>Ga0316228_1001163_pt1 | contig 29161 bp, 29 predicted proteins | sample TBH18021metaG_FD_206005 | JGI IMG/M metagenome (GOLD analysis project Ga0316228, IMG submission 206005) | Freshwater microbial communities from Trout Bog Lake, Wisconsin, USA - TBH18021 | ecosystem: Environmental > Aquatic > Freshwater > Lake > Hypolimnion/Profundal zone | place: USA: Wisconsin... | reverse complement strand
CAGCGTTTTTCTTGATGCTTTTGGCGCTCTTAGGGCAACGCGTGTGGGTTAGCATTAAAAGTGGTGGCGTGAAATCATGAGTCAAGCAAGTGCCAAGAGAGAAGCACGAGAGCGGGCATTAGCGGGCTTGAGTAGTTGAGCTTTCACTTGAGTAATCCATTGAAACAACTCCAGAAGAATCCCACCACGACATTACCTTTGTTTGTATTGGCTGGTGGGTTTGGAACAAGACTTCAATCTGTTCTTGATGGATACCCCAAAGCTCTTGCCCCAGTGCATGGCAAACCGTTTTTATATTTACAAGTTGAGCACTGGCTCAGTCAGGGGATAGATTCATTTGTTTTTTTGTTACACCATCATGCCGATGTAATTATCGAGTTTTTAAAAAGCGAAGAAAATAAACTCCTAAAAGACTGTAAGGTTCAATATGTTGTAGAGCCAAATCCAATGGGAACGGGTGGGGCAGTCGCTTATGCGATCAATCTGTTAGCCTTTGAGGGTGACTTTTTATTAACCAATGCTGATACTTGGCTTGGTTTGGGAATTGATGAAATGATAAAGGCATCTACCCCAGCAATTTTGGTTGTTAAGGTTGAGGATGTTGGGCGCTACGGGGAGGTTATATTCAACGATCATCGGCTGGTTACAGCATTTGTCGAAAAAAGAAACAACTTAAATGATGGTTGGATTAATGCTGGAATTTGTCGCCTGAATACAATTTTTTTTAAAGAGTGGGATGGGCAACCATTTTCGTTAGAAAGTAGCGCCTATCCGCAGCTGGTTGCGAAAAAAGTTTTATCTGCAATTGCTCTGGATACGGATTTTATAGATATTGGCATTCCGCAGGATTATGCAAGGTTTTGTCGCTGGATTGAATCTGAAAAAACGATTGGATTGTAAGTTATGGATAAATTTCAGATACTTGGAAAAGCGACTCTAAAAGAGGCTTTGGCGCGCATAGAGAGTAACCATCATGGAGTCATTTTTGTAGTAGATGATGATGGAGTAGTTTTTGGTGTTGCTACGGATGGTGACATACGTCGTAAATTGCTTAAGGATGGGTCGTTAGAAGATTTTATTAGTTCTTGTGCCAACACTAGTTTTGTTTGGGCCGATTTAAGCACTCCTCGTGAGACTTTGCTTAAGCAACTTGATCACCAAATTAGGGCAATTCCAATTTTGAATGCTGACAAGCAGCTCATCAATGTTGTGAGCCGCAGTCACTTGCCTGTCTTGGGTGAGGAGCGCACTTATGCTCGCGCTCGTTCTCCTGTCAGAGTTAGTTTTGGCGGTGGTGGATCGGACTTAACGCACTACTTTGCAGCAGAAGTTGGTGCCGTTATTAATGCAACCATAACTCTATACAGTCATGCCACACTTCGGCTTCGTGACGATGAGCATATTGAGATCTATTCTCGAGATTTAAACGAGTCATTAATAGCCGAGAATTTACAAGATGCATTGAACCGTGAGTGTAATTTTGGTCTTATTCAGGCGATCTTAAAGGTTGTGCAACCTGAATTTGGATTTGAATTGTATTTACATTCTGATTTTCCAATGAGTTCTGGGCTCGGTGGTTCAGCGGTCGTGTCAGCGGCTATATTGGGTTGTTTTAATCAATTTAGACAAGATAAGTGGGACTTGCATGAGCTGGCAGAGCTTGCTTATCAAGCCGAACGCTTATATTTTGGTATTGCGGGTGGATGGCAAGATCAATATGCCACGGTATTTGGTGGGATAAACTTTATGGAGTTTAGGATGGAGCAGAATATTGTTCATCCCTTGCGAATTCCTGCAGATATTTTATTGGAGTTAGAAGAAAGTTTAGTTCTTTGTGACACTGGAAACGCCCATGACTCTGGGAATATTCACCAAGATCAACAGCGTCATATGCAGCAAGAGAATGTGCAGAAAAAAGTTCAATCAAATGTTGATTTAACGTATGCAATTCGAAATCATCTGTTGCGTGGGCGATTATTCCAGTTCGGACAATTGCTAAATGAGGCTTGGCAATTAAAACGTCAATTCAGTAATAAAATTTCCAGCCCTTTACTTGATCAAATTTACGATGGGGCCTTGCAGCATGGCGCTATTGGAGGAAAGTTATTGGGGGCTGGAGGCGGTGGCTTTTTTCTTTTCTATGCGCTCCCATTCCAAAAGCATAAATTGGTTGAATGGTTAGGGTCTCAGGGATTAAAAATTCACCCATTTCGCTTCGATCCAGAGGGTCTAAGGACTTGGTCTGCACGAGAGAGTAAACATCATCAGGAAGCAAATAATTCATGAAGATTCAAATTGGAAGCTTTGAGATAGGCGCTGGTCGTACCTTCATCATTGCTGAAATTGGAAATAATCACAACGGGAGTTTTGATCGCGCGATTGAGATGATTGATCGCGCCGCTGAAATGGGTGTTGATTGTGTTAAGTTTCAGATGCGCCATTTAGAAGAGGTATATCGCAAGCGCTCTCTAAATAAGGATGGGGAGGATTTGGGTACCGAATATATCTTGGATCTCTTAAATCGCTTTGAGTTGGGCATAGATGAACATCGTAGACTTGCTGAGTATTGCTCTCGTAAAGGTATTTTGTATCTTTGTACTCCTTGGGATGCCCTTAGTGTTGATGTCCTTGAGAAATTTGATGTTCCTGCCTATAAGGTAGCCTCAGCAGATTTGACCAACTTGCCTTTATTGGACAGGTTGGTCAGTACTGGAAAGCCTTTGATTCTCTCTACTGGGATGAGTAGGTCCGAGGAAGTTCAGTGCACTGTCGATTTTCTAAATCGCAGAAATGCCACATTTATTTTGCTTCACTGCAATAGCACCTATCCCGCACCTTTGCATGATATTAATCTGAGGTGGATGCATCAATTGCGAAAAATTCATCCTTTAGTGGGCTATTCGGGACATGAGCGTGGAATCAATATCTCGCTTGCGGCTATCGCACTTGATGCTTGTGTTATTGAACGCCATTTCACATTGGATCGAGATATGGAAGGTCCTGATCATGCTGCCAGTTTAACTTACCTTGAATTTAAAAGGATGATTGAAGGGGTTCGTGAAATTGAAGAAGCCTTGGGTGTTGGTGGGGAGCGCCAACTGTCGCAGGGAGAAATGATCAATCGTGAAAACTTAGCAAAAAGTTTGGTTGCTACAAAAAAACTCAGTAAAGGAACGATTCTTTCTGCCGAGCATATAAAAGTCAGAAGTCCAGGCCAAGGTTTATCCCCGCAAAATTATGAAGCCTTATTGGGTCGAGTATTGGGCCATGACATGGTCGAAGAAGATTTTTTCTATCAATCTGATCTTGCAGATATCAGAATTGAGCCTCGAACTTATACATTCTCAAGGCCGTGGGGTGTTCCAGTTCGTTACCATGACTTTGGCGAATACTATTCCCGCATCAGACCAGATCTTTTTGAGTTTCATCTTTCCTACTCAGATATGGAATTAAATCCAAGTGAGTTTCTTAAGGGAGCTTATGATTGCGGATTTGTTGTTCACGCGCCTGAGTTGTTTGCAAATAGTAAGTTAATGGATTTAGCCTCCCCAGATGAGAGTTATAGGAAGTTTTCAGTTATAGAGACTCAGCGAGTGATTGATATTACGCGCTCTTTAAAGCAATTCTTTCCCAAGACTGTTCGCCCAATGATTGTTGCTAATATTGGCGGTTTTACTATGGACGAGCCTTTACCTTCAAATATTCTTGAAGCTTACTATGAGCGTTTTAAAATAAGTTTAGTTGAGCTTGATATGGAAGGGGTAGAATTAATTCCACAAACAATGGCGCCCTTTCCTTGGCATTTTGGAGGACAACGCTATCAAAATATTTTTGTCAAAATTGACGAGATTGTTGAATGGTGTAATAAATTGAACTTGCGTATGTGTTTTGATATTTCTCATACACAGTTAACATGCAATTACTTTGGCCTAGATTTCTATGACTTTGCTGAAAAGATTGCACCATTTACTGCCCATCTACATCTTGGCGATGCTAAGAGTCTGAATGGTGAGGGGCTTCAGGTTGGCGACGGCGATATTGATTTTTTGCGGCTTGGAAAAATCTTGGAGGCTGGATGCCCTGATGCATCATTTATTCCTGAGATTTGGCAGGGCCATAAAAATGGTGGCGAAGGTTTCTGGATTGCCTTAGATCGATTAGAAAAGTTGTTATGAACAAAAATATGCAGGTTCGAATTCATGCTCAAATTAGCGAGTCTATAGCCGTTAAGCAGAGCGTTTTAAACGACCAAAAAATTATTGAGCAAATTCAATTCTTGGCAAAGGCCTGCTTATCCTCACTTCGCGCAGGCGGCAAGATTATTTTTGCGGGCAATGGAGGTAGCTTTGCAGATGCCCAGCATTTATCAGCAGAATTTACATCCCGATTAATGTTTGATCGTGCCCCTCTTGCCTCTATAGCATTGGGAACAAATAATTCAGCGCTAAGTGCTATAGGGAATGATTATGGATATGGTCAAGTATTCGCGCGTGAATTAGTTGGCATTGGAAAGGTCGAAGATGTCTTTATTCCAATTTCTACCAGCGGTAATAGCCCGAATATTCTAGCTGCTGTTCACGTAGCTAAGGAGCTGGGAATTTTAACCATCGGTATGACCGGTCAACCCGGAGGGGGACTTATGTCGGCCTGTAATTGCTTGAGTATGCCTTCGGATCAAACTGCCCGAATACAGGAGTGTCACATTATGGTTGGACACATTATTTGTTCATTGGTGGAAGAAGAGTTTTTCGAAAGAAGACGAGTTAATGAATAAAGTCACGGCATTAATTCCAGCCAGAGCTGGCTCCAAAGGTGTACCAAATAAAAATATTCGCTCACTAGGAGGACACCCTTTGCTAGCTTGGTCTATTATGGCTGCAAAAAAATCTAGGTTGATAGATCGAGTTATTGTTTCGACTGATTCCGAGGAATATGCAAAATTAGCAATTAAGTTTGGGGCAGAGGCACCATTTTTGAGGCCCGCTGAAATTTCAGGTGATCGATCAACTGATTATGACTGTATTACACATGCTTTGGATTGGCTTGCGCTAAATGGTGGGGAGCCAGATTATATTGTTCATATAAGACCTACAACCCCATTCAGAGATCCTGCATATATTGACTCAGCAATTGAGGCTTTCCAAAAATCACTTATAAATGTTACAGCGCTAAGATCTGCTCATGAGATGTCTGAATCGGCTTATAAAACCTTTGAAATTACTGCGGATGGTCGATTTAAAAGGGTTGGTAGCGAAGGCACTGCACTTGATTCAGCAAATAATGCTCGCCAACAGTTCCCTATTACTTATCAGGCAAATGGTTATGTAGATGTTTTATTAACAAGCTTTATACGCGAGAACGGTCTAATCCATGGTGATTGGGTATTGCCATTTATTACACCAAGTGTTGTTGAGGTCGATACGGAAGATGACTTCTTTCAGCTTGAGTATCAACTCTCCCGCTCACCAAGCATAGCTTCGCAACTTTTTAATTAATTGAGGTTAATAAAAATGGCTGGATATGATTTTTCACGCAAACCTCAAAAGGTATCTCCGGTATTGACGGATTTTCGAAGAATCCAAACTGCAATTCCAGCGCCTGGAACTGAGCAGGTACTTGACCGCTTGGATAGATATGAATCAAGATCTATGCATGGACAGCTGCCCTTAGTTTGGGATCGAGCACAAGATTTTAGTGTGTTCGATAGCGCTGGAAACAAATGGATAGACTTTACTTCTACAATTTTTGTTGCAAATGTTGGGCACTCTAATCCGCATGTGAGTAAGGCAATTAGTGCTACCTTAAACAGACCTATTTATAGTTGCTACGCATATGGGAATGAGATGCGAGCCCAATATCTTGAGAAACTTATTCAATTTGCCGGAAGCCCTTTCGAAAAAGCTTTTTTATTATCAGCAGGTACAGAGGCTACGGAGGCTGCATTAAAGCTGATGAGAATGTATGGCCAAAAGCAAAATAAACGACGTCGCGGAATAATTTGTATTGAGGGTAACTGGCATGGTAGGACGCTAGGCGCTCAAATGATGAGTAGTAATTTGGCGCAACGAGATTGGATTGGCTATCAAGATTCAGATATTCATCACATTCCATTTCCTTATCCCTGGGCTCTTAATGGGAGCACCCCCGAAGCATTTCTGGAGGCTGGATTAAGTGGATTGGTTTCCTCTGGCATAGATCTTTCAAAAGATATTTGTGGCTTTATGCTCGAAACCTTTCAAGGCTGGGGGGCTGTTTTTTACCCCTCGGATTTTGTTAAGGCAATTGAGGTAATCTGCCAAAAAAATAATATCCTCTTAGCTTTTGATGAAATGCAGGCGGGATTTGGTAGGACAGGAGCTAAGTTTGGTTTTCAGCATTATGGAGTTACTCCCGATCTAATCGCTTGCGGGAAAGGGATGGGTGGCGGCGTTTCTTTGTCTGGGGTTTTGGGGCGCGCTGAGATTATGGATTTGCCAGATATTGGGAATATGAGTAGCACGCATTCTGCAAATCCATTGGTGTGCGCAGCGGGTCTGGCTGTCATTGAAGAAATTGAAGGTCGCAATTTAATTGATGAGGCAGTAAGAAAAGGTAGGCTTTTATTTGATGCATTACATGAACTCCAAGCTCTCTATCCAAATCGTATTGAACGATTGCTGGGCAAGGGATTAATTGCAGCTGTGCTATTTCGCCATCCAGAGACAGGTAAACCAGATCCATTATTTACCAGTCGAGTGGCCGAATTATGTATGCAAAAAGGGCTCTTGGTGGTTCATACGGGTCGAGAATCAATCAAGATCGGTCCTCCGCTTACGATATTGGATGAAGCGTTGTTAGAGGGGGTGGGCGTTATGGGTGAGGCAATTGCAGAGATTAGCTCGCAATGATCAAACAGATTCGCCATACCGGTCTAGTTGTTGCTGATTTAGATGCTGCTTTAATTTTTTGGAGAGATCTGCTCGGTTTTAATATTGATAAGCGGATGGATGAGTCCGGCCCCCATATCGATGCCATGATGGGCCTAAGAAATGTAGAGGTGACGACTGTAAAGATGAGCGCCCCTCAGGGTGGGATAATTGAGCTGCTTCATTTTAAGTCGCACCCTGATGCTGACGTATGGTGCGGCACACCCTATACAACAGGTTTTACTCATTTGGCTCTAACTGTCACAAACTTAGATGAGTGTTACAGGAGGTTAGGTGATGCCGGTTGCACTTTCTCGGCACCTCCACAATATTCAGCGGATGGAATGGTAAAGGTCATTTATTGCAAGGGGCCGGAAGGAGTCTTGCTTGAACTCGTTGAAATTCTTTAATTAAATTGGCATACCTATATATGAAGATTATTGAAAATAGTCGCTACGAAGACTGTACATTGTGTGGTTTACCTGCAAACAAAGTACTTTCGAGTGAGTTGAGGCGTGGTCAAGGACTTGTTTATTATTGCGATGTCTGTGAGCACGGTTTTTTGGTGCCAATGGAAGATTTTAATGAGAAGCAATATTATGCTGATAGCTACCGCCAAGAATATTCGCATAATGCGGAACCTGCTAGGACAAATGCACGAGAAATATTTGACACTTATCAGGGTTATCAGCGCGACCGTTTAGCGATAATCTCCCCCTATCTAAGGGATGACTTATCTCTACTAGAGGTTGGAGCTTCATCGGGCCAATTTCTTTGCAATATAAAAAATCAAGTAGCGCTTGTGAATGCCATTGAACTCGACAGGGACTGCTGTAGTTTTATGCAGCAAGAATTAGGCATAGATGCAGATTTTGAATTTTTAGGCAGCTCTAAATTTGCACATAAAACTTATGATGTGGTGTGTGCATTCCAGGTGATGGAGCATGTCGTCAATCCAGTTTTGTTTTTAAAGGACCTGATGAAGGCTGCGAAAAAAGGAGGGACAATTTTTGTAGAGGTTCCCAATTTAGATGATCCTTTGTTGTCAGTTTGGGATATTGCACCTTATAGAAAGTTTTTTTATCACTCAGCTCATTTGCATTACTTTACGGGCAATTCGTTGCAAAAAATTGCCACTGAGGCTGGTATTTTGCCACAGAATATTCAGCTTAAATATACGCAAGATTACAACCTTGTTAACCACCTTAATTGGTTGGCTAACGGTTCACCTCAGGCAACTTGTCATGTGGGATTGGCGGAAGTGGACTTTAAAGGCGCAAATGAGAAAATTGCCAATTGGTTATCTACCGAGTTAAGAGCTCTTAATGAGAAATATTTTTCAAAATTGGTGGCCGAAAAATCTACATCAAATATTATGATGATTTTAAAAAATGAATGACCGAATTGGGTTTATGCAGGGCAGACTTTCGCCTCAGGTCGGCGGGAAAATTCAAGCATTTCCCTGGGGGCATTGGCGCCAAGAATTCTCAATTTCTAATAGCCTTGAGATTCATCTCATGGAGTGGACCTTAGACCAAGATCGTTTATATGAAAATCCTCTGATGACAGAAACGGGACGTGCCGACATTCGCGCTTTATGCAAGATTAATGGTATTCAACTTCCCTCGCTTACTGGGGATTGTTTTATGCAAGCCCCATTTTGGAAGGTTGCCAGGGCTGAACGTATTGAATTGGAAAAAGATTTTATATCTGTAGTTAAAAGCTGTGCTGAGGTTGGGATATTAATTTTGGTTGTGCCGCTTGTCGATAATGGGCGCCTGGATAATATCGAGCAAGAGAATGAATTAATTTGGTTTCTCGAGTCTCAGGAAAGTTATTTTTTGTTAAATAAAGTTAGGATAGCATTCGAGTCCGACTATAGCCCTAATGAACTGGCGCGTTTTATAAAAAGATTAAATCCTGCTGTATTTGGAATTAATTACGACATTGGAAATAGTGCCGCCCTTGGGTTTGATCCGAGGGAGGAATTTAGCAAATATGGCGAACGTGTTATGAATGTTCATATAAAGGATCGTAAGCTGGGGGGTACTACTGTCCCATTAGGATCGGGAAACGCTAATTTTGATGTTGTTTTTGCTGAGCTCTCACGACTTGATTACAAAGGAAATTATATTTTACAAACTGCTCGGGCTATTGACGAAGATCATGCCAAAGTTCTATCTTTGTATCGCGATCAAACAATGACTTGGTTGAAAAAATATGCTCCTTAATCTTGCTGGAAAGACCGCGCTTATTACCGGCTCCTCTAAGGGTATAGGTTTTGCAATTGCTCAAGCTTTGCATGCTGAGGGGTGTAAGGTTGCTTTAAATGCTAGAAATTTAGATCGGTTGACTAAGGCAGCGAGCGAATTAAAAGGTTCTGTGACCATAGCTGGTGATGTAACCCAGGCCAATGAGGCCTGTGAGGTTGTTAACAAGGCTACTCAGTTGTTTGGTGGTCTTGATATTTTGGTTTGCAGTGTTGGTGGCGGTCATTCTGTGGCGCCTGGATGTGAATCCCCAGAAGAGTGGCAAAAAATGTTTGCTCTAAATCTTTGGAGTGCAACGAATGTAATCGAGGCATCTCTTGGCGCATTAGAGGATAGCGAGGGGGTAATTCTTTGCATCTCTTCTATATGCGGACTAGAGGTAGTGCCTGGTGCCCCCCTGACTTATTCTTCAGCTAAGGCCGCCTTAAACTCTTATATTCGAGGAATTGCTAGGCCGTTGGGCAAAAAAGGCATACGAATTAATGCAATAGCCCCTGGAAATATCTTATTTGATGGCTCAGTCTGGGCGAGAAAGATCGCAGAAGATGAAGATCGTGTTGTTGCCATGTTGGATCAAAGTGTTTCGTTAAATCGATTGGGAACACCCCGGGATATTGCAGGCCTATCTAGTTACCTTGTTTCAGAGAGGGCTAACTTTGCAACTGGTGGAATTTGGACTTTGGATGGCGGGCAAACACACTAGAGAAATATATTTTGGATGAATATGCAACTAAGCAATTTTAATTTAGATGGTAAAACTGCACTTATTACTGGATCAGCCGGTCTGTTAGGTATAGAGCATGCGGCAGCATTACTTGAGTGTGGAGCTCAAGTAGTGTTAACTGATATTAGCAAAGCGGCATTGGATCTAGCCCGATCTACTTTAGTGGTCGATTTTGGTAAAGCAAAAATTATCACTAAAGTTATGGATGTATCGAATCAAAATCAGGTTATGGGGACATTGGACGATCTCCAGCTGCAGGGAGTTCGTATCGATATATTAGTAAATAATGCAGCCATAGATCCTAAAGTTAGGGGTGATGAGGGGGTTATTGAGACTTCTCGTTTGGAGTATTTCTCGCTTGATCAATGGAATTTGCAGATAGCAGTTGGGTTGACTGGTGCTTTTATATGTAGTCAAGTTTTTGGTAGGGAGATGGCAAAAGATGGTTTAGGAGGCGTGATATTGAATATTGCCTCTGACCTGTCGGTAGTTTCACCGGATCAGCGACTTTACCGTAAGGAGGAAGTCTCCGAAAATATGCAGCCCGTAAAGCCGGTTACTTATTCTGTGATTAAGGCTGGTTTGATTGGCTTGACACGCTATCTAGCTACATACTGGGCGGAATGTAATGTGCGCTGTAATGCACTTTCTCCTGGTGGAATATTTAATGGCCAATCGGAGGAGTTTGTACAGCGAATTTCATCATTGATACCTATGGGTCGAATGGCTCAGCACGATGAGTATCGCTCTGCCATTCAATTTCTATGTTCTGACGCTTCAAAATATATGAATGGGCAAAATATTGTTATGGATGGTGGGCGATCGGTTTGGTAGATTATTTTTGGAAATTACCAACGGCGATCAAGTGATTACGCTAACGGAGAACCAAAGCACCTTCATCCCGCAGGGGCAAACCCACCGACTCGCTAATCCTGGCAAAACGCCGTTAGAGATTATTGAAGTGCAGTCCGGTAGTTATCTGGGCGAGGATGATATTGTGCGTTTTGAAGATACCTACGGTAGAAGTTAATTTAGAAAATAATAAAGAGTTCAATATATGACGAGTAATAAAACCAATCCGCAAAAAGTCGCGTTAATCACTGGCATCACTGGCCAAGATGGTTCTTACCTTGCTGAGTTCTTGCTGGAAAAAGGCTACATTGTTCACGGCATTAAGCGTCGTGCCTCTTCTTTTAATACCGAGCGTATCGATCACCTCTATCAAGATCCACACGTAAATCACCCGGATTTAATTTTGCATTATGGTGATCTAACCGATACCAGCAACTTAGTGCGCATTATTCAAGAATGTCAGCCAGATGAAATATATAACTTAGGGGCACAGTCACACGTAGCCGTTTCTTTTGAATCTCCTGAGTACACGGCGGACGTGGATGCCATGGGCCCCTTAAGAATGTTAGAAGCCATTCGCATCTTGGGTCTGGAAAAGAAGACCCGCTTTTATCAAGCGTCCACCTCTGAGCTCTACGGTTTAGTCCAAGAAATCCCCCAAAAAGAAACGACTCCGTTTTATCCAAGAAGTCCTTATGCCGTAGCCAAGATGTATGCCTACTGGATTACCGTGAACTACCGTGAAGCTTATGGGATGTATGCCTGTAACGGCATCCTCTTTAACCATGAGTCCAAACGCCGTGGTGAAACTTTTGTCACTCGTAAAGTGACGCGTGGTTTAGCAAATATCTCCCAGGGATTAGAGAAGTGCCTTTTCATGGGCAATATCGACGCGCTACGTGACTGGGGTCATGCTAAAGACTATGTACGCATGCAGTGGCTCATGCTCCAGCAAGATAAGCCCGAAGACTTTGTGATTGCTACCGGTGTGCAGTTCACGGTGCGGGAATTTATTATCCGCAGCGCCAAACAACTGGGCATTACTCTGAAGTTTGAAGGCACTGCCGAGAATGAAAAAGCCATCGTTGCCAGCATTGAGGGCGATAAAGCACCAGCCTTAAAAGTAGGTGATGTAATCGTGCAAATCGATCCACGCTACTACCGTCCTACAGAAGTAGAAACACTCTTAGGCGATCCAACTAAAGCCAAAACAAAACTGGGCTGGGTTCCCGAAATTACGCTGGATCAAATGATCGTCGAGATGGTAGCCAATGACTTAGACCAAGCCAAGCAACATGCGCTTTTGAGTAAGCATGGTTTTTCAGTATCTCTGGGCAAAGAGAATTAGAGGTATATTTTTTAATCAAGGTAATTTATGGTAATCAGCAGCAACTTAGCCCTACTTTTAAAAAATCTTTGGTTTCATGTTGGCCAACGCCGTAGAAGGCAATTTGGATTTTTACTTGTATTTATGTGCCTTGCCTCATTTACGGAGATGCTTAGCATTGGTGCAGTATTGCCTTTTCTAGGCGTGCTGACTTCGCCTGAACGCATTTTCTATCTTCCAATTGCACAGCCCATTATCGATGCACTAAGTCTAACTGAGCCCAGACAGCTAGTGTTACCACTTGCTGTTACCTTCGGTGTGGCAGCATTTATTGCTGGGGCTACGAGATTGATGTTGGTTTGGGTTAACACTAGACTTTCTTTTGCCATCGGAGCCGACCTTAGCGCCAGTATTTATCGTCGTACTTTATATCAACCTTATTCTGTACATTTAGCACGAAATAGCAGTGTGATTATTTATGGTATTACGGTTAAAACGAATAATGTTATTTACGATGTGATTTTTCCAATCTTAACGCTTATAAGTTCAAGCATTATGCTTATGGCAATTCTACTAATCCTGTTGTTGATAAACCCCTCAATTACATTGCTTGCTTTTGGCTTTTTTGGTTTAATTTATGCATTGATTATTTATTTGACCCGCAAAACTCTATTATTGAATGGTCAAATTAGTGCACGCGAATCCCCGCAGGTGGTCAAGTCACTACAAGAAGGTTTAGGCGGCATCCGCGATATATTAATCGATGGTAGTCAAGCTACTTATTGCGAAATTTACAGTAGCGCAGATTTACCACTCCGTCGCTCTCAGGGTAGTAATATATTCATTGGATCTAGCCCACGCTATGCAATGGAGGCCTTAGGCATGATATTTATTGCCCTGCTGGCTTATGTATTGACTGGACAGTCTGAAGGTGTCGATAAAGCAATACCTATGTTAGGCGCTTTGGCTCTTGGTGCGCAACGTTTACTACCAGTGTTACAACAAGCCTATGCTTCTTTGTCAAGCATACAGGGCGGTAAGGCATCATTGCAAGATACGCTTTTGCTCCTCAATCAACCATTGCCAAAGTACGCAAATCAGGCGGTTACGCAGCTATTACCTTTTAATTACTGTATTAACCTTAAAGACCTCGATTTTCGTTATTCTGATAACGGTCCATACATACTTAAGGGGATAAACCTCTCAATTACCAAAGGTTCCCGCGTAGGCTTTATTGGCGTTACTGGTAGTGGAAAGAGTACTCTGCTTGATGTAGTAATGGGATTGCTCGAGCCAACAAATGGAGTATTGGAGGTTGATGGCGAATGTATCTTGCCCGGCAATCTTCGTAGTTGGCAGAATCATATTGCGCATGTGCCACAAGCGGTATTTTTAGCTGACAGTAGTATTGAAGAAAATATCGCCTTTGGTGTGCCTAAGAACGAAATTAACGCTATACGCGTTCGTCAAGCTGCTCGACAAGCTCAAATTTCCGATAGTATAGAGAGCTGGCCCAACCAATACCAAACGATTGTAGGAGAGCGTGGTATCGGCCTTTCAGGGGGTCAACGTCAGCGTATTGGAATTGCGCGGGCATTATATAAGCGAGCGGACGTCATTATTTTTGATGAGGCAACTAGTGCCTTAGACAATGAAACAGAGCTGGCGGTTATGCAAGCCATTGAAAGTCTTAGTAGGCATCTTACGATATTGATTATTGCCCATCGAGTGACAACTCTAAAAAATTGTACCCAGATTGTAGAATTGGGTGGAGGTCAAATTAAACGTATTAGTACTTATAAAGATATTCTTAATTAATTAGTTTAATTAGCCATTCATAAATAGTCACCCCATGAAAATTCAGTCTGATTTTGTAAAAAAGCCTTTAATAGATAAGGGGCAGGAAAAACCAGTCATCATAATGCAGCCAGGCCCGATCCACCTATTTTGGACGACTGGGTGCTTCTATTTTTGGGAGCTTAAAAATAGTTTTAACTTTGTTTTTTTGGTCCCAGATAATTATAGGCAGAGCATAGATTTTCAGAAATTAGTGAGTTTGTCTTCTGTCCTCCATGTTGAATATGAATCAAATAAAGAGGGCCTTAGTTTACATAGAAATTATTTCAAAAAGTATTCAGAGCTTCTTTTGATTTATCGGCCAAGCCATATTTTTATGTATAACCAAGCATTTATTGATAATATGTATTTAAATTATTTAAGTAAGAAAATCTGCAAAACAGCAGACATATTTTGTTTTCAACTTGGGCGACTGTCAAATGATTGGCGAACTGATCATGCTAATGCGAAATCCGAGGCAATAGGGAGAATGGCAAAGCGTTATTTCATTTTTGCGAAGTTACCGTTATTCGCTGAAATAACTTTAATGATTAAAAAGAGAGGTGAGTATTTATTTAACTATAAATTGGCCCCATATATTACGGCTGGCTTCTGTTTTTCTCCGCCACTTAATATTTACAATGGAGAGGTAGATATTTCGACCATGATTTCGTATACTTCCGCCAAAATGAATACCCAGCTTACATACTCTGAAAGAGAGTTCAAGGGATTTCATAAATTAGGCATTAGAAATCTCAAGTTAATAAAGCATCCCCTTGCAAATGTTGGGGAGAGTTTTTTCAAATTTATGCATGGTGAAATTAAGATGGAAGAGGCCATCCTAGTTTTGCCTTCGTACGGCTTTACATCAAAGTTGCTACAAGAAGGTTGGAGTCAAGCAGAAGTTGTTGAGCATGTTTCAAGTTGCTGGATTGAGGCCTTAAGGGCTTTGCTTTTGAGATTTCCAGGGCATGGTCTCAAAATGAAATTGCATCCAGTATCTCAGCAAGATGAGAATTGGAGGGCAATTCTTAAAAAAATTACCACAGAATTCAATGAGTTGGAGGTGATTGATTCGGTCGAAAGTGCTGAATGGTGGATTGTCAAGTCGAGAGTCATTGTTGGCGACGTAACCTCCGCCCTTTGGTGGGCAGCAATGTATGGTGAGAAAATCGTATTAAGCTTGGATATATTCGGCTACCAAGGTGGGGGCGACATGAAACAGGATGCAGGGATTCAGTATTGTGCATCTGTTGGTGATATAGAGTATGTCTGTGATTTAAATATAGCCGAAAAGTATCAGATCCCACAAACATTGTCAGATATAGTCAAAGGGGGTGAGCATGAAATGTCCAATTTGCAGTAAATCGATGACCTCAAAATTTATTGCTACTGTGTTGGAAAAATATTCTGCGCATTTTGATTTCTGTGATTACTGTGGATTTTTAAGGGTTCGTGAGCCATATTGGTTGAATGAGGCCTATTCAAGTGCTATAGCCTCTACAGATACCGGGCTTGTACAGCGGAACAAAGATCTTGCTCGTATGTTGGCGTCGCTTTTGTACTTTGCAATGGGCGAACGTGGGAATGGCTGTTATTTGGATGCGGCTGGGGGATATGGCCTACTAACCAGAATGATGCGGGATTATGGGTTTAATTTTTATTGGTCTGATAAGTACTGCAGCAATCTCGTTGCACGTGGATTTGAAGCTGGGGATGCTCTTGGTATATGCCAGGCAGTAACTGCTTTTGAAGTCATGGAGCATCTTGAGGATCCTATAAATTTTATATCTGACGTTTTAGTCTACTCAAAATCAGATACATTTATTTTTTCAACACAATTGTTTGAAGGCGCCCCGCCATCACCAGATAAATGGTGGTATTACTCTTTGGAGACTGGTCAGCATATTGCATTTTTTCAACGACGTACATTGTTGATGTTGGCAGAAAGGCTTCAGATGCAACTATACAGCTTTGGTAATTTTCATATTTTCACCAGTCGGGTTTTGTCTGCTTCCAAGGTGAGAATGTTCTCTGGTAGAGCTAGCTTCTTGTTTGCACCTCTTGCCAAAAGATTTCTTCAAAGTAAAGTTATTTCTGATCATCTAGAAATGGTACGACGCCTTTCTAGCGCCAGCGGCAGAAGAAAATAATGCGTATTGCTTTTGATTTCCAGATATTTTTATTGCAAAAATACGGAGGTATTTCTCGTTACTTCGTTGGGTTGGCTGAAAATCTTCAAACGCAAGCTGACGTTAAGATTGTAGCACCTCTACATATTAATTCTTACCTTAACAACCTTTCGGATAGCTTGGCCCCAGGGATTCGAATCAAGCGAATTCCAAAGACGGGACCCTTATTATTTGCTGCTAATAATTTATTGTTTAAGCCAATAATAAATCGCTTGCAGCCTGACATTATTCATGAAACCTACTATTCACTTAATAGTTATGCCCCAAAATCAGCGAAACGGGTTGTTACTGTTTACGACATGATTCATGAACGATTCCCTTCATTATTTAATGCGGGGCATTTCAATACCGAGGCAAAGAGAATCGCTGTGCAGAGAGCTGATCATGTCATTTGCATATCAGAGCATACACGTAAAGATTTAGTCGAGTTATTTAATGTCGATGAAAATAAGCTATCAGTTGTTTACCTTGGCTACGATTCAATGCAAAGGCATGATTGTGAAAACAGCATGGTTTATAGATTTTTAGGCGGTAGACCTTATCTCTTGTATGTTGGCTTTCGAGGGGGACATAAAAACTTTGAAGGTATCGTGAAGGCATACGCTAGTTCTTATTTTCTGAGGAAGAGTTACTCCCTTATTTTCTTTGGTGGTGGTAATTTCAATGATGCAGAAATTAGGCTCTTTCTTGATCTGGGTTTAGATATGAATAATATTTCCCAGCTTTCCGGGGGGGATCAATTGCTGGCTTCTTGTTATCAGGGTGCGGCCGCCTTTATTTATCCTTCGTTGTATGAAGGGTTTGGTATCCCTCCTCTGGAAGCTATGTCATGTGATTGCCCTGTGATTTGTACCAATGCCAGTTCAGTTCCGGAGGTAGTTGGTGAAGCTGGGGAGTACTTTGAGCCAGATCAGATTGATTCAATTAGATATGCTATCGAGCGAGTTTTGAAGTCGAGCAAACGGCGCGCTGAATTAATTGAAAATGGAAGGATACGTTGCCATATTTTTTCATGGGCACGTACTGCAAGTGAGACTTTAAATATCTACAGGAAGGTAATCTGAAATAGATTGGACTCTACATTTAAATGTAGATAAAAGACTCCCACTTCTATTTTGAAAAAATAAATATGCTACTAAGTGTTCTAACGCCAACATTCAATTGCGCTAAAACCTTGAGCGCAACTTTGCAAACAGTACATGAATTAGAGGGGTTTTTCCCGCATATGGTTGAGCATTTAATAGGGGATGCGGGATCAACCGATGGCAGTATTGAAATTATTTCCCAATATTCCGCTCAATCCACTTGGGTAAAGAGTTATGCGCTAGCTGGGTTGAATATTCCAGAAACATTAAATAAACTTTTATTCCATGCTAGTGGTCGATGGATTGTCGTCTTGAATGGGGATGATTTTTTTATAGTCAAGAATGTTGTTACCCTGTTGGGTAAGATATTTCCAGAGGAGCCATCGATATTATGTGGTCAAGTATCCGTAATATCTTTTGAAGGGGCTTTGATAGGGTATCGGGATTGTGACCCTAGTCGATTGGATAAATTTATGTCAATTAATCATCCTGCGATGATAGTGGATAAACGACTGTTTACAAAGATTGGAAACTTTGATGAGACAACGCCAGTGACTTATGATTATCTATGGACTTGGCGCGCATTTCGTGCTGGAACCCCCTTTATTAAGCAGGAGCTCATCATTGCTAGCGCTCGTTTAGGGGGCATTAGTCAGACTAGGGCTCATCAGGGTGCAAAAGAAATTCTTGGATCAAAAATAAAAAGTGGCGTTTTTTTTGTACCATTAATGGTTTATATATTATTTCTCAGCAAGTTATTTTTTCGGAAGTTATTGCCAGTATCGTTAGCAGGCCTAGTAACTCAGGCGTACAGAAAAATTAAAGGTAGTATTGAGCATTATTAATGAAATAATCAAATTGCAAATCACGATTGATTAATGATTTTGGTGATGTAGCTAATCTAGTTAGATTTTTTAAGGAAAATGCATGAATAAGCAGTGGATTGTAGTAACGACAATCAATCCTCCCACAGAGGCAATTGAGGTTATATCGAAGATGGCTGAATCTGGATGGTCTGTAGTAGTGGTTGGCGACCGAAAAACTCCCTCTGACTGGGCGGCCCCCAATGTTAATTACATTTCAATTGATGATCAAAAATCTTTATTCGGTGACCTTGCTGATATGATCCCATATAACCACTACTGCCGTAAAAATCTTGGATACTTGTATGCGATTTCTCGGGGTGCTACTTGTATATTAGAAACGGACGATGACAATATTCCATACGAGAATTTTGGCCGCGTAACTAACGAGCAGCTTAAAGTGCGCATGATTTCTGGAGCAAAATGGATTAACATCTATAAACATTTTGTTGATGGGCTTATTTGGCCCCGCGGATTGCCATTGGATGAAATCGAAAGTTTAGGGGATGTTTCTAATCAACAGATTCTAGGCTCATTTCCTATCCAACAGTATCTTGCTGATTTAGATCCTGATGTGGATGCGGTCTATCGATTGGTAATTAACAAGGAAATAGTCTTTACTGGGAAATCAGCATTTGGGTTAGAAAAAAATAGTTGGGTACCCTTTAATTCACAAAACACTTTGTTCTATAGCGTTGCATTTCCATTACTGTATCTGCCGTGTAATGTGAGTTTTAGAATGACTGATATTTGGAGATCATTTGTTGCGCAGCAGGCCTTGTGGATATTAGGCTATAGAATTGCCTTTTTACCTTCTACTGTAAAGCAGGTGCGCAATGAGCATAGCTTAATGCGAGATTTTGAAGATGAGATTCCAGGATACATTCAAAATAAGAAAATTATTGACTTACTTTCTAGGAGGGCGGAAACACTACATCCTTCAATGGGATTAGCGAATATTGTGCGTGAATTATGGAGCGCATTAAATATCGAAGGAATCATTCCTGATGTAGAAATGAATATACTGGACAGCTGGCTTGCTTCAATGACAAAGTCAGTTCAGGGATTTAAATGATTAGTTATATTGTCCCCAGCTATAACCAAGGTCAGTATATTAAATATACCTTAGATTCCATTCTATCCAATATGGGTGAGAATGACCAATTAATTATTGTGGATGGTGCCAGTAAAGATAATACGCATGAGGTGGTTAAATCTTATCTTGCAGATAGTCGTATTGACTGGCGTAGCGAGCCAGATCGTGGCTTTTCAGATGCAATGGCCAAGGCTTTGAAGTTGGTTCGCAATCCAATCGTCGGTATTATGAGTTCAGATGACGCTTATAAGCCAAGTATCCGCGACAGGGTATTATCGCTTTTCAATAATCCGGAGACGGTATTGGTCTATGCTGATTATGAAATGATTGATGTTTGCAATCAACGAATTGGTAAATTTATTCATGGTGCAGCAGAGCTTGAAGATGTTTTGTCATTAAGGGTGATCCTGCCGCAATCCTCTGTTTTTTTTCGGCACTCGGCACTTGATGGAAAAGAAATTCTTGATTTGAAGCATGATTATATTGCAGACGTAGTGTTATTCAATCAAATATGTATGACTGGTAAGTTTGTATATGTGCCAGAGATCTGGTCTCAGGTGCGCAAACATGATGGATCGCGCAGTGGTAAATATGATCCCGGCCTGCAATATCTCAATGCTTTAGAAACTACGCTCAGTGGGATGCCTGTAGACATGAAGGAAAAATGTTGGGCTGGTGCGTTACTACTTCGAGCAAGACATTTAGCTACATTGAATCAACGCAGGAAAGCAAGTAGAATTTTGCTGGCATCATTCGCTCTAGACCCAAAGTTACTAAATCATTGGCTGTTGTCGCGCACCCTTTACTATATATTTTTTGGTTCTATTGGAATAAATTTTCTACAATATATTCGCAGCAGGAGTCAAAAAATCAATTGATTGAAATGCCAATATTTCGATTCAAATAAATTCGCCTATAAGAATGTAGGGTAGAAGCCATGCTAAAAATACTCTTCTTTGCCAATACTTTTTGTTGGCAAATTGGCATCTCACATGGTGAATCTAAGCTTGGCGCCAATGTAGTTGTGACGATGGCCATTGGCTTGATCCTGTTGGTTCAGGGAAAGATATTTAAAAAATTTCCTTTAATTAGCATACCGATAATTGCATTTATTGGAATCTACTCTTTGCCAATAGTGTTTATTGGGCCATGCCAAGACGAGTATCTTAGGGCTGCAATTAGTGGTTGCGTTTTCATATTATTTTACTTGGTAGCTTTTGAGGTTGGTCGAACAGCAAGTAATGAAGATTGGGCAGATTTACAAAACTGTGCAATGTCTGCTTTGGCAATTGGGGCCGCAATGGTTTTACTTGAAGTTACCTTTCCAGAGTTATTCCCTAACACTTCTGGACTTCGTTCGATGGGAAAATATTCTGGAATTTTTTCGGAGCCAAGCGCATTAGCAACAGCACTTATGCCAAGCATAATTATTTTATTAAATGCCTCGGTTAGAAGGAAAGTTATATTTGGAATTGTATCGGTTGCAGTTTTATTTTTTGTGACAAAAACCGCAACTGTTATTGGCGTGATGTTACTTTACTTGATCTATTCAATATTTTTTAAGTGGCCCTGGCGTGCATCAAGCAAAGTAATGATTGGTGGATTAATTACTTTATTTTTCTTTACAATTTTTGGATATGATGAATTTGTTGATCCTGTTGCCAATAGAATTTTAGGTTTATTTCTTGGCGAGAATACTGACCAGGTCTCCAGTATGGTTTATATCGCAGGAATTCAAGATGCTACTGGAAACTTTTTGCGGACTTTTGGGTTGGGTACTGGATTTAATACAATGGGCTGTAATCCGATGCCGTATAGCTCAATACGTGACTACCTAGCCATCTCTAATTTGGATGGCCTTAATGCTAGGGATGGATCCTTCCTGTTATCAAAGTTAGTTTCAGAATTTGGATTATTTGGCTTCGTGGTAGTGGCAATTATCTGGCGCAACATGAGGAGCATAGAACTTATTTCAATGTCAAAAAAGATGGAAAATTTTTATATCATGAGCTCAGTAATATCAAGCCTTCTACTATCTTTTTTATTCCTTTCAATGGTAAGATCATCTGGATATTTTCATGGAAGTATTTTTATGGCTATATTGGCCCTTGGAGGTGGTTTTCGCCTAATGCGCCTACAGATTTTTAAGTTAAATCGCCTTTAAATATGGCTTGCATATTGAATGCACTAAAAATAAGACAGCAATTGAATAAAAATAAATATATATTCATCGATGGTTTGCGAGGAGTTGCGGCCCTATTGGTTGTGATTTTTCACCAGCAGCTTAGTTTTATTTCCTCAGAGAGTCCGATCTCTAAATACAGTACTCCATGGTGGTTTATTCTTGGTTTTTTTGATTTAGGTAAATTTGCAGTTGTAATTTTTTTTATGGTCAGCGGATTTCTCATCCCCTCAACGCTACGCGCCCCTAATTCATCGGTAGCTATTTTTGCAACTCACCGATTTTTCCGGCTATACCCTGCGTATTGGTTTTCTATAGTTTTCTTTTTTTTGAGTTGTTACTTCTTAAAAATAGATACAAAATTTACTATTGACATTATTTTGCTCAACCTTACTATGTTGCAAAATTTTTTTGGCAAGGTGAATATATTAGGTGTTTATTGGACTCTTGCCATTGAGCTAATTTTTTATTTTTGTTGCGCATTTCTTTTTACTTTTAGGTTATTGAGTCAGAACTTTTTAATTATTTTGTGCCTATTTTTTATGGGCTTGGCTATTGCATTACTGAGATTTTTTACGGGAAAAGAGTTACCGGTTGCTATTTTTCTTGCATTAATCGTGATGTTTTTAGGTGATATTTTTCGTCAATATGATGAAGGTCAATGCAGTAAGGCTGAAGTCAAGAAATGTTTCATCATGGTTTTGGCATGTATTGTGCCAATCATATTTTTTGCCTACCAAGAGTTTTTCTTATGCTATCTTTTGACCTATTATTTTGCTATCTTTGCTTTTTACTTTGCTTTTATTTATGCAGATAATTTTTCCGCAAGCCAAAATACGCGCCTTCTCTCTAACTTTTTTGGAGGGATGTCTTATAGCGTTTATTTAACGGGGCCAGTTTTGCAGGTTGTGATCTTTGAACTTTACTACAAAGATCATGGTAACAAGTATATTGCCACCGCACTTTTTCTGGTTAGCGTAGTAATGATATCACTTATTATTTTTCGGTTTATTGAAGAGCCTTGCATGCGATTGGGAAAATATTTTAGTAAAAAACTGAAGTCTTTGAAACAATAGAATTTCTGATAGGCGATTCGATGCGATTGATTGTGATTAATGACCACGGAGCTATAGTTGGTGGAGCTTCTCAGGTGGCAATTTCATCTTTGAATGAGTTAGCAAATAATGGGATTGATGTAACTTTCGTTTCGTCCATTCCTCCTGTTGATGCTTGCATTAACCATGATAAGGTGCGAGTGTTAAATTTTGGTGGATATGATTTGATTAACAATCCTTCGAAAATTGATGCTGCTCTTCATGGAATTTGGGATAATCAACATTCCAAAAAAATTAGTAATTTACTAGACGAATATAGCCCAAAAGAAACGATTATTCATTTACATACTTGGACTAAATCATTAACTTCCAGCGTAGCACATCAGGCTATGATTAAAGGGTTCAAACTGGTCATCACGTTACATGATTATTTTTCTATTTGTCCAAACGGTGGGCTTTATAATTATAAAAAAGGAGCTCACTGTGAAATGTCTCCCATGTCTACATCATGTTTTTTGAGCAATTGTGATTCTAGAAGTTATATTCACAAGCTATGGCGTTTTTCTCGTCATTTTGCCCAAAATCATGTGGCTAAGTTGCCGAATGGCTTAGATTATTTCATTTCGATCTCTAGCTATAGTGAAAGTCTCCTGCGCCCCCATCTTCCATTAAGTGCTAAATTTTATCGAGTTCCAAACCCCATTGAAGTTTATGAGCCAGTGGCTTCTACCCCATCAAGTAATCAATCATTTTGTTTCATAGGTCGACTTTCTCCGGAAAAAGGGGGGAAACTTTTTGCAGGCGCAGCAAAAGCAGCCAATGTTCCAGCCGTCTTTATCGGATCTGGAATAGAGAGAGAGTCAATTCTTCATGAATACCCTGAATCTCAAATGCGGGGCTGGCAAAATCGATTTAATGTGAATTCTGGAATTGCCTCCAGTCGCGCACTTGTTTTCCCTTCTCTTTGGCATGAAACGCAAGGATTGGTCGTCCTGGAGGCTGCTGCACTGGGAGTTCCATCCATAGTTTCTGATGGATGTGCCGCAAGGGACTATGTCACTCACGGTGAAACAGGTTTAGTTTTTAAATCAGGTAGCACTGATGATTTGGTAAGATGTTTAAAGCTTTTGCAGGCGGATCCCATGTTAGCGGATACAATGGGTCGAGAGGCATTTAGGCGTTACTGGGCCAATCCCAGTTCGCTAGATACCCACGTAAAAGATCTCCTGAATTGCTATGTTGAAATAATGAAGGATGCTAAAATATAGGTAATGAGAATTGCAATTGTTCACGACTGGCTTGTTACCTACGCTGGGGCGGAACGTGTTTTGGAAAAAATGCTTGTTTGCTTTCCAAAAGCTGAAATTTTTAGTATCGTAGACTTCATATCTCCAGATAATCGTAAATTTATCGCCGACAAGCATGTGGCTACTTCATTCATTCAGGGATTACCAAAAGCTAAGCTCCATTATCGCAATTATTTGCCATTAATGCCATTGGCTGTTGAGCAGTTTGATTTAAGCGATTTTGACATCGTTATCTCGAGTTCTCATGCAGTGGCAAAAGGTGTTTTAACTGGCCCTGATCAATTACATATTTGCATGTGCTACTCACCAATTCGATATGCGTGGGATTTGCAGCATCAATATCTTGAAGAGTCTGGTTTAACTACAGGAGTCAAGGGTTGGCTTGCAAAATATATTTTGCATAGAATTAGGATTTGGGATTTGCGCACTGCAAATGGTGTTGATGTATTCATTGCTATTTCAAGTTTTATTTCTCGACGGATTTGGAAGGTGTACAGGCGCACATCCATAGTTATTTATCCTCCTGTGGATGTGGATTCTTTTGATATTTGCAATGATAAGGAGGATTTCTATTTAACCGCTTCCCGAATGGTGCCATACAAGAAGATTGGGCTAATAGTGGAGTCTTTTAAAGAAATGCCCAATAAAAAACTGATCGTAATTGGAGACGGTCCTGATTTTGAAAAAATCAAATTATTATCCGGGCCTAATGTAACTCTTCTAGGATTTCAATCATTAGATATTTTATCGATGTATATGAAAAAATCTAAAGCATTTATTTTCGCTGCTGAAGAGGATTTTGGGATTACGCCGCTAGAGGCTCAGGCATCGGGTACGCCAGTAATTGCCTATGGCAAGGGCGGCGCGTTAGAAACCATTGTAGGTGAAAATATTGAGGGCAGGAAAAGGACAGGCGTATTTTTTTACCATCAAACAACTGAGGCAATTGTTGCCGCTATTAATGAATTTGAGGTCCTACCTGATAAAATTTCTCCTGCAGATTGTCGAAACAATGCGATGCGTTTTTCCCCAAAGCGTTTCTGTGATGAATTTAAGGGTTATGTAGAGGAAGTTTATCAAAAATTTATTCGCAATGGGCACATATAAAGTACTCCCTAACTATGGGGTTTGAATGATGAGTATGACTAGTCAATATTTTGAGCGAATTTTTTGCCAATCCCCTTTTGATAATTTTATTAAATCTTATGCCCCACCAATTAGCCTCTGAGCCAAAAGAGGCCTTCCCCTACAAAGCCCCCACTTTAGAGATACTAATAAAGTACCCCCATATATTTGATCTAAAGGAAACGTTGCCCCCACGTTTTTTCAAAATTTTTTTTGACAAGCTGGTAGCGCTCATATTTATTTTGTTGTCGGCACCCATATTTCTGGTATTAAAGTTTGCCTTCCTAATTGAGGGTTGGATGTTTCCAGAGTGTGCTGGACCCATGTTTTTCTATTACAACGGGGTTAGCGCTGGCAAGATAATCCCTAAGTATAAGATTCGCCTTATTAAAACAAAATATATAGAGCCCGAAGGAGCCAAGAGACATGATTGGATTGCCTATTCTGCGGAGTGGACGCCAGACAGCCGAACCTATATTGGTCAATTTGTTAAGAAGTTCTACTTGGATGAATTGCCTCAATTTTGGAGCGTCCTAAAGGGTGATATGAGTATCGTAGGCCCTCGTCCTCTATCGGTATTGCACTATGAGCGAGATCGTGCCCAAGGCAATGTTACGCGTTTCTTGTTGCGTGGGGGGCTTTTGGGATTGGGCCATATTAACAAAGGCACATCTGAAATGGGCAATCCCGTTTATGAGTACGAATATGTTGATCAATATTTGAAGCGCTCTTCCTTCGGATTGCTTTGCTTAGATCTCTGGATAATCTGGAAGGGTATTCTTGTGATTGTTAAGGGTGGAGGTCATTAGCCTTATTAATCACCAATATGCTTTACGTAGCTCATTACCGAATCAGTCTTTGACATCAGCCCGACTGCATAATTTTCCCGGAATTTAGCAAATCCCCCGTATCACCAAGTCGCGTGGAGCGGGTAATCCCCACCATTAATCACCACTCTCAGAGGTGGGGTTAATTAAGTAGCCAAGGTAAGTCGCTGTTTCGGGGTGATGCCGACCAATGCAATTTTTGGATGTTGGTGATTGTATTTATATATCCATTGTGTTGCAAACTTTTGAACTTCATTAATACTTTCCCAATAATGCTGGGAAAACCGCTCGTATCTAACGGTGCGATTAAATCGTTCGGTAATACCCCTGCCCCTTAATCTAAGTTAAAAGTAGAATTTCTAAGTTGTTTGATTTAAAGGAAATTCTATGAAGACCTCCCGCTTTACCGATAGCCAAATCATGGCCATCCTTAAGCAAGCCGAAGCTGGCATGCCAGCCCCTGAACTATACCGTGAACACGGCATTAGCATCGCCAGCTTCTATAAGTGGCGCGCCAAGTATGGCGGCATGGATGCCTCACTGATGTCTCGCGTTAAAGAACTAGAGCTTGAGAACGCCCGCTTAAAGAAGATGTATGCGGAGGTTCAGCTCCAAGCCGATGTCCTTAAAAAAGCCTTACAAAAAAAGTAACTCGGCCATCTCGTAGGCGCGAGATGGCCAGCCAACAAGTTCAAAGTGGGCGAATGAGTATCCGTTTAGCTTGCGACACCTTTGTGATTAGTCAGACTTGCTATCGCTATCACCCGAAGCTATCGACCGAAAATGCCCTTATTGCTGATTGGCTGGTGCGCCTCACCCAAAATCAACGGAACTGGGGTTTTGGGCTTTGCTTTTTGTACTTGCGTAACGTCAAAGGCTTTACTTGGAACCATAAGGGGGTGTATCGCATCTATCGGGAGTTAGAACTGAACCTCCGGATCAAGCCCCATAAACGCTTGGTTCGCGAGAAGCCTGTGCCATTGGCAGTGCCTGAGGGCATCAACGATACGTGGTCCATTGATTTTATGCATGACCAGTTGCACGATGGCAGATCCATCCGCTTGTTTAATGTAATTGATGACTTTAATCGGGAGGCCTTAGCCATTGATATTGATTTTTCTATGCCAGCAGCCAGAGTGGTACGCTCACTAGATCAAGTCATTGAGTGGCGTGGTAAGCCTTTAAAAATACGTTGCGATAATGGCCCTGAGCTTATGGGTAGTGTGCTTGTCAGTGGGCTGCGAAACATCAAATAGAGATGACTTATATCCAACCTGGTAAGCCACAACAAAATGCATATATTGAAAGATGCAACCGCACCGTACGTTACGATTGGCTTAATCAATACCTCTTTGAATCGATTGATGAAGTTCAAGACTTTGCTACCGATTGGATGTGGACATACAATCATGAAAGACCGAACATGGGCTTGAGTGGAATTACGCCAAAGCAAAAACTAGCACTTGCAGTACCAGCTTCTACTTTTAGCTTAAGTTAAAAATGGGGGGATTACCAAGAGTCTTAATAGAGGCTGATATTTTTTTGGTAATCTCTTGTTTGGACATTTAATATTAGTGAAAGTAATTTAATTAGTCTGGTTGGCTAAAGTAATTTTTGTCAAGTTAAAGTGTTGGAACGCTGTATTTATAAGGCTCTGCGGGACTTGCACTTTATGGGTAACCCACATTGGCGATGAGAGGGTATTGAGGTCACGGCTCTAGGCTGATGGAGTTAAATATGAACCCTATGGTGCATCACCACATATCATTTTGATCTGGTAATTCATATCTAGTACTTCGTCCCCCCGCATCCGATTTCACTAAGGCGCCGCGCTCTAATAAATCGGTGATATCTCGTAATGCGGTGTCTGGTGAGCACTTGGCAATAATGGCCCATTTGCTGCTAGTAAGCTTCCCATCGAATCCATCAAGCAATTTATTGAGTAACTTGATTTGTCGCTCATTCATTGGTGTTCCAGACCAGTGCTGCCAAAAATTGGTTTTGACTAGAGTTGTTGAGAGTGCTGCTTCCGCAACTTGAATGCTGCTTTTTTCAAATATCAACATCAAAAAGTGATTTCCCAACTTTGAAAAGGTTGTCTCTGTAACTGGGGTTGCTTAATATGTAGATCCAATGCTTCATTAAAAATATCCTTCATATAATTAACTTAAGGGCTTTAAATTTAAGCCGAGTCGGTCGTGTGTAATGGCCGCTATTAGCTAAGGGGCGCTATCGCAAGTGAGATTTATATCCCCATCTGCGCGTTCTCAACGTATCGCATGACCGTATCCGTCTTTGACCATCGGCCTCTCTGCATGATGATTGGCATGCTTGCTCCGGAATTGAGTAAATCCTGAGCTGCACCAACTCGCATAGAGTGACCACTGATCCCTTCAATAGTTAATTCATCGAGCCCTGCATCTCTAGTGTGGGTAGGTTCATAAGCTGCAAGCCTATGTCCCGCGCCTAATTTTTCGGTAACTTTTCCTGCTCGGTTGGTGACTATAAAAAGATTTTTTCTTCCTCTCCACATCTAATTGTTCTTTCAAGTTCAAATTAATAAAAATAAGCCAGCTATCTGTTGATTTATTCGCTGAAAATTAACCTAACCCCTTATTCTCCCAATGTAGGCATTTCAAATTTTTACCCGTTTCTTATCCCATTCAGTTGACTTGCACTTTATGGCGGATCAACTTGCAGCTTATGGGGCCCCAACTTGCACTTTATGAGTACACCCGCATTGGCGATAGGGAGTGTTTAGATCGTTATTCCCGGCTGATAAGTTTAAATGTGTTCTACATATCTCATCACCGTATCCGACTTAGACCACCTCCCCCGTTGCATCATGATTGGCATGCTTGCCCCAGAACTCAGTAAATCTTGCGCCGCGCCTACTCGCATAGAGTGACCACTAATCCCCTTAATGACTGATTCATCTAATCCTGCTTTTCTAGCAATTCGTTTATAGATGCGATTAACTTGACCCCCGCCCAGACATTGTGAAATATCACCCGCCCGGTTGAGGCCGCAATAAATATTTTCCTGGCCCTCGGGAAGTTGCTTTATCCACTCCATTAATGCAGTGCCAGCCCTTTGACTTAAGCGTAACCATTTACCCATAGAATCTTGATCTGTTTTACTCTTTCTAAGCAGTATCGAAATACTATCAACTCCATTTTTAATGGTTATCTTGACGTCTTTGACTTGCAATGACACCAGCTCACTTCGTCTGCACAGCGAGTCGTAAGCCACAAGTAATAAAGCTCGATCACGCAGACCTCTGATGGAATCATCGGTAGTAGATAGCATCTTATCTAGGGTATCCAAATTTATACTACCCGCCTGTTTTGCGGAGCGCCCCAGTTTGCGATGCATCCTTCGCATCTCGAGGGTGACATCCGGATCCTTCGTGGGGTCATCCATGCGATTGAGTTTATGAATAGTGGATATTCCGCAAATAGCACGTCGAATGCCCGCTGAACTTCGCTTGTCGTTAGAGAGTTTAATGATGAAGT
>Ga0316228_1001155_pt1 | contig 29287 bp, 33 predicted proteins | sample TBH18021metaG_FD_206005 | JGI IMG/M metagenome (GOLD analysis project Ga0316228, IMG submission 206005) | Freshwater microbial communities from Trout Bog Lake, Wisconsin, USA - TBH18021 | ecosystem: Environmental > Aquatic > Freshwater > Lake > Hypolimnion/Profundal zone | place: USA: Wisconsin... | reverse complement strand
CTTCTGCGTTTGGCTTTCATTTTCGATGGTCTTTCAGGTTGTGGTTTTCCACACCCGGACGCCACCGCTTTTTATAGCTTACCAACTGGTCCGAATTCCGGGGTCCACCTCACTGTGATCAATATTTTTTGCGATAGAAAAATGCGGGGATACTTTGTCGAGAACTACCGGGCAAAAAAATCAGATCAAGAACGACTCTACCTGCTGAGATATAGTTAGTTGCAAAATCTACAGAGGGACATTTCGATTTCTATATTTCCGTTGAGGCATCTCTAAATTGAGAGTTGCTATGTTCAACGAAATTCATCAAGTCCCACAGAAATATCTGCGCGTCCCTCGTTCCGGGGACCGTTGTCCAATTACCGGTCTTTGCAGGTCGAGTATATGGAACCTGATCAGCGGTCCAACCCCTCGTGTGTCATCAAAAACTCTCCGCAGAGCCGGGGCTCGCAGAGGCATCCGCCTCGTCGAAACCCAGAGCTTGCTGGATTACATACGCGGGGCTGAAGAACCGTCATTGGGTGAAGACGAACAGGTTTACGACGAGCAAGGACTCGCACTCGTCGCGAACCTCAACAAAACCAACGCGAGCAACATCAACAACTAGACATGATATACGTCCAAAAACAAAGCATCACGGGGGACCAGTCGAGGAGAGCAATTCTCGATAATCCCCTATTTTTAGAAACCGTCGGCCCCAGCAACTTCTCTGTTGTGGACGGCAACTCCTGCATCACCAACGAAGGGCTGAGAAGATTCAGCCTCGCTGTCCTCGCCGGAATACTCCCAGGCAACCGCGCCGCAGCTCAACTCTTCCTGGAATTCACCGAGTCAGTCGCAAGCCTGTAAACCGAAAAAAACGAAACCGACGATGGTGAGCAGCCACGCCGGTTTCAACACTTAAACAACAATGAAATCATACACCGAATCGCGCCCAAAGCGCAAGCCTACACCGGCCTCGCCAAGAAAAAGTTCACGCAGAAATCTGCCGTCATCCAATATCGATCCAAGCGAACGCAATGAGGTCAGCCCCGACGCGCTGATCAACCCCTCGCCTGCACTTTCAGGAGATCGCGCAAGCCTAGATCTGAACGCCTGCCTCGACATGCCCGACTGGGAGGATCCCATGGATCGCCTCGATGGTGAGCCCGATTCCGTCGATGAACCGGATCAACCACCGACCCCCGCCGAAAAGATCCTGGATCTTGTTGGCCCTGCTGTCCTCCTTAACGTTCGCAGGGGGGACAAGGCTCCAACCAAAAAGGCGTGGCAGCAGATGACGCTGGCGGACATCACGCCGGAATACCTTGCCGATCTGACGAACAATATTGGAGTTTCCCTCGGAGCAGCCTCCGATGGTCTGTTCACGATAGATTGCGACGATGACGAAGGTTTCCAGGAAATTCTGGCGATCAACCCCATGCTCGAAGGAACCCTCCAGAGCCATGGTGCCCGTGGCGGAAATTTCTGGCTTCGCATCGAAGGCGATGCACCACCCAAGACTGGAAAATTAAAAAGAAGCGATGGCTCTGCTGTCGGAGAATGGAGGGGCGATGGCAGCCAAACCCTCCTGCACGGCATCCATCCAACTGGAGTTCACTACCGCCACAACGACACGCCGGTTGTCACGACCCCGTTCTCGGAAATTGTCTGGCCCGAAACGTGGAAGCGTCCGTGGGCAGGAAAGGATGAAGGGGCAGTTGCTCCCGCCGCAGCACACGCAGATTCGCAAGAAGTCGAGGGCGGGCCGAAGCCACGTATGGTCGTCGAGTGCATGCTCAACAGCATACCTCCGCGCCCTGATCGTGATACATGGTTGAAAATCTCGGCAGCGGTGCGCAACTCCCTCGGAAATGACGCTGCCGCCATCGAAATGTTGAAGGCGTGGAGTCCGGAGGAAGAGATGGGGGAATACGAACAACTCCTCTCGTCCTCACCCTTCGCCGAAATTGGCTATGGAACGCTGGTCCATCACGCGAAACTGCACGGCTTTCGCGGGGTGACTGACAGATTCTTCTACAACGGCAGGACGTTCTACATGAGGGGGGAGACGGAGTTCATACCGCTGGGGAGCGAGGGAGCGGTCAAGCAGCACATAACGAAATTCGGAGTTCCGAAGGCCCATCACAACGACCTGCTCTGCTACATCCGCGAGCACCATTTTATGCATCATATTGGGCCGTTGGCGGGATACGGTGTCGGCGTGCATTATTTCGAAGGCACGAGGGCATTGGTGACCACCGGACCGAACATCATCAGCGGGGCGCAGGGGAGCGCGGACTTCATAGATAGATTCTTTCTGACTCTACTTCAGGACGAATCTCACCCCGAGCAGTTCCCTACGTTCCTGAACTGGCTGGCCCATTGCCGCCGCGCCGTTGTTGAAGGACGCCGCAGGCAATCACCGGCCGTCGCGCTCACGGGGGGCATAGGTTACGGGAAGACTCTGACCATCGACATCATCAGGAAATGTCTCGGGGGCAGATCTGCGAAAGCCTACCGATTCCTGTCGGGGGATACCCACTTCAACGCGGAGATCGTCGGAGCGGAATTGCTGGTGGTGGATGACGACGCGGCATCGAAAGACCATCGAGCCAGAGTTCGTCTTGCCCAGTCGATCAAGACCAATCTGTTTTCCAGTTCGGTCCGTATCGAAGGCAAAGGCCGCGACGCCTACAGCCTGGATCCCATTCAGGCAATCCTGTTCGCCGTCAATGACGACCCGGAGCATATCCGCGTTCTCCCGGAACTCGATGAATCAATGCTCGACAAGATATGCCTCATCAAAACAAATCCTGGAGAAATCCCCGAGGACATCAGAGGGCAGGAGGAACTCATTGGGGCTGCCGTTGATGCCGCGTTGCCTGCCTTCCTCTCCGTGCTCGACGCGAGGGATCTGTCTGGGGCGTATGCCCAAAGTGGTCGCCTGCGCTGCTTCTGGCATCCCGAAATCGTGCAGGCTGTCCTGGATATCAACGGGGAGAAAGCCGCCGATGTCGTCTCCGCCATTCAGGCCCTCGGGCGGAAGTCGCTCGCCATCAAATGCGATGTGGGCTACGCCGATCAGGTCGCCCGCTCCTTTGAAGCGGCCGAGGCGTTCCTGGGCGGCCTGGACATTCTGGTCAACAACACAGGAGTGATCCGGTTCTCGAAGATTGTGGACATGCCCGAGGAGGACTGGGACCACATCCTGCGCACGAATCTGAAGAGCGCCTTCCTCTGCTCGCAGCAGGGAGCGCGGCGGATGATCAAGCAGGGGACCGGGGGGCGGATCGTCTCGATCTCCAGCATCCATGCGGTTTTGAGCGAGCCGAACTGCGGGCATTACACGGCCGCAAAGGGAGGGATCGAGGCGTTCTCCAGGACGCTGGCAAGCGAATTGGCCCCCCATAAAATCACGGTGAATTTCATCCGTCCTGGGGCCACGTTCACCGAGCTGACGACTCCGATGTATACCGATGCGGTCAAGCGCTCGCTTTTTGAACGGGTGCCGCTCAAGGAGATCGCGGAGGCCTCATGGATTGCATCCGGCGCGGTTTTTCTTGCCAGCGAGGATTCCCGATACATGACCGGGCAGTCTCTGACGATGGACGGCGGCTACGTGATGGATGGCTCGCTGCCGTCCGCCGAATACTGCAAGGAGTGATTTCCGATGGCCCGCTACATTGACATCAGCATCCCGACCGATGCGCGGACGACGGTGTTTCCCGGCGATCCGTCCCCCGAGATTTCCTGGCCGGGCTGGAGCCATGAAAAAGGCAATCCCGCAAATGTGGGGTTTTTCCATGGCGGCCTGCATCACGGCACGCATGTGGATGCCCCGTGGCACTTCATCCCCGGCGGCAAACGGCTCCACGAAATGCCGCTCGATCACTGGGTGGGGGAATGCCAGGTGCTCGATCTGACAGCCGAGGAGCGGTGCGTCACCGCCGGATCTTTGGAGAAAGCGGGGGTGCGCGAGGGAATGAAGCGGCTGCTTTTCAAGACCCGCAACAGCCGCACCGACTACTGGCACGAGCCGTGGAACCCGGATTTCATCTCCATTGACGAAAGCGCGGCGCAGTGGTGCACCGGGCGCGGCATCCTGCTTGTCGGGCTCGATTACCTCACGATCGATCCGCCGACCGCGCCGGCATTTCCCGCGCACATCGAGCTTCTCGGCAAGGAGACGCTCATTCTGGAAAACATCAATCTCCGCGACGTTGAGGCGGGCATCTACGAGCTGCTGGCGGCACCCGTCAACCTGCAAGGCGTGGACGGGGCCTGGACGCGGGCGCTCTTGCGGCGGGAATAATCCCATGGCTCAAATTGTCTCGGAATCCGTTTTGGTTCCCAGCGGACCGCTGCGGGTCTTTGTGCGCCAGTGTCTGGAACACTCCGGGCTTTCGTCCGAGCATGCCATGCTGGTGGCTGATTCCCTGGTGGAATCCAACTTGCGCGGCATCGATTCGCATGGCACCGCCCGGCTGCCGCACTATTTGAACCGGATACGGCACGGCAGCATCAATCCCCGCCCGAATCTTGTGTATTCGAAGTTGGGAGCGGCCGTCGGGCGCTTGGATGCGGATCACGGGCTTGGCCAGATCGCAATGGCTCGTGCGACCGAGGAGGCGATCGCACTCGCGCGGGAAAGCGGCGCGGGCTGGGTCGCCGTCGAGAACTCCTCGCATTGCGGGGCGCTGGCCTACTACGGCCAACAGATCGCCAAAGCCGGCATGGTCGGCATTCTTTTCACGCATTCCGATTCGATGGTCGTGCCCCACGCCGCCCGCCACGCATTTTGCGGCACGAATCCCCTCTGCATCATTGTCCCCGGCGGCGAGGAAACCACCCTTTGTCTCGATATGGCGACAAGCGTCGTGCCGTGGAATACGATCACCAACGCGGCCATGGAAGACGTGGAAATCCCTGACGACTGGGCAGTGGATGCCGAGGGGGAGCCCACCACAAATCCGAAAGAAGTTCGAGCGGTCCGTCCATTTGGCGGTTACAAAGGCTCCGACCTTGGCCTCATGATTGACGTGCTGTGCAGCTTCCTGATCGGCACGCCGTCCGGCCCGGATATCGCGCCCATGTATGGCGACCCCAGCCAGCAACGTCTTTTGGGCGGACTGGTCGGGGCCATTGATATCCGGCGCTTTCGTGACGTATCGGTGTTCCGCGCCGCTGTGTCCGCGCTCGCAGAACGGTGGTCGAGCCAGCCCGCCGCCGACCCGGAGGAACCGGTGCTTTTTCCCGGACAGCCCGAGTTGCAGACCCGCGCCCGCCGCTTGGCAGAAGGGATCCCGCTGGGAGTCAACTTGATTGAAATATTCAAAGGTGTTGCTGCCAACACTTCTATTCCATGGACTCCCAATGAGTTATAGCGAAATTCGTTGGTTCAACTATCAACCGAGCTACGGGAGTTCTGAGTTACAAATCTGTTGGAAATGAAGACAGCAGAAAGAAAGGAAATCTAACATGTTACTTGGTGTTCAATACTACCGCCCACCCAATCCCGATCGCGCGGACTGGGAAATCGACTGCCTCAATATAAAACAGGCCGGACTCGAGATTGTCCGGTTCTGGGTTCCGTGGCGTTGCGTGGAGCCGGAGCAGGGAGAGTGGGTATTCGACGACTACGACCACTTGTTCCGTCTGGCTGAGCAGCACGGTCTCAAAGTGTTAGTCCAACTTTTGCCCGAAGCCGCCCCCGAATGGGCAATCCGAACCCATCCGGACAAGCTCTACCACAATGAGCGCGGTCCGATCCATCCGTTCCATGCCACGACGGTTCAGGTCGGCGGATGGCCAGGTCTGAATTTCGATTATCCGGAAACGCGCGCGCATTTCGATGCCTACACCCGGGCCATGGCCGAGCGCTATGCCGGTTCCGAGGCCCTGTACGGATGGGATGTCTGGAACGAGCTTCAAAATGGAGGGGTTTCCCATTTCGATCCGGCCAACCAGCGATCCTACCAGAAGTATCTTCGCCTGACCTACAAAACCATCGCCCCATACAATCAGAAATATTTTACGCGCTACGAGGATTTCTCAGAAATACGGCTTCGGCCCAGGGATCAGCAGCTTCAGCACGAGGCTTTGGAAATCCACCGTTTTGCAGCCTGGCGGATGACACGCGAGCTCGATCACCGGATCCGCGCGGTCAAGGCCGTGGACAGCCGCCATCCGGTTACCTTCCACTACGGGAACTTCGCGTCATTGCTCTGGAACCACTCGAACGCTCGCTCCAATATCGGAGTGGCCGACATGACGGGGATGAGCGTTTACCTGGGTTCCGACTCGAACCACGCCTACCTCACCTTCTGCGCGGACCATTCCTATGTGGCAGGCAAGAAGCCTTGGGGGGTCTTCGAGCACCTGAGCGGCCGAATGGCATTCGACAAAGGCTACTTCTCCCACTCCCCCGCACATCTGCTGAACCGCATGGCTGTGGCAAAGATGATGAATGCCAGCCTGTTCATGCTCTGGCAGTACCGTCCGGAACGTTTCGGCCAGGAAGCACCCAACTTTGGATTAGTGGAGGCGGACGGTGTTCCCAACGACCGTCTGCGTGAGGTCTCCCGTTTCGCAGGCTTCCTCAAACAGAACCACCAGCCGATGGATTCCTACCGTCCAGCACCAGCGCAGGTCGCGGTCGTCGTCGATGCTAACGACAATGTCTTATCTTCTCTAACCACGAAAACATGGGGAGTTGATTACATCCGAAAGAATGAGGAAATCCAGGGCTGGATGAAAGCCGTGGCCTGCGCCGGCTACGCGCCAACCGTCATCGACGTCGAAGACCTGATTGAGAATGGAGTTCCCAGCACGCTCCGGGTGCTGATCATGCCCGGCAACGGCTGGGTGGCGCACCATGGTCTGGCTGAGCTGCTTGACACTTGGGTGAAAAATGGAGGTGTCCTCTGGGCTGGCCCATTTCTTGGGGTGTATGATGATGACTGCTATGCCTCCAAGCAATTGCCCCCGGGCGCGTATCGTGACCTGTTCGGAGTTCGGATCAAGGACCGCATCTGCGCCGAATCATTCGCCCTTCGCGGCATGCGCGGACGTGTCACGCCCGGCCGATTTGAACTGACCGGACGCCAGGTCCATGATGTGTTGGTCCCGGACTCCGACGTAGAAGTTCTGGCGCATTCCGAACACGGCCCGGCCATTACAGCCCGTTTGCGAGGCAAGGGTTGGGCGCTTTATTTTAGCTCATTCTTTGGCACAGAGTTTATCGACAAGCCCGGGGATCTGCCTCGCTTCATCGAGATGTCAGCCCCGGCAATGGGTCTGGAGCCGGAGTATACGGCCGATGGGTTTGTGCTCGTGCGCCAGGGCGCGTGCGAGGGGGGGCATCTAATCATGGTAGCCAACCTCGATTATGAAAGCCCGTCAGTCGCCGAGTTCAAATGCCCCCACGGCGGCCAGATGCGGGAGCTGTGGACAAACGGCGATACGGAGCCTGTTCAGAGCGGCCAGATGAGGCGGGTTCCTCTCGCGCCTGCGGGTTTCCGCATTTTCCAGATCACCCGATAACCAGAAAATCATGGAAAAGTTAGACCTTAACGGAACGTGGAAGCTGCTCTGGCATGAGGAGCAGCGGAGCCGCGTCAAATGTGCCCTGCAGGAAGAAGTCGCGCTGGAGCGATATCTGGACGCGCAGGTACCCGGCGAGGTGCATCTGGATCTGATGCGGGCCGGATGGATTGAGGATCCGTTGACCGGGATGAACTGCTTGAAGTCCCGCTGGGTGGAGGAAATGCTCTGGTCATACCGGCGCGAGTTTGACCTCCCGGCAGAGGCATTGGACTGCGCAGCTTGGCTGGTTTTCGAGGGGTTGGACCTGGTTGCGGAAATTTACCTCAACGGCGTGAAGGTCGGCACGCATGACAACCGGTTTCCCCAAGATCCTCAAGGCAGAGGACGGCTCCCGCTATTACCAGCCCAGCTCGCCCTACTCCCCGGATCTGGAGCCCCCACAGGCCGATCACTGTGGAGATCAGCATCCCTGGGATGTCGGATTCAAGGACATGGATTTCCGAAAATACCGGACTTGGACCTGTCGCTTCCCTCAGGAGGGAGGGCTGCTGGGACCGCGAGCCCTTCCCACGATGATGGCCTGTCTCGGAGAAGAACCGATGCGGCGGATCGATTCGCTGACCTGGCGTCTGCACGACAACTCGGTGGACGGCTGGTATGCCCCCAGCACCGTGGATGCAATCACCGAATTTTGGATCGGAAAAAAGCCTCAGGAAATGACGGTTGAAGCCTATATCTATTGGGGCGGGCTGCTCCAAGGCGAGGCATTATCGGAGTATATCGCTAATTTCCGCCACCGCATGTTCGATTCCGGAGGTCTGGTTTTTTGGATGTTCAACGACTGCTGGCCCTGCACCCGCAGCTGGGCCATCGTGGACAATTACCAGCGACGCGCACCCTCGTTTTACGCGGTGCGCCGCAGCTTCCAGCCGGTGACCGTGGTTGTGGCTGATGAGAATACTGAGGTCGTCGTCTATGGTGTGAACGACACGAATGCCGAGCTCTCCGGGGATTTGCGGTTTGGCGTCTTCACGCTGGCCGGGGAATATCCGCTCGACCAGCAGCGCGCAGCGGTTCTGCCTCCCAATGCCTCCATTCGCCTGGCGTCATTCCCTAAATCGGAATGGGCGAATCCCGCAAATTCGGCGGCCTTTGCGCTGCTCGCAGATGCGCAGGGCACGCTGCTTGCGCGGCACCGGCTTTTTCTGCCGCTTTTTAAGGATCTGGAATGGGAGCCTATGCGAGTGCCATGCCGCTTAGAGAACAACGAGGTTGTGTTCGAGAGCTCCACGTTCGTTTGGGGCATTTGTCTTGACCTCAATGGGGGCGACTCACTGCCGGATAATCTCTTTGACCTCTATCCCGGGGTTCCCTATCGACTGCCATGGCATCACCCCACACCACCAAAGATTTGGTATCTGGGCGACCTGGCGGCAAGGACATGAGGCATATGTTGTTGGCTCTGGTTCAGTCAGGGCAGCAACGCGAGCAGTCCTTCGTGCGGGCGGGCGATGACGTGGGCCGCGATGACTTTCCCGAGCGGGGCGGCGGCTTGAGCGCCGGCGTCCACCGCCGCTTTCACGGCGGCCACGTCGCCGCGCACGATCACCGTCACGTAGGCGGCCCCGATTTTTTCTTTGCCCACGAGTTCGACATCGGCGGCTTTGAGCATCGCGTCGGTTGCTTCGAGGATGGCGGTGAGTCCCTGGGTTTCCAGGATTCCGATGGCTTGGTTTTTGTTCATGGTCTTGTTGGGAAAATCCGACGGGCGCAGTTCGTCGCGTCCGCCGTAGAGCGGGTTGATGGTGTTCGGCTTGGTGTTGAGGAAGGGAATGGACAGGTGCGGCCGCGCCAGCAGCGTGGTCGTTGCGGAAACGCCGAGACGTTTCGCCTCGCTTGAGGCGGCGAGGAGAGCAGCCTCCGCGTCGCCGGGTTCTTTTGCGGCAATGCGGATCATGATCGTCTCCGCCCCCGTGGGCTCGAACCCCAGCAGCTCGATGTCGGCGGCTTTCAGCATGGCATCCGCCACCAGGGCGGTGATGCTGAGAAACGGGGTTTCGGCAAAGGCGAGGATGGCCATCTGGATTTCCGGTATTCCTACGGAAGGCGTTTGCGAATCCGATCCAGCATGGAATCGACCTTCGCGGAGGATGTCTGGCAGGAATCTGCCGCCTCGGCGAACCCGCATTCCTTGAGCAGGCAGGCGAGCTTGGTGCGGATGGCGTTGAAGTGTTCCATCTCGTGGGGGCTCATCGGCTGCGGCCCGCGGCCGGTGTGGAATCCGCGCAGGTTGACTCCCTCGCGGAACCCCTCCGGGAAATTGCCGGCAGCAAACATCGTCTTGATGAGTTCGAGGAGCTTGAACTGGATGCGTTTCGCCTCTGACAGATCTCCTTTCAGAAAGCTGCTGTAGAGCTTCATGATGGCTTCGGGTGCGACTCCGCTGGAGGCAATAGTCCCGCCGTCTGCCCCCATGAGGAGGGCCGGAAGCAGGATTTCCTCGCAGCCGATCAGGCAACTGAAATCCGGTCGGATGGCCTTCACCTCGTTGAGGGTGTCCATAAATCGCGGCATATCCCGGCTGCTGTCTTTGGTGCCCACGATCCGCGGACAATCGGCCGCGAGACGTTTGACAACGTCCAGGCTGATCTCGTTGGAAAACTGCGGGATGTTGTAGAGGAGGATATCGATCGGCGACTTCGACGCGATTTCACGGAAGTAATGCTCGATGCTGTGCTGGCTCACCTTGAAATAATATGGCCCGGTCACCGAGACCGCCCGGCAGCCAAGATCGGCACAGCGCTTGCAGGCTTCGAGGACCATCGCGATATTCGGCTCGGCGGCGCCGGCCAGGATCGGAACGCGGCCCTTTACCTCGTCGGAGATGATCTCAACGACACGGATGCGCTCTTCGAAGCTGATGCGGATGAACTCGCCCGTGCTTCCGTTGGGATAAAGGCCGGTGACGCCTTTTTCGATCAGCCAGTTGGTGTAACGACGAAGCTCGCCCTCGTTGATGCGGTGGTCGTCGTAAAACGGGACGACGTTCGGCGTGAAGATGCCTTGGATGCTTTTTTTGCTCATAGTCAGATTTTAGATGTTCAGGGAGTCAAAAGGACCTTGATAGCTCCGGATACGCGTCCGCGCGAGATTTCAATGGCCACGGCTTTGATTTTGATCAGGGCGTCGTCCGGACCTGGTTGGGGCATTGGCACGTCCTCGTAGCGGGCGTCTTTTGGCCCGTGGATACGGATGGCTTTCACGGGATGTGTTTTATTTCTGGTCGGTCGAAAAACGGGGCGTGCCGGAAGAGCCCGCCCGAGCGCGGGTGGGCAGCGAGCGAGGCCTCGTCGAGGCCGAGCCTTGATGTCGTAATGTAGAGATGCCCTTCGTCAGAGAAGCAGCACGAACTGGTGTGAGGACAGCCGGTATCCACCCGTTGGAGGAGGCGGCCTGATTTCGGGCACCATTGGCAAACACAGCCCGCGCCCCAGTGGGCCACCCAGATCGTGTCGTCAGTGGCCACGCACATTCCGTCGGGCAAACCGAGTTCTGGCGGCACGCGGACGACGGTGCGCCGGTTGCGGATCGAGGAGTCTGCCGGATCGAAATCGAACGCCCACACCTCCCTGGCGGGCGAATCGATGAAGAACATGCTGCGGGCGTCCGCAGTCCAGCCGAGGCCATTTGCGATGGTCAACTGGTCGAGAACGCGGGTGAGTCGCCCGCCCTCATCGAGGCGATACAGAGCCCCGGCTCCTTTAACCGAGCCATCAAGGGACATCGTGCCGATCCAAAACCGTCCCGCTGGATCCATCTTGCCATCGTTGCACCGCGTTCCCGGAAGATCCGGCTCGACTTGGCAAATTTCCTCACACGAGAGGTCGGCCAGATTCACGTAAGCCAACCGCTTGGCAAAAGCGACAAGCAGTTGTCCGTCGGCGAGCGGGGCCACCGCGCAGACGGGCTCGGCAAATTGAAAATCGCGCACCGTGCCATCGGCCGCCCTCCAGGCATGCAGGCGACAGGCGGTGAGATCGACCCAGTAGAGAACGCCGTCCGCCCAGACCGGCCCCTCGCCGTGGGAGGCTTGGTTGTGAACGAGAAGCTCGGCGGATGGGATGTTCATAGAGGATTCACCTTACTCCGTGATGGCCTTGGAAGCATAGGGCTCGCGGCTGACGAGCAGACTGGTCATTCCGAGATCGGCGAAGACGTTGGCCCCGGTCATGCAGGAAGAGTCATCGCTGAGCAGGAAAATGCAGCATTTCGCGATCTCTGCGGGCGTGACGAGTCGTTGGCCGGGGATGTTGGCATTCCAGTAGTCGAGGCATTCTTTTTCGCTCGGCGCGGCGGCAACGATATCCTTCCAGATCTCGGTCGCGCAGAGGCCCGGCGAGAGGATGTTGACGCGGATGCCGAGAGGCGCGAGCTCGACGGCGGCCGCTTTGCTGAACCCGACCATGCCGTGCTTGGCGGCATCGTAGGGCGCGGCGCCCGCCAGCGAGGCGTGGGTGTGGACGCTGGCGATTTGAACGATGGATCCGCCCCCTCCTTGGCTCTTCATCTGGCGCGCACAAATCTGGGTGAGGAGAAATGACCCGGTGAGATCCACGTCGAGCACCCGCTGCCATTCTTTGAGGTCCACTTCGAGGAAGGGCTTCACATAGTTGACGCCCGCGTTGTTGACGAGCCCGTCAATTTGCCCGAACCGGGCGACCGCCTTCTGGACGAGGTTCTCGATGGCGGCCGGCCGGCTCATGTCGGTGACAACGGCCTCCGCCTCGCCGCCGTTGGAGCGGATCTTTTCCGCCACGGCGTCGAGTTCCTTTTGCGAACGCGCGGCCAGGACGACCCTAGCCCCTTCCCTCGCACATTCTTCTGCCATGCAAACTCCGAGCCCTTTGCTGGCCCCGGTGATGATGATGACTTTATTAGCGAGTTTCATAAGGGGGGTTTTATCTGGCGGCGAAACCGGTTTTCCATGCGAGGTAGCCGGGTTCCGGGAGAAGCCGGACGCGGGTGGTGGTGGACTCTGTGAGCGTTTGCGGTCCCTCGCCGCAAACGAGCGCGGGCGAGCGGTGTTCCATCTCGCCGAAGCAACCGAGGCTTCCGTCGTCGTTGTAGAACTGGAGCGCGTCGCCCTGGGTGTCGGGCAAATCCATAGGAGAGTCACAATATCTGAGGGCGGGGTGGAGAGGAAAGCTTCGTTCCAGCACCAGCCAGTCGCTTCCGATAGCCCGCGCGTAGGCGATGCGCCTCGTGGAGGCATGAGGAACCAGGCCGACTTTGAACATCGCGGGGCCGCCGATTTTTAACTCCAAGAGTCCGGGCGACGATGTGGATTCGCTGGCAGGACACGAGGCGAAATGGTCACGGGCAACAGGCGAGCCGACCGTTGGGATCATCATGCTCCCCCCGAAAGGGACTTGCAGGATCGACCAGAGGTCCACCGGCTGCCCCGCCGTTCCGTCGAGGATTTCGAGTGTCGTGGAAATCCGGAATGCCAGGCCGCCCCGCGATTCGATGCCGGAAGGGGGGATCAACTCAAATGTCCGGGAAATGCCCAGACGCACCCGCGCGTCGCGGTGGGCGCATTGAAGTGACACTTCGATTTCGCCGCGGCACGAATCCGCGTTCCGGCGAGTGACGGTCCAGCGGTCGGGATTCAGATCGGCCGGCACCTGGTAAAGAGAGAAATCCGGTTTGCCGACCCGCTGCCAGAACCAATCGACCTCGGGGCCGATCCAGAGGCGCTCGCCCCCAAGGTTCCAACCTCCATCAAATGCGGCGGGCCGCCAGAGTGCCTGGTGGCCGGAGACCTCGATACCGAGGAGGCGCCCGCGTTCAGGGCTGATGCTTACCGAGCCCGATTCCGTTTTCCACTGGGTAGGCGAGTTCATTGGTTTCATTATATCGTGACGACGAATTTTACACCACGAAGGGCACGAAGATCACGAAGGAAAATGCAGAAGAGGATCATGAAAAGGGTGGGATGCTTGTGTAATCTTTAACTGCATTGCTTGCCGGTTCTTTTCTCTGTCTTCGTGCCCTTCGTGGTGATTGTTGCTTTCTGCTAATCTGATCCGGCGATGACGGCGGTTTCGCCGAGTCCCTCCGGCCCCATCGAGCAATAGCCTCCATCGACCATGAGGGTCGTGCCCGTGATGAAGGAGGCGTCATCGCTCAGGAGGAAAAGCGTCGGACGGGCGACTTCGATCGCCTGGCCCATGCGGCGGAGCATGTGGTATTTCCCCCAGATCGGATCCCACTTCGCGCGACCGCCTCCATCCATGTTCGCGGCCTTGTCGGTCTCGTTCGACCAGATCCAGCCGGGATCGACATTGTTCACGCGGATATTGTAGGGAGCGAGGTCGAGCGCCTGGCATTTCGTGAGCTGGTTGACGGCCCCTTTGGCGGCGTTATAGGTCCAGCGGTTTACCTGGGCGATGTGGCCGGAAATGCTCGACATGTTCACGATGGAACCGCCGCCGGCTTTTTGCATGGCCGGAACCACATTTTGCACCATGCGGGCATAGGCGAGAGGTCCGGCCGTGAAGCTGCGCATCCAGTCATTCGTGGTCGCGTCGAGCGCCTTGGCCGTGAACGCAAAGGCGTTGTTTACCAGATAATTCACCACTCCATAGGCTTTAATGGTTTTGGCGACGGCTTCGGCACAAAACTCCTCGGCCGCCATGTCCCCGCGGAGAAAGGTCGTCTTGTAACCGGCCGCATGGAATTCTTCCTGTGATTTTTCTCCGGCCGCGCTGATGCCGGTGAAGAGGACCTTGCCTCCTTCCTTGCAGAACTCTTCAACGATGGCTCGCCCGAGGCCGGAAGAACCCCCGGTGACGATGGCGGCTTTGTTTGCAAATCGGTCTGCGACCGGTTTGTGGGATGGGATCGGTGTGTGCATGGGATTTCTAATTTTATAGGCGGTAGAAACGGGCTGCGTTGTCGTGGAAGATATTCTTGCGCTCGGTATCCGTGAAGCCGGCAGTGAGGAGATCCGCCGTTTCCAGCCAGCGGGTGAATTCCGAGGCTCTCAGAGCATGAGGCCAGTCGCTGCCCCAGATCACCCGGTCCAGACCGAAGGCTTCAAAAACCGCTTCCGCAAATGGCCGGAGGTCGTCGGGCGTCCAATGTTCGAGGTCGGCATTGCAGACCAGATTCGAGAATTTGCAGAAATGCGGACCCGATGCGGCGAAGTCGCGGATGGAGGATTTCCAGGGTTCGAGGGTTCCTTCAGCAATGGGCGGGCTGCCGATGTGATCGAGGATGAACCGGGTGTCCGGGCATTGCCCGATCAAGCGCATCACATTCGGAAAATGGGCCGGCGCGATCGTCAGCTCGCAGTGCAGCCCGGCCTTGCCCAGCAACTGGACTCCACGAATAAATCCCGGCCGCACGCAGAAATCGCCATCCTCCTCAAACTCGATGATCCGCCGCACGCCTTTCACGCGCGGGTCTCCGGAAATTTTGCAAAGCTCCTCCTCCACGGCATCGCCGTCCTCGAGCGGAGCCCACGGGATGATCCCCCTGAGGCGGGAGTCGGAATCCGCCAGCGACTGCACCCACGCCAACTCGGCGAGGTGCTGCCCGGGCAGGCACTCGCACTGGACAAAAATCATGGCCTCGACCTCCTGCCCTGCGCGGGCCTTGTCATAGTCGGAGAGAACGAAGCTCCGGTTGATGCAGGGAACGTTCACAAGCCAGGGATAGTCCAGCTTGTTAAGATCCCAGAGGTGGATGTGGGCGTCGATGACGGGGAATGTCATAGGGATGTTAGGAAAGAGTTGTCACCGGAGTGCTCACGGGCTCGGTGGGCTGGCGATCAGCAGGCAATCGTCGCCCTCTAGGACAATAGTCCTGGTGTCGTTTGCGTAGGTTCGTTCCGGCAGGGCGACCAGGATGTTTGCCTTTTCGCTTCCGACACAGAACGGCCCGTGATGCCAGGTACCCGGCTTGATCACAACCATCGTGCCCTTCGGGACGAGGAATGCCCGGACTTTATCACCGGGGAATCCAGCGTCCGGCACGGAGGCCGGGGCAAACCACATCAGCACGTCGGCATCGAGCGGCATGAGCATCTCCGCGGTGGAGGAATGGCATTCCACCACGTTGATCACCGGCTCGCGCAGCCCGATGCGGCAGTTCGAGTAGGAAACGGCCTGGCAGTTGCCGAGCACCTGCTGGATCATGTCAGGAAAGAACTCGATCGGCGGCGCTCCGAGCATTTCGGACACGGGGTTCAGCATGTCGCGAAACCCGCCGAATTCCTGGAAGTTTTCGGGCGTCAATGGCTCAACAGGAAGTGTTTTCATGTGGATGGTTTCATGGTTTAATACTGTGGGAGCCGGGGTCGAGGAGCTGGATGACATGCCGGACTTGAAAGGGACGTTTGACCAGCGACTTTGCGGAGTTCCACTGCATCATGCAGACGTGGTTCGACGTGGCAAGGATGATGGGATCGCCTTCGGCTTCGTTGAGGAAAGCGGATTTTTTGGCGAGGATTTCGCGGGCGTTTTCCGGTTTCTGGATGTTGTAGATCCCGCCCGATCCGCAGCAGTCCTTGGCGCACGGGGCGAGTTCCCATCGGATCCCGGTGGCATCGAGAACTGCGGCGGGGATGCCCGGCAAACGTTGTCCGTGAACCAAATGGCATGGGAGATCGACATAGACCCGCGCATTCCCCCCACGAGGTTCGCGGGCCTTGATGCCGGCCTCCCCAAGAAACTCGAGCGCGTCTCGGACCGGCATGTCCGGCGCGAGCGTCTTTTTCAGCGCGAGCCCGCATCCTGCGGAATTGCTCACTGCCGCATCCACATCGAGCGGCAGGAATGCCCGGCGGTTCTGCGCGCGCATCTCATCCACGCCATCCAGGCCGGCGTGCTCATGGAATGCTCCGCAGCAGCCCTGTTCATCGGGGATCACGACCTGAATGTTGTTGTCAATGAGCACCCGCACGGTGGCAAAGTTGATCTCCCGAAACATCGCCTCCATCAGGCATCCGGTGAGCAGAGCCACCCGCGGACCGGTCGGCTTATGGATTTGCATCAACCGCCGCGCGTAAGAGGCGGTGGATTCCGTGACGTGGGGGCGTCCGGGAAAAATGAGCGGATGGGGAAAAAATCCCAGCGAGCGCAACGCCCGCGCGGGAGCCAGTGCGGCATTGAATAGCGTGGGATACTTGACTGCTTCGGCAGCAAGCCGGAGTTCCGGCTTCGGATGGAACCGTCCGGCAGCAACGTGCTCATGGCGCGTCTCCTCGAGAATGTTTCCATATGGCACGCCTGCCGGGCAGACCGGTTCGCAGGCGAGGCAGCCGACGCATTCGGACGTGTAGAAATCCGTCTCGGGGTCGTGCGCAAGCCTTCCCGCCGCCTCCTCGCGCCAGATCCGAAGCCGGCCGCGCGGCGAATTGTTTTCATCGCCTGTGAGCTGGTAGGTCGGACAAACCTCCAAACAGAACCCGCAGTGAACGCAGGAGGAGAGGAGATCCTTTTCAAGGAGTGGGTGACTCATGAGATGTTCCATTCTTTGCGCAAGGTGGAGATCCATGAGGCTTCGAGGGGCGAGGGACCGGGGCTCACATGCCGGCTCTGCCAATGGCCGCCCATGGCGTGCAGTGCGGACTCGATGGGCCGGACGATTTCGCCGATGGCGCCGCTGTCCGGAAGAAAAACATGAACCGCTCCGCACGAGCAGAGCGCAAGGCACTTTGCGCCGGGATGCTTCGCGAGGGAGATCGCCGTGTCGGCCACGAACTCGGGAGTGGTTTTCACGACCAGATCCGGGCACCCGTCGAGGGCCGGGTCTGCCGCAGCTTCCAACGCAAGAGAAAATTTCTTCGAGAAAGCAGACAGGAAATCCCGGTAGGCCTCGAATTCCCGGGCCGGGCAGTGGACGGCAACGCGAAGGAACGTGGAATCCCCCGCGACAAGATCCACCGAATCCAACCAGTGCATCCACGAGGACTGGAGAAGTGTTTTCAAGGCGGACCGCAAAGACGCGACATCTCCGCTCAGACAAAAAACCCGCGAGGTGTCGCAGGCCGGCCGCAGGCGCAAAACGTAATCCAACGCGCGTCCGTAGCGGCTGCCGCTCGCAAGCAAAAACCGGAGGAGGTCGTATCCGGTGGCGGATTTGACCACGCGTTCGCCGACGCGCACCCGGCGGCCGTCGAGCAGCTCCCAGTTCATCCCGGTGATGTTGTCGCAATAGGGTCCGTATCGCGAGGAGGCCGGGGCAAACGGGCTGGACGCGACCTGCTCGCAGAGCGGGGTTGTCCGGTCCAGGAGCAACGGGAACCGCAGCCCGTGCGGCGAAGCCTCGCGTTCGATGGCCGCCGCATCGCTCGCGGCGGGCAGGCAGAGAACGCCGTCCACCGGATCCATGAAATGCTCGAAAAACCTTTCTTGGGCGCTCATCCGGCAAACCGCCTTTCGGTGAAAACCTTCATCGGATTGAACTGATGCTGCGGGTTGAAAATCTGCGGGATCGCGAGCTGGAGGCGCATGGATTCCGGCCCGAACACCATCGGCATATAGGCGGATTTGTCGTTGCCGATCCCGTGCTCGCCGGAAAGCGCGCCGCCCACCTCGACGACCCGCTGCATCAGGCGCTTGCTGATTCCTTCGACTTTCTTCACCTCCTCGGGAATCCGGGAATCGAAGAGAAAATTCGGATGCAGGTTTCCGTCTCCGGCGTGCATGACCGTGACCGCCGGGATCCCCGCCCGGTCGGCTTCGTCGTCAATGAGCTGCAACAAACTCGCGAGCGCCCGCTTGGGGATCACGGCATCCTGCACCAAAAAATCCCGGCTCACCTGCCCGAGCAGCCCGCCGATCGCCTTGCGGGCTTTGAAGAGGTTCTCGCGGTCCTCCGCCTTGTCGCTGAAAAGCACGTCCGCCGAGCCTGCCGCACGAAGAACCTCCGCGACCGATTCCACGCGGAGATCCACTAGCGAGGCCGGGCCATCAATTTCGGTGACAATGAGGAAATGGTCTTTCGGCAGCCCGACCGCCATCGAGCTGGTCTCCACCAGCGCGACCGCGCGAGGGTCCATGAGCTCGATGGCCACCGGGAATGCCGGATGCCGCACCAGCCCGTGGATCGCGCGCTCGGTGGACTGCAAATCGGGGTAAGTGGCGCGGAATGTCCACACCTTTTCCGGCCTCGGAGTCAGGCGCAGCCAGAACCGCGTGAACGCGCCGAGCGTGCCTTCGGAACCGATCATGAGCCGCTTCCAATCTTCCAGCCACGGGCCGTTTCCCCCGGCGGGACCGCCGAAGCGATGCGCCGAACCGTCGAGCAGGATGACTTCCATCCCGAGCACGTAATTGCTCGTGACCCCGTATCGGAAGCAGTGCGCCCCGCCGGCGTTGGACGCCACATTCCCGCCGATTGTGCAGACCGGACCGCTGGAGGGATCGGGCGGATAGCACAGCCCGCTTGGCTGCAAGGCCTCATCGAGCTGCCGCAGATTCACCCCGCTCTCGACCTCGCACCAGAGCCCGTCCCGGGAAATCTCGCGGATCGCCCGGAGCCTCGACGTGTGAACGATGGCCCCTCCCTGCACCGCGACTGGGCCGCCGGACAAGGATGTGCCTGCTCCGCGCATGCAAATCGGCACGCGGGCATCGTGCAACACCCTCACCACCCGCGCCAGCTCGTCGGAATCCGAGGGGATGACCACCAGATCCGGCCGGAAGGATTTGTAGCCCAATCCATCCGACTCATAGCCCGCCATCTGCGCGGGCGACGTCATCACCCGGCTCCCCGGAGCCGCACGATGCAAGGCCGCCACAACGGTGTTGGTGGGAAGAGCCATCATGCTTCCCGCGTGGAGCGGCCGGATTGGGCCAGTGCTTCGGTGACAGAAGCGACCGCATCCTTGTGGAGGGAATCCCAGCCAGACGGGAGTCCCTCGATGCGGGTTGTCCAGTTCGCGGCGCCCACGGCACCGGGAATATTGAAGCGGTCCGCGAGCCCGAAGATGTCGGTGATCTGGTGGACGGCCATCCACGAGTTGCAGGAAAAAATCCCGCCGATCAGCGCCCGGTGGATCTCCGGGGTGAACGGCTGCGGGACCGGAATGTCCGCCCGCCCGCAGAACTCCAGCAGCTCTTTCATCGCGCGCACCGCGGCCTCGCGCTTCTTCGGCACGGAACTCTCCGCAAACAAATCGCTCCAGAGCTGGCGGATCGGCGGATGGTCGTGCGTGGCAAATGTGGCGAGGCTCAGCGCCTGGTAATCCTTTCCGGGGATCATCTTCCCGTCGGGGGCCCGTTCCCATTGCGGGATTTTGAAGCCCGGAATTTCCAGCGCGGCCAGCGTGGGGCGGACGTAGGGGGCGACCTCGCCGAGGTCTTCCGCGATGAGCCGGTGCGGGCCGGTCTCCTCGAGGAAAATCCGGAAGAGCATGTCACCCTGGACACGGTTGCGTTCGCGGTTTTCCTCCGTGCTGTCATCGTGCTCGACAAATCCGGGCAGCCGCCCCCCGGTGAGCGCGGCCGCCTCCGCGGGCGTGAGATCCGCGAAACGGCTGTTCTCCTCCGGCCGCCAAGGAAAACTGTAGATCCGGAAAAACCCCAGGGCATGGTCCACGCGGAGGAAGTGAAAAACCTCGCAGGCGGCACCGAGCCGCCGCCGCCACCAGGCGAAGTTGTCGTGCGACATCGCCTGCCAGTCATACAGCGGGAACCCCCAGTTCTGGCCCCACTTCTCCGTAAAGGGATCGCTCTTGAAAACTTTCTCCGGAGGGGCTCCGCTCGAACGCGCCAGATCAAAAATTTCCGGGAAATTCCAAACGTCGGCGCTGAAGACGCTGACCCCGACCGGGATGTCTCCCATGAGGGTGACGCCGAGTTTGTCGCAGGCGGCACGAACCGTCTTCCACTGCATTTTTGCGACCCACTGGACATAGGAGTGATACCTCACCAGGTCGCGGAAGATTTTTTTCTGCGGGGCAGGCAAAGCCTCCAGCCAATCCTGCGCGGCCGCGGGGCTCCTGTGCTCCTGCGGCCACGCCGTTGTCACCTCGCTTCCGTTCCAATCCACAAGGGCGCGGAACAGGGTGTATGGATACAGCCAGTCGCCCTCGTCGCGCTCGAATTTCGCGTAGGCGCGCAGGCGGACCGGGTCGGCTTTGCGGCTTCGAAAGACACGGAATGCCGCTTGGAGCAGGTCGCGTTTGAGGGCTTTGACCGCCGTGTATTTTGCGTTTCCGGCGCGCAATGCCTCCACGTCGTGTCGGCGCGTGATCTCGTCAAACGTCCCGCCGGAAAGCTCCGGAAGCCACTTGGGGGTGGTGGTGATGGTGGACGGCTCGTAGGCCATCGAGCTGATGATATTGTAGGGGCTGTGGTCGCTGCCGGTCTCGTTCACCGGAAGAATCTGGACCAGGCCGAAACCTTTTTTCGCGGCCCATCCGGCAAGCTCCACCAGCGCCGCCGTGTCCCCGATCCCGAGATCCGCCTCTCCCCGCAGGGCGCTGACCGGGGCCAGGATGCCCGCGATTTTTTTGTCGGGTGAGAATTCGGTCATATCGGGAATGCTGGATTGCCTTGTTCGATGCCCCAAATCCATCTCCCGCACAAGTCCGGGACAGGGAATTCCAGCATCGGGATATTTATCGGCATCCGGCATTTCCATGTCGAGAAAACTCAAGGCGCGCGGATCGCCCCGAACCCTCAGCGCGGCGCGCTTTTCCGCAGGGATTCCTCCATGGTCGTGAAAAGGAGGACCCAGAAGACCTGGATGAACACGGCCACCGGGATCTGGAGCAGGGGCGGCATGGAATAGACGAGCAGCACGCCCGGAATCCACACGCACCAGCCCGCCACCACCACGGGGAACACTTTTTCAAAAATAAAGTCCGCGCGGAAAATCTTCCCGAACGCGGACAGGCGGAACCCTTCGTCCCGGAGGAGGAACCATCCGACAATGAGCGGCGCGGAGAGGAACGGGCTGAAGAGAAATTGGTCGACGCAGATTTTGCGGAGGAGCGTCAGCCAGTCGTGCCCGTTGCCGAACCAGGCCACCTGCAAGCGGTAGAGCAGGTCGATCAGCATGCCCAAGCATCCCCACAACGGCGCGGCGGTGAGCATGAGCCAGAGGTTCTTCCGGGTGGGTTTCCCGGATTGGAAGAACACGACGCGGAGGAGTTCGGGAAGCACGGCCCCGGCGATCAAATACGACAGGAAGGAAAACCCGTATCCGGCTTCCTGCTTCACCCGGGCGACCTCGCCGAGAAAATGCTTCGTCCCCTCGTGGGCGACATACAGCGAAAAAAATGCGAGCATCAGGCACTGGAGGAGCAGCCCGGGGAGCAGGTTCGCCTTCGCGGCGGCCCCGGCCATGCGCAGGGATTTGCGGACGGCGTTCATTCGTGCCCGAGAAAAATTTCGCCGGCGCGGCGGCGGGCGTGCAGGTTGCCCGGAAGGCTCGCCTTGGCCGGGCCGGTGGTGTCGAGGAGCGAGAGCACGCGGCGGGTTTCGAAGAGCCCCGGTTCCGGCACGCCGCTCCGGCGGAGCCAGCGCAGGACCGTGCGGTGGCGCAGAGCGTCGGGCATCGCCCGGAGGGCCGCGCAGGAAAGTTTTTCCGAAACCTCCGGAGTCTGCGATTCCATCCAGTCGTCCTCCTGGCGGAAAATGTGAGACGCCCGCAGAACGGCGCTGCGAAAGCTTTCGCCGAAGGCCTGCGCGATCGCGGGGACAACGAGGTTCCGGATCCGGTTCCGGGTGTGTTCGAGCTCCGCATTGGTGCGGTCCTCGCGGAACGGGATCTTGTTGGTTGCGACGAATGCGCAGATTTCGCTTCGTGAAATTTCGAGCAGCGGACGGATGATGCGGAGCCCGCCCTGCGTGCTCTCCGGCCTCATGCCCGCAAGGCCGGCCGCCCCCGAGCCGCGCAGGAAATTGAAGAGGCAGGTCTCGATCTGGTCATCCGCATGGTGGGCGAGGAGGAGGCGCCGGCAGCGCCTGCGCTTCGAGCATTCGAGAAAAAATGCGCGGCGGAGATCCCGGGCGGCGGTCTCGATCGACCGGCCGGTCGCCTTTGCGAAGTCCTGGGTCCTGGCGCGCGCGGATTCGACTTCGCAACCCAGCAGCGCCGCCTGTTTGGAGACAAACCTCGCGTCCGCGCGCGACCGTTTTCCGCGAAGCCCATGGTCGAGGTGGCAGACGACCAGCTTTTGAAATCCCAGGCGCTTCAAGGCATGGAGGAGGGCCATCGAATCCCGTCCGCCCGAAACGCCGACGAGATAGGTTTGGCCGCGCGGGTGGCCCGCGAGCGTCAGCGATAATGCGGATTCCAGGGCGTGAGGGCGTTCGCCGGAATTCGTTTCCGGGATGGAGGGACGACCGCCGTGTCGTCCGTGGATGAAGTCGGACCGGACAGCGCCGGTCCCTCCAGGAATCGGGATACGGACTTCAGATCGTTTCGGCACCGAAATATTTGTGGAGTGCCGGCGGGAGGGCGACCGAGCCGTCGGGCTGGAGGCCGGATTCGAGCAGCGCGACGTAGAGGCGGGCCAGCGCAGTGCCGGAGCCGTTGAGCGTGTGGCAGAAGCGGTTCTTGTCGCCTTTGAAGCGCAGGTTCATCCGGCGCGCCTGGTAGTCGCCGAAATTCGAGCAGCTCGAAACCTCGAGATACGCATTCTGGCCGGGGGCCCAGACTTCGATGTCGTAGGTTTTTTCCGACCCGAAGCCGAGGTCGCCAGTGCAGAGCTCGATGACGCGGTAGTGCAGGCCGAGGAGCTGGAGAACCTTCTCGGCATCGGCGGTGAGCGATTCCAGCTCGGCGGCGGAATTTTCCGGCGCGGTGATCTTGACGAGCTCGACCTTGTCGAACTGGTGCATGCGGATGAGCCCGCGGGTGCCGAGGCCCGCCGAGCCGGCCTCGCGGCGGAAGCACGGCGTGTAGGCAACGTATTTGACCGGCAGGCACGCGAGCGGGAGGATCTCCTCGCGGTGGAGGTTCGTGACCGGGACCTCGGCGGTGGGGATGAGATAAAGCTCGTCGTTCGCGCAGCGGTATTGCTGGTCGGCAAATTTCGGGAGCTGGGCCGTGCCGAAGAGCGCCTCGGGTTTCACCACCAGCGGCGGCAGGATTTCCGTGTAGCCGTGTTTCGTGGTGTGAAGGTCGAGCAGGAAGTTGATGAGCGAGCGCTCGAGCCTCGCGCCGGCACCGGTGTAGCAGACAAACGCGCTCCCGCTGATTTTTCCGGCGCGCCCGAAATCAAAAAGGCCGAGCCTCTCGCCGATCGCGATGTGGTCTTCGACACGAGCGAGCGCGGGCTTCGCGCCCCATTCGCGCAGCACGGGATTGGCGGCGGCGTCATTTCCGACCGGCGTGGTTTCGGACGGAAGGTTCGGGATGTTGAGGAGAAGCTCGCGCTGCCTGGCGTCGAGCACGGCGACGGCGGCGTTCAATTCCTCCATCCGGCTCCCGAACGATTTCACCTCCGCTTCGAGAGCCGCGCTGTCCTGCTTCGAGGCGCGGAGCTTTCCGATTTCCTTGCTGAGGCGGTTGCGTTCGGCCTGGAGGCCCTGGAGGCTGGTGTCCGCCGCGCGGCGCTCCGCGTCGATGGCCAGCACGGCGTCCACGGCGGATTCGTGGCCGGGCCCGCGCGTGGCGAGGCGGGCTTTTACCGAGTCGGGGTTTTCGCGGATGAGTCGAATGTCGAGCATGGGTTGGACAGAATGAACAAATTTGGCACAATGGGATAAGCAAATTCTTCTATGGCCGCGCAATTCCGCGATTATTACCAAACGCTCGGGGTTTCAAAAACCGCCCCAGCCGACGAAATCAAGTCTGCCTTCCGCAAACTTGCCCGCAAATTCCACCCGGATACCGCGAAGAACAAAAAGGAGGCCGAGGAGAAATTCAAAGAGATCAACGAGGCCTACGAAGTTCTCGGCGATCCGGAGAAGCGGAAGCAATACGACGAATACGGGGCCGGCTGGCAACAGGCCGGCGGACCGCCACCGGGCTGGCAGCAGCCGGGGGGCGGATTTCGCGGCGGCGGGTCGCGGCCCGGCGGCGGCGTGGAGTTCGAGTTCGGCGGCACCGGGTTCAGCGACTTTTTCGAGCAGATGTTCGGCGGGGCGCGCCGAGGCGGTGGGCGCGGAGGGCGTGGCGGGTTCGGCGGGTTCGGCGGGTTCGAGGAACCGCCCCAGCGCGGCGAGGATGTCGAGGCCGACATCATGGTCACGCTCGAGGAGGCGTTCCATGGCTCGACCCGCCAGATTTCGTTCCGGCGCGGGGAATCCGGCAAGGTCGAAACCTACACGGTCAAAATCCCGAAAGGCATCCGGGAAGGCCAGAAGATCCGCCTGGCCGGGCAGGGCGAGAGCGGGTCCGCTGGCGCGGGCGATCTTTTCCTGCGCGTCAAATTCCAGCGCCACCCGGACTTTGAAATCGAAGGGGCCGACCTTCTCTACGATCTCGAGGTTCCCGCGTGGGATGCCGCGCTCGGCTGCAACGTCCATGTCCCGACGCTCGAAGGCCGCGCGAAGCTCAAGCTGGCCCCCGGCACGCAGTCCGGAAAAAAGCTCCGGCTCCCCGGCATGGGCCTCCCGCTCGGCGGCGGCAAGCGCGGCGACCTCTACGCCGTTGTCGCAATCACGGTTCCCGCATCGCTCGGTGCCGACGAGAAAAAACTCTGGGAGCAACTCGCCTCGAAGCACAGGTAGGGATCTTGAAAATCTCCGTCAAAGTCGTCCCGGGCGCCTCGCGGAGCGGGATTGTCGGCTGGCTGGGCGAGGATTTGAAGGTCCGGATCCAGGCACCCGCCAACGACGGCAAAGCCAACGATGCGCTCTGCGAATTTCTCGCCTCGGAATTCGGCCTGCCGCCGCGCGCGGTCCGGATCGCCTCCGGATTTTCCTCGCGGAAAAAGATCGTCGAGGCCGACGGGCTCTCGCGGGAAGCGCTCGAAAAGTTCCGAAGTCCGCGCGCCTGAAAAGCTTCTGCTGATTACCGGTCGCTGGGGCCCCGCAAGAAAAACTGCCCGCAGATTTCGAATCGGCTACCGGAACGTGTGCGAGCGGAAGATGCTGCGGCGTCCTTCGCGCGACCATGCCAGGGATTCGGCCGGGCTCACCGAGATGATCCGGTGCTGTTCTCCCAGCGTGAAATAGACCGCGCTCACGACGGCGGCAAAAACATCGGCCGGGATTTCCGCGGGCTGCGGCGCGGAAGGTGTCGCGGCCGAGGGCGTTGCCGGGGTGGCGGCGGGTGCCGGAGACGGGGCCGGGAGAGGCCTGTTCTCCGTTGCCGGGGCGGCGGCGCGCAGGCCGCGGACCTCGGCCCGCAGGTCGGACACGATTTTTGCGAGGACGAGAAGGCCCGCGACCACGAGCAGGAGCAGGGCGGTTTCGAACTTCAAACCCTCTGCGACAGCGGCGAAAAAAATGTTCATGGACCTCAGGAAAGCGTTACCAGAACCTGCCCCTCCTCGACGACATCTGCGGGGCTGACATGGATCTCGGCCACCGTGCCATCGCGCTCCGCATAGACAAAGGTGTTCATTTTCATGGCCTCGACGGTTGCGAGCTGGGCACCCGATGCCACCTTCTGCCCCAACTGGCAGTCGATCGAGACAACGCGCCCGGCGAGCGGGCTGGTGACGGTGCCGGGGCCGGCGGGGGCGGCGGCTGCCGCGGCGGGCTTGGGGGCGGATGAAGGGGGCGGGGCGATGCTGGTTTGTTGAAACGCGGGGACAGCCGGCTGGTTTGCCGACGGGTTGCCCTGCTCGTCCAGCGATTCGACAACGACCTCGAAAACTTTCCCGTCAACGGTAATGCGTAGCTTTTTCATTTTGTAAAATCATGCCATCGGGCGGAGTGGGTTGGCGACACGAAACCCGCCTGCCCCTCGGAAATCCGTGTTTTTGACTCGCCGGAAATTTCATCAAAGAGGAATGTTGCCGTGTTTCTTCGGCGGGCGGGTCTCCCGCTTGGAAAGCGTGTTGCGCAGCGCCATGGCCACCATCGCGCGCGTCTGGGAAGGCCGGATCACGTCGGTGATCAACCCCTTGCCGGCCGCCTGGTAGGGCGAGGCGAATTTCGCCCGGTAATCGGCGATGAGCTTGTCCGCGCAGGCGGGATCTTTATCGATCTCCCGCTTGTAGAGGATCTTGACCGCGCCCTCGGCTCCCATGACCGCGATTTCGGCCGTCGGCCACGCGAAGACGAGGTCCGCGCCGAGATCCTGGCTGCACATGGCGAGATAGGCGCCCCCGTAGGCTTTGCGCAGGATGACGGTGATCTTCGGCACCGTCGCCGCACCGTAGGCAAACAGCATCTTCGCGCCGTGCCGGATGATGCCGCCTCGTTCCTGGGCGACCCCGGGCAGGAACCCGCCGGTGTCCACGAGCGTCACGATCGGGATGTTGAAAATGTTGCAGAAGCGGATGAAGCGAGCCGCCTTGTCGGAGGCGTCGATGTCGATCGCCCCGGCTTTGACGGCCGACTGGTTCGCGATGATCCCGACCACGATCCCCTGGATCCGCCCGAACCCGACGACGATGTTCTTCGCGAAATCCATCTGGACTTCGAGGAAGTCGGCGTTGTCCACGAGCCGCCCGATCACGTCCTTCGCGTTGATCGGGTTTTTGCTGTCCTCCGGAACGAGTTCGTCCATCCCCGGGTCCTCGTCCAGCACGAGCGGCTGGTTCAGGTCGTGCGGCGGGTCCATGATGTTGTTCGACGGGATAAACGAGAGGAGCTTCTGGACGATCGTGATCGCGTGCGCATCGTTGTCCGCGACAAAGTGGATGTTGCCGCTGATGGTTGCGTGGGCGGCCGCGCTGCCGACCTCGGCCATCGTGCATTTCTGGCCTGTCGCGGCAAAGATGACCTCCGGGCCGGTGATGAACATGTTCGCCTGGTCCTTGACCATGACCTGGAAATCCGTCAGCGCCGGCGAATAGGCCGCGCCTCCCGCGCAGGGTCCGGCGATCACCGCGATCTGCGGGACCACCCCGGAAAGATACACGTTCTTGAAAAACACTTTCCCGTAACCCGAGAGCGACTCGACGCCCTCCTGGATGCGCGCGCCGCCCGAGTCGTTGAAGCAGACGACCGGCATGCCCGACTGCTGGGCGTAATCCATGATGCCGCAAATTTTTTGCGCGTGCATGCTGCCAAGCGATCCTCCGGCCACGGTGAAGTCCTCGCTGTAGGCGGCCACCGGGCGGTCGCCGACATAGCCGGTGCCGGCCACCACGCCGTCCGCGGGAAGCTCTTTTTTTTCCATGCCGAAGTTGTGGCAGGCGTGCTCGGCGTGCATGCCGAACTCCATGAACGTCCCGGCCTGGAACAGGTTGTCGAGCCGGTCGCGGGCGGTCATGAGGCCCTTCTTCCGGCGGGCCTCCAGCTTGTCTTTGCCCCCTCCGGCGAGCACTTTCTCGCGGCGGGCTTCCAGTTCTTCGATGAGTTCTTTTTTGATGGCCATGTCGGTGGGGTGGGTTAGTGCGAGCAGGAGCAGCCGCCGGAGCAGGCTTCGGGTTTCGGCTGGCAGAATTCTGTGAGGACGCCGAACGAGCTCTTCGGATGCAGGAACGCCACCAGCTTGCCGCCGGCCCCGTCGAAGGGAACCTCGTGGATCAGGCGGGAGCCGGCTTCCTTCGCCTGGGCGAGCTGGCCGGTGATGTCGGTCGTCGCGAACGCGATGTGGTGGATCCCCTCGCCCTTGGCCTCGATGAACTTCGCGATCGTGCTCTCCGGGTCGGTGGGCTCGAGCAGTTCGAGATGCACCTCCCCGCACGCAAAGAAGGCCGTGCGCACTTTCTGCGACGGCACTTCCTCGATGTCCCCGCATTTCAGGCCGAGGGTTTTTTCGTAGTAGGGAAGGGCCGCCGCGATCGACTTCACCGCGATGCCCAGATGATCAATTTTTTGAATAGTAGCGCTCATGTGAATGTATTATTAGGAAATCTAATATCAGCAGCAGTGGCAAGAACTTTTTGCCGCCAAGGCGATTTCTATTCTTGGAAGCGGCTTTGAAAGACCTCGTAAATCCATCTGCGGGGTCCGGCGAACACGCAGGTAACATTTCGCGCGCCTTTGATCATTGTATATTCGAAAATCACCCGATGTGATCCCACCCGAATGCGGTGGAACCCCTCCAGCTCATCAACAAGGGATTTGATGTCGCCGCGCTCCTTCGCGAGCCCCTTGATCGCGAGCCGGAGCGCATGGCGCGGCTGCGGGGGAAGCTTCCGCAGGTAGTCGAGCACCTCCTGTTGGATCCTCACGGGCATCATAGATCATCCATCGCGCCCGCATCGTGATAAACCGCCCGGCCCTCCCGGTGTTTGCGGATCGCGGCCATCGCCTTGGGATCGGCCAAAAGCTCCATGGTCTCGGCAATCGCCTCCAGCCGCTCGATGGACATCACCACCGCAACCGCCCTTCCCTGCTTCGTGATCGTCACCGGATGGTCGGCAGCTTCTTGCACAACAGCGGAAAACTTCTGCTGGGCCGTCTTGATGGTATAGGTGTCGGACATCACCCAATAAGTCTCCCTTTTTTCATGAAAAAGGAAGACATATTTTCTGGATTTCGGATTCTGCCCCGGAGAGGCTGGGAGCGTCTTCTTGCCAGGAATCACCGGACGAAGAACCAGAGGTGGCGCGCTGAAACGGAGCCAGTGAGATCGTTAGATTTCGGAGGGTCTCTGGGGTATAACCAAAACCAACAGAGACATGAAACAGAAGAGAAGAAACCACAGTGCGGAGTTCAAAGCGCGG
>Ga0316228_1001152_pt1 | contig 29340 bp, 25 predicted proteins | sample TBH18021metaG_FD_206005 | JGI IMG/M metagenome (GOLD analysis project Ga0316228, IMG submission 206005) | Freshwater microbial communities from Trout Bog Lake, Wisconsin, USA - TBH18021 | ecosystem: Environmental > Aquatic > Freshwater > Lake > Hypolimnion/Profundal zone | place: USA: Wisconsin... | reverse complement strand
GCTCAAGGTCGTGGGCATCCTGGAGCGGACCGGCACCCAGGACGACGGTACTGTTTTCGTCCCGCTGAAGACACTGCAAAGGATCTCCCAGACCGACCAGATAACGACCATCGGCATCAAGGTCAAAAAGGACGCCGACATGGATAAGCTGGAGAATAAGCTCTACCAGTTGAAGGACGTCCAGGTGGTGAGTTTCAGCCAGGTCAAGCAGACCGTCATGAAGCTCATCGCCACCGCCCGGGTCATGGTGTTTTCCATCGCGATCGTCGCGCTCCTGATCGCCATGGTCGGGGTGGTGAATACCGTACTGATGTCTGTCCTGGAACGGCGGCAGGAGATAGGGATCCTGAAGACCATGGGGGCCATGCCCGGCGACGTCTTCCGGCTGGTCTGGACCGAGACCCTCATCCTGTGCAGCCTGGGCGGGGTCGCAGGGATAGGGTTTGCGCTGCTCTTCGCTCGGGTCACCGACATGCTGGCGCGCCGGATCCTTCCCTATGCCCCGAGCGGCGGGTTGGTCGCCATCGACCTGAAACTTGCCTTGCTGACCCTGGCGATCATTGTGACGGTGGGGCTACTGAGCGGGCTGTACCCTGCCTGGCAGGCGGGCAGAATCCGCCCGCTTGAATCGATCAGGGGGGAGTGACATGGCTGAGAACGGTTGGTCGCTTAAGGCGAGGGATCTTACGCGGGTATACCACCGGGGGAGCGAGGAGATCCGGGCTCTCGACGGGGTTTCCCTATCGATCCGGCGCGGGGAGTTCGTCTCCTTCGTCGGTTCCTCCGGCTCCGGGAAGACCACCCTGATAAACCTCCTGGGCTGCCTCGACAACCCGACTTCCGGGGAGCTGGAACTTGCCGGCAAAAGCATCTTCGGGGGCGGTAAGCCCTTGGGGGAGAAGGAGCTCACCCGGGTGAGGCGGGAGATTTTCGGCTACATCTTCCAGAACTTCTACCTGATCCCGACCCTCACCGTGCAGGAGAACGTGGCCCTGCCGCTGGCCTTCTACCGCAAGCCGGGGATCGAGGGGGAGGTGGAGCGGCTCTTGAAGATGCTCGGAATGGGGCACCGCATGAATCACCTGCCCGGGCAGATTTCCGGCGGCGAAATGCAGCGGGTGGCCATTGCCCGGGCGCTGGTCAACCATCCAGAAATACTGCTGGCGGATGAGCCGACCGGAAACCTCGACACCAAGAGATCGGGGGAGATCGGTGAGGTCTTGCAGGACCTCAACAAAAGCCAGGGGATCACCATCATCGTGGTGACCCACAACCCCGGACTCGCCCGGCTCGGAAGCAGGCTGATCGAGATGCGGGACGGGCGGGCTTATGAAAACTGAGGCTCGGAGGGGATTCTCCCCGCGCAGGTTGACGGTTTTAGCGATCATCTGTCTGGTTGCCCCGGCCGTACTGGGAATAGCGGTAACCCTGGAAGGACCCAAAAGCTGCGCCCGTTGCGGCATGGACCGGACGGCCTTTGCCTATAGTCGCATGGTTGTGACATGCACCGGTGGCACTTCTGTGGGGACCGGTGAGCTGTTAGTATACTGAGCTATTTGGTTTTTGATTTCCATGATCCTCTTCTCAAGGAGTTTACCCCTGTCCAGACGATTACCGGCTGTCATCGCACAGGCCAGTTTTTCCTGGTGAGCCATGGCAAATACCGGAACCGCGGCAGACATCAGGAATGCCGACATTACTGCCAATGCACTTGTTTTCATGATTTACTCATTTTCAGTTTGATATTTCAGGGCACTTTCCCGTACACACAATTTCTACTGCAAATACTCATTTGACTTACTACTCACTCCCCCCGCCCAGAACCTTGTAGAGCGTGACCAGATTACTGAGTCGTGTGAGGTTAACGCTGATCAGCCCCTGCTGCGCACTGTATAACGAGCGCTGCGAATCCAGCACGTTCAGATAGCTGGTGACACCGCTGCTGTAACGGACCTGTGAGAGTCGGTAGCTCTCAGACGTAGCATGAGTCAGTGACCGCTGCGCCTCCAGCTGTTCTGCCACCGTGCCGTTCTGGGCCAAGGCGTCGGCAACCTCCCTGAAGGCGACCTGAACAGCCTTTTCATACTGGGCCAGAAAGATATCCCGGTCCCGTTCGGCCACGGTGAGGCCGGCCCTGTTCCTGCCGTAATCGAAGATCGGCAGGGTGAACTGGGGCGCGAACCCCCAGGCAAGCGAGCCGGGCGAGAAGAGGCCGGTCAACTGGTCGCTGGAAGTCCCGGTGCTCGTGTTGAGCGTGATCCTCGGGAAAAAGGCGGCCCGTGCCGCGCCAATGTTGGCGTTGGCGGACCTGAGCTGATGTTCTGCCTGCATGATGTCAGGACGGCGCCGGAGCACCTCGGACGGCACGCCGGGCGGCAGTTCCCGCAGGGCTCCCACCGCATTGAATCCGTAGGGCAAAAGCTCTGCCGGCAACCGAGCGCCGACAACCAGAGTCAGCAGGTTTTCATCCCGGGCCACCTGTGTGGTAAACCGGGCAACGTCTACCCGGGCAGCATCCACGCTGGTTTGTGCCTGGTGCAGGTCCAGTTCCGATGCTGCACCGGCTGTACAACGACTCTGGATCAGCCGGTAGGAAGCCTGCTGGCTTTCAAGGGTGTCAAGGGCCAGTTTCAGACGTTCCCTGTCAGCTGCCAGGGTCAGGTAATTATTGGCTACCTCCGATACCAGGCTGATCCGGATGCTGCGTCGCGCCTGGTCGCTAGCCAGAAACTGCTCCAGGGCCTGGTCCTTCAGGCTCCGGATGCGGCCAAAAAAGTCCAGCTCATAGGCGCTTGAACCCAGATTCAGGCTGTAGTTCCGAGAGGTCATGGATTGCCCGGTGCCGGATACCGCCGCCGGCAGGCGCTGGACGCTGCCGCCCGCGTTGGCATTCATCGTCGGCAGGAGGTCCGCACGCTGAATCCGGTACTGGGCTTGTGACTTTTCCACATTCAACGCGGCCAGGCGCAAATCGCGGTTGTTGGCCAGCGCCAGCGTGATCAGCTTTTGCAACTGCGGATTGACGAAGAATTCGTTCCACCTCAGGTCGGAGGCCTCAGGATCACCCGCTTGAGCGCCGCTGTTCTGGTAGGCCGGGCCTGTGGGCCAGGCGGCGGCAACCGGCGCATCCGGTCGGGTATAGCGCGGAGCCATGGTTGTGCAGCCCGCGAGGCAGGCGCCTGCTATGCTCAGGATTGCTATGCTGCGGATCATGTCAGTGCTCCTTCTGCTGTGACAGCATCGGGCCGTTTCACCTTGAACCAGATTGCGTAGAGGGCGGGCAGGAAGAGCAGCGTCAGAATCGTTCCAACCCCGACTCCACCGATCAGCACATAGGCCATCGATCCCCAGAAACTGGAAAAAGTCAGGGGTATAAAGGCAAGCATGGCAGCCAGGGCGGTCAGGACTACCGGGCGCGCACGACGTACGGTGGATTCCACGATTGCCTCGTAATCACTCAGTCCCGCGGCCTGGTCGTGGCGAATCTGGTCGACAAGAATGAGCGTATTGCGCATGATGATCCCCGCCAGCCCGATCAGCCCGAGAATCGCGTTAAAACCGAACGGCTGATGACATATGAGAAGGGTTGGCACGGCCCCGACCAGGCCAAGCGGTGCCGTAGCAAACACCATGAACATGGTGGCAAATGAGCGGACCTGAAGCATGATGAAGATCAGCATCAGAAGTATCATCGGCGGGAAGAGCAGCCCCAGTGCCGTATCGGCCTTCTTGCTCTCTTCCACGGAACCACCGGTTTCGATGCGGTATCCGACCGGAAGGGCCGCTTTCAGCTTTTCCAGTCTGGGTAGGATTTGTGCCGTTACATCCGGAGGCTGGACTCCGTCGACCACGTCCCCCTGAACCGCGATATAGGGCTCGCGGTTGTAGCGTTTCAGCAGCGGATCTTCCATCCGGGGTTCGAAATGGGCAAGCTGTGACAGCGGGATCGAGCGTCCGTCTTTCGAGGTCAGCGACACGTTGGCGATGTTTTCCAGGCCGTGGCGCTCGGCAGCGGGACCACGAACCACCACGTCGACCGAACGGATGCCGTCGCGCATCTGGGTGGTCGGCGCACCGTTCAGGATCGCCTGTAGTTGCAGTCCGGATTCTTGCGGGGTGAGGCCGAGGAGGCGCAGGCGATCCTGATCGAGTGCCAATCGCTGGCTCGGTGTCCGTTCCCCCCAATCCAGGTGCACGTCACGCAGGTTCGGATTTTCAGCCATGATGGCTCGGGCGGCACCGGCAATCCGGCGCAGTTCATTGATGTCCGGCCCCATGACGCGGAAAAGCACCGGAAACGGGACGGGTGGGCCGAATACGTATTGTTTCACTCGCACGCGTGCTTCGGGGAAGGCACCCTGTGCAATGACCCGGCGCAGTTTTATCTTGAGCGCATCGCGTGCAGAAGAGCCTTCGGTCAGGACCACGATTTGGGCAAAGGCCGGGTTGGGTAATTCGGGGTTCAACGGCAGTATGAAGCGGGGTGCGCCTTGGCCGATATAGCTGGTCACCACTTTGGCCTCTGGTTCGGCCAGAATCGCTTTTTCTACCTTCTTGACCGATCTGTCGGTCGCTGCAAATGCGCCGCCGGGGGGGAGGTTTATCTCGACCGTCAATTCAGGGCGGTCCGAGTTGGGAAAAAACTGTTTCTCCACAAATCCCATCCCGAGCACCGACAACAGTAAAAAAGCGACTGTTACGCCGGCGGCAACCCATTTATGATCCACCACGCTCCGCACGACTCTGCGAAATCGTTGATAGCCAGGGGTTGCATAAATCGCATGGTGTCCTCCGGCGACCGGTTTGATTTCAGGCAGAAGCTTGACACCAAGGTAGGGGGTGAAGAGCACCGCGACAAACCACGAGGTGATCAATGAGAATGCCACTACCCAGAAGATGTTTCCCGCATATTCCCCCGCCGTTGACTTGGCAAAACCAACCGGCAGGAAACCGGCAATGGTAACCAGCGTACCGAAAAGCATGGGGCTGGCCGTGGAGGTCCAGGCAAAAGTAGCTGCCTCGATCCGATCCAATCCTTCTTCCATTTTGACCACCATCATCTCGATGGCGATGATCGCATCATCCACCAGGAGCCCCAAGGAAAGAATCAGCGCCCCCAGGGTAATTCGGTCGAAATCCCTTCCCGTAAGCAGCATGATGACGAACACGGCGGCGAGGGTCAGAGGCACGGCCGCAGCCACGACGATCCCGACACGGAACCCCAGCGTTGCAAGACTCACCACTATGACCACGGCAAGCGCAACCACGAATTTGATCATGAATTCGTTAAACGCCTCGGAAATGACCTGGGACTGATCCGACACCCTGGACAGCACAAGTCCGACCGGTAATTCTTTGTGAATCGCCGTCTCTTCGGCTTTCAGCAACTTGCCCAAAGCCAGGCCATTGAAGCCTTTTTTCATGACCAAGGCCAGGATCAGTGATGGCTCTCCCTGATGGCGTATCTGTTTAGTCGCCGGATCTTCGTAGCCGCGGGTGACCTCGGCTACATCGCCGATTTTCAGTAATTTCCCCCCGCTGGCAACGGGAATCGCCTTGACCGCTTCGACTCCGTTGATGCCTCCGTCCAGCCGTAGATAGACCCGCGGTCCGGATGTATCCACGAATCCCGAAGGTGTAAGATCGTTCTGGGTTTCCAGTGCATGGAACAGATCGGTCGCCTTGACGCCGAGAGTTGCCAGACGTTTGTAGGAAATCTCAACATAGATCTTGGGGTCCTGCTCCCCGAGAATGGTGACCTTCTCTACGCCACTTACCCGGGAAAGGCGCTGACGCAGTGCTTCCGCCTCCAGCACGAGTTGGCGCTGGGGAAGCCCTTTTGCTTCCAACGCATACATGGCGAAATACACATCGGAAAATTCGTCATTGAGAACCGGGCCAATCACCCCTTTGGGCAGATTGATCTTTTCGTCTCCCAGCTTTTTCCGTGCCTGGTAAAACTGGTCCGGGACATCCCTGGGCAGCGTGGAGTCTTTCAGCTGGAGCTTCATCAGGATCATTCCGGGGTATGCGGCGGTTTCCACCCGGTCGTAATGTTCAAGTTCCTGAAGACGTTTTTCCAGTCGATCGCCCACCTGATCCTGCATTTCCTTTGCAGTAGCACCTGGCCATACTGCCGTCACGGTCAAGGTTTTTACGGTAAATTTGGGGTCCTCTCCCCGTCCCAGTTTCAGAAAGGCAAATCCCCCCGCCATTAGGATCGCGACAATGAAAAACAGGGTGATGGCGCGTTCGCGAACCGCAAAAGCGGATAGGTTGAAGCGGCTCATTGTTTTTGCTCCAGCGCCGGGCCAGAGAGGATCGTGACTTTTTCCCCTTCCTTGACGAGGTGAGCGCCCAGCGCGAGAATCCGCTCACCCGGCTTGAGGCCTTTGCTGACCAGAGCGGTCTCACTGCCGAGCTTGGCAACTTCGACCGGTCGGCGCGATAAGGACGATGCGTCGGGATTTATCACCCACACGCTTGTGCCGGTGCCACCGTCGTACAGCGCGCCGACAGGAATTTCGTACTGCTGCATCGCGCCACTACGAGTCTCGCCCTTCAGATGAACCGTGACCGTTGCGCCAAGTGGCGCGTTTTTGCCGGCACCATCCAGGCTGAAGCGCGCCTGGTAAGTGCGTGTGAGCGGATCGGCCATTGCGGACAATTCACGCAACTTTGCCGGGAAGGTCTGCCCTGAATCAGTATAGAGGCTGGCGATGGCCTTGTTTTTTGCGAATTTTGTGTTCCCTTCAGGAAGGTTGACGACCGCTTCGCGTGCACCGTCATGGGCGAGACGCACCACTACGCTTCCCGCCCCCACCACCTGTCCGACGTCGGCCGGTATTTCCATGGTGACACCGTCCGCTTCAGCCCTGAGAACGGCATAACCCTCCTGGTTTTCCAGTTGCCTGGAATTCGCAACGGCGGAATTGAGCTGTGCGGTTGTTGCGTCTGCCGCTGATTTGGCCTGCTCGTATTCCTGAACGGATACCGCTTTTATCGCGACCAGCCCACGCTGGCGTAGTTCATCCGCCAGGGCGCGTTTATTCTGGGCCCGGGCCGCCTCGACTGTTTCTCGGGCTGAATTGGCGGCAAGCCGCAGATCTGTCGGATCAAGCCGCATTAAAGCCTGTCCCCGTTTGACGTGGTCTCCGGCTTTAACAAGCTTCTCAATGATTTTGCCTGGAACGCGAAAACCGAGATCGCTTTCCGTGCGAGCGTGGATCACCCCGGTATATTCCATTGATTCACTCCCGGCGGAAATTACCGTAAAGGCGCGGACCATGCGGGGATTGGTCGCATCAACAGGCAATGGCTTCTTGTCTTTTCCAAAAACAACGCCGAAGGCAACGACAACCAATACTCCCACGAGGAGCGCGACGCGATTCCTGGGCGGCAATCCGCAAAGCTCCTTGAAATCTCCGGCATTCATATACTATCCTCACCTGTAGGGTTACGTGGTATGCTCACGGGTTCATGACACGAGAAAAGGCGGCTTGGTGCAGCCAGCGTGGCGTCGCCCACATAACGACTACGGAGACTTTGTTGGCCCGGCCAGGGACGACGCTGATGCCTCCGGCCTGCAACGCACGGATACCGGCGCGCACCACGGAGACCGGCTGCATCATCAATAGCTTCAACGCTGGCGTAATTTTCTGGTGTGCCGCGGTAGCGAATCCGGTGTCCGACACGGCCGGGCAAAGGGTGGTAACCGTGACGCCATCTCGCTTGAGTTCTCGATGCAGGGCTTCACCCAGCGCAACACGTAGGCTTTGGCGGCTGAATAGACGGCGAAGTTCTGCACACCCTGGTAGGCCAGCAGACTGGCGACCAGCAGAATCTTTCCACGTCCTCGCGACCGCAAGTCTTGTATTGGCGGGCGAACTCCTCGCCGAAACCACCCGAGGCGCCCGTGATGAGAACCCATGAATTGTCTATTGTGGTCATTTTGTGTACCTCGGGTTCGCGGATCTGCTGCGCCTAGACCGGTCTACGTAATATATGCGGGAAATATATGTGCTCATTTCGTGATAGCCCTGCCAAGGAATTCCAGTCTATCCTTATACATGAAACTTCTGAGTTATTCCTGTAAGAGCGCTCTGCCGATTGGACACGCTGCAAAGCAACGAAAGCAAAAGTACTGGTAGCCTATGAAGGCGGACTGGTACAAGCTCAAATACTCAGGGCTTCGGAGCATTGCCTTTCGTTCTTCGCTGCTTGCGTCACCGAAACGGGACCAGAAGGCGATATTGGCTCTCATTCCATACGGCTGGCTGTGTGCGAGGCATTTCATCACGTCTGTTTTTCCAGCATCATCCAGTGCCCCGCCAGGGCAGCTACTTACACAAAGGCCGCAATCGGTGCAGGGATTTTTCCCCACGGGGAGATCCGGGGCAAGATCCAGCTTCGTGAGCACGGCCGCGAATATTACCCGGGTCCCGAAACGCGGATGGACGACCAGGTTGTGGCGGCCGAAGGTGCCTAATCCAGCAGCTACTGCGGCATGACGTAGCGACACTTCCGCCACGCCGATTTTTCCGGGAGAGCTATAGTCCATCGGGTAAGCCACCGGAACGGTCATGGCAGGACTGCCAAGCTTGCCCTCCACGAAGCGGGCGAGGCGGTAACAGGTGGAGCGGGTGAATTCCATGAGATCAAGTCTTGCGTTCATCGCCATCTGCGGGCTCGGACTCTCGCATGCCGCCAGTTCCTGGAATGCCATGACGATCATAGTTCGGGCGCCCGGGAACAGGGACTCTATCGAAGGGGAGTTGGGGCTCCGGTAATCGCTGACCGATGCGAACCCCACGTCATCAACTCCCCACCCCAGGGCTATACCGCGTATGCTTTCCTTCATGTCCGCCCTCCGACCTTGATTTTTATGCCACTCGCACCGGCACACGCCTAGACCGGTCTATGTAATACTGGCTAAAAATGTGTGTTTTGTTAGGTCTCTCCGCTTTGACCAAGGAATACATCGAAATACAAATGGATGAAATTATTCAATGGTTCAGGAGACTTCTTCACTTTCGAGCGGAGCAGTGCCCCCTGGAATGATGCAATCAGGTTTTCCGCCAGCATGTCTGTGTTCAAATCTGGAGGGATTGTTTTTTCCTTCTGTGCGTGAAAAAGTAACTCAGACAACGCCCCGGTCCACTCTTGCAAAGATTTCTCAAGGCGTTGCCGGACGTTCTCGAATTGATCAGCCATCTCTTGCCCCAGGTTGCCGATCAAGCACCCCCTGGAGCAGTCAGCACCTTCAAATGTCGCAATTAAGGTTTCGAAGCTTTTTTTGACGCGCTCCAGCGGCGGTAACGAGACATCGCGGTAAATGGGGTATAAAACCTCAACCCTGTCAGCGACGAATTTGTCGATTATCGCAAGGGCAAATTCTTCTTTACTGGAGAAAAAGTTGTAGAATGAGCCCTTTGGAACGTTCGCCTGCTTCAGAATTGCTTCAACACCGGTCGCATTGAACCCTCTGCTTAACACAAGGTCGAGCCCAACCTGAACAATGTCGTCTTTGTTGTGAATTCGTTTCATGGGTACACCTTAGACCGGTCGGTCCAATGCGTCAAGCGTTTTTTTTCGCGGCTACCCCGAAGGGGCTCTATCGGCTTTTAATATCCGGTGAATAGCCCCTCGATGCCGGCTACCCCAGAGGTAGCCGGCATCGAGGCCCCTCGGTCCTCAGCAGCTTTGGAAGTTAGACTCCGTTCTGGGGTGATTCCGTCCGAGGGGATTCATCAGAAATTTGAGCTGGTACCCAAAAAAGTTTTGCTGAGCGTTCCGCCCGGGGAGCCGATAACGCAGCATTGAGTGGTCATCCACGATCAGGATGCTGATTACCATTACTCCCCCTCACCTAGCTCGACAATGACTGAAGTCCCCGAGCCAGGTGCGGAGGACATCGTGAATTTGCCGCCCACCAGTTCCGTCCTCTCCCGCATGATGGTGAGCCCATACCCGGACCCGGGTGGCAGAAGCGTCGCCCCGGGCGACAGCCCCTTGCCGTCGTCGGTGATGGTGAGGCGGGTCGAGGCGGTGTCACTGTCCAGGGCAACCGTCACAGTTGTCGCCTCTGCGTGTTTTGCCACGTTGTTCAGCGCCTCCTGAGTGATGCGAAAGAAGGCCAACTCTTTCGCGGAGCCTAGCCTCGGAAAGCCGGTCGCGGCCTGAATGGCGACAGCTATGCCGGTCCGCTGAGCATACTGCTCTGCATAAGTGCGCAGCGCCGACACCAGACCGTACTCGTCGAGCTGGGTGGGACGCAGCGCGTTCATCAAGTTCCGGACGGTGCTGTTTATAGCTTTCGCCAGAGTCCGCGCTTCCTCAAGAACCGGCCGGAGGTTCACCTCCGATTCCTTCCCGAGGCGTATGGCGATGAATGCCAGGTTGAGGCTGAGCGCGGTGAGTTCCTGCCCGACGTCGTCGTGAAGCTCCGTGGCGATCCCTTTGCGCAGGTCTTCCTCAAGCGTTATCAGGCGCTTGGCGTAGTTCTTCGTGGACTCCTCCGCCTCCTTGGGTCCAGTGATGTCCTGGGCCGTGCCTCGCAGCCCCACGATCAGGCCGCCTGCATTACGTACCGCCTCGCCCCTGCACTGAACCCATCTTCTTGACCCGGCACTGGCGCGTCGCTCCAAATCGATCACGTACGGCTCTCCAGTTTGCCAGGCCTTTTGCACGACAGTCGTCAATCGTGCAACGCTGTCGGGGGTGTAGTTTTTGTAGGCGTCTTTGAAGGAAGGGGACGGTGAATCCGGAGACTTTTCGAAGAGCCTGTACAGCTCTTCAGACCACCAGACCTCGTCGGAGTTGACATCCCAGCGCCAATTCCCTATATGCGCAACCCGCTGCGCCTCCTTTAACGCCTTTTCGCTCTGCAGGAGCGCCGCCTCGGCTTGTTTGCGCTGGGTGATGTCGGCAAAAACAGCGCAAACCTCAGCCGGGCTCGTTTCCGCTGGCCGGAATATCGGGATGGCATCGACGTTGATCCACCGATAGGCGTCCCTTTGAGGGTTCCATACCCCCATGATCACCCCGCGCACGGCCAGGCCTGTTCGCAAAGCCACCAGCGCCGGATGTTCCACCCCCGGAAAGGGCGAACCATCCTCACGAATGGAGTGTTTTTCTTCGCGAACCGAGTCGCTTCCTATAATACTTTCATGCGGTTTGCCGAGAATTCGCTCCGCGGCCGAATTCATGGCGAGGATAGTGCCATCGGCATTTTGATAGATTACTCCCTGAGACATCGATGAGGTAATCAACCGGTAACGGGCCTCGCTCTCCCGCAACGCCTCCTCCGCCAGTTTGCGCTTGGTGATGTCCTGGACGGTTCCGGAAAGTCGTAATGGGACCCCGTTTTCATCAAAAATGGGTCGACCGAGGTTAAAGAGCCAGCGTTCTTCGCCATCTGGACGTAAGATGCGGAATTCGTCAGTGTAGTCGCATTTTTGTTTTAATGCCGAGTCTACAACTTCCATAGCATGCGCAACATCATCAGGATGAAGCAGCCGGGCGAAGGCTTCGAAGCTCCCGTCAAAACCCTCCAGGCCGACTATTTCATAGGTTTCAGCCGACCAGGTAACAATATTGGATTGCAAATCCCAATCCCATAGCCCCATTCTTGATGCATTGAGTGCGGCTCTTAACCTCCAATCACTCATCGCAGGAGATTTTGTAGAGCCATTGTCTTTAGCAATATCAGTGATTATCTCTGTCATATGCGCACGTGTCTCGGATTTTCAATACCAAAAATCTCAGACAAAGCATGCTGATTTTTCTGAAATTCCAAACAGACATCCTTAGGAAGGTCTTTGGTCGCGGCAAGCAGGTCGGCGCACATGAGCGCTGCTTGAAGCTGTCCAAACGCTCTCTGCTTGCCGGTTACGACGGAATTGTTTTTCACATTAACACAATCTTGATGGTTACCGACAAGAAAACTTCTCCCACTGTCCTCGGTCAAGGGTAGGGAGAAACCGGCTCAGGCGGCAGCTCTGTCCAGCATGGCGGCGACACCGGCGGTGGCCAGTTTTTGCCCATCGGCGGACAGGCGGGCGTAGCGCTGGGCCATGGCGATATCCTGGTGGCCGAGCAGCTTCTGCACGTCGAACAGGCTGGCCCCGTCCCTGACAGCCATGCTCGCGAAGCTGTGGCGGAGGTCGCGGATGCGGAAGTTCACAAACACGGGCAGACCTCTCCCGCGTGATTAGACGTATCCCTTATCCTTCCGCCTTCATTCGCCCCCCCCCTACTCGTATGCGTCTCCTCGCCACTCTCTGCGCGCTCCGCTATGACGTGACCGTCCCCCCACGCTTCGCAAGCCGCTTGAACAGCTTCAGCGTGGACGCTTCCGGAAGTATTCCCGCGCGAAATGTCCCTGGCTAAATCAGAGCCTTGTGGGAAACCTGATGGGAACCAAAATTGACATCTGGAATCAACGCTGAGGACTCCGACAAAACAGTATCTGCCTCACACGTTCCCGCCCTCAGACTACCACGCCCACGACGTCAAACTGTGGATTCCCGCAAAAGTCACTCGATCTCTACAACTATCTCGTTTCTGCGCATGAATGGTGGTGTCCAGGGGGGGTTATAGAGAGCCGTGGTGGGCATTGAGAGGATACTTGCGCCATCCCGCTGCAGATTCCGCAGCAGATTCGCCGTGTTATCCTTTACGGCTTCGGCATCGGCCACTCCCGAGAACCTCACTATTGCGGCCTTGTGCCCGGGTATTTCCCGCAGGGTGATCCTGGAACTTTTGGGCTGCGGCAGTTGTTCCAGCCTTAAGCCTGGCGGCATGACAAAGGCGATTGTGCCGCCGCCAGCCCCGCCTTTTTTCAGTACCGGCGCTGCCATGGGGAGTTTCCGCCCCGCGTCCCCTGCGGACTTCAGGACCGGAGTGGTCATGGGAAGTTCAGCACTGCCTGCATTGTCGCCGGATAGGTACCGGAACAGTTCCTTAAAGCCGCTGGAACCTGATTCGGAAGCCATTGATGTCTCGGCAATGACGTAGGGATCATAGCTGCGGATTTCATACCCGTTTTTTGTCTCGATGACCCTGTAGGATGGCATGGCGATATTCCTTGTGGGAAGGTAGTCGCTCATTATCCAGAGTGCTGCCAATAAAAGCGGGATGCTGAGAGCGGTGATGATCATGCGGTATCCTCCAGAAACGCTGAGCCAGCCAGACCAATAGTGGCGTCATGAGCCGGGGCTAGAACCAGTAAGCCGAGCTGAACCGGCAGCGCTTCGGTCGCCACCACCTTGGCGCTGCTGCAACCAGACCGGCGCCCCACCGATCGCTCCGGAGAGCGCCGCCAGCAGACGGCGATCGCGTAGCCAGGCCTGGGTACCCGCGTCAGCTCGATCCAGCCGAGGCCTCGTGCCGTAACGACTGGACGGCCCGAGAAATCTGATCCAGGCCGGAAAAGAGACGGATATTCTCCGGCAGAAATCGAATCGCGCTTACGCCGCGTCCTCCCGCCCAGATGGAGATCCCCTCCGGCAGCATCTTTCTGAGCCTGGACAGTTGCGCGATGATGGTGCGCCGCCCCAGGTATTCGCTGCAGGATATGCCCACCACGCCGACCTTGCCCCGAACCGCCCCGCGCACGATCTCCTCCAACGGCGTCTGCACACCAAGCGACAGTACCTCCGCACCCTCCATGCAGAGCATGCCGGCCACCATCAGGAGGCCTATACCGTGCCCCTCACCTGGGAGGGTGGTGAGCAGGACCCGGGGAGATCCGGCTCCCCGGGGCAGGCTGTCAAGAGCGGCGGTTATTACCCTGCGAACCTGTTCGGAATAATGGTGCTCGTCGACAATGCCAATCCTTCCCGCGAACCAGGCATCTCCCACCGCCTGATTGGCTGGCGCCACCAGTTCGGTCAAAAAGCCCTTCAGGCCCTGCCGCTGCAACAAGGCCACCAGCCGGGGCAGCAACTCGTGGCCCAGCCCACTGGCCAGCATCTCCAGCACCCCCTCCACATCGGCAGGCACAGCTGCCGCCTCCTCCACGGGAGCGGTCAACGTGCGCAGCTGTTGATCGTCCAGCTTGATGATCTTCCCGGGTCGCATGCCACTGTCCAGCAGCTGCTTGAGGAGCATCAGTCGGCTCAGTTGTCCTTCATCGTAAAGCCTTTCGCCGCGCTGGTTGCGAAGCGGAGTCGGGAAACCGTAGCGGCGCTCCCAGACCCTCAGGACATCGCGGCTGATGCCGGTTGCCCGTTCTATCTCGGCTATCGAAAACTCGGAGCTGGTCGTCATTATTTTGTCCTAGACAAAAAGTATTTACAGTGTAAAATTAGCAACAAACCTGGAGATTGTCCACAAATAAAATCCAAAAGGTTGCCACTGCAGACAGGGCCGTGACAGGTGACGCTTGGCTAGGGGCAGGTGGATGGGAGCCGAGTTTTGCTGCGCAACCATCTCCGAGGGGAGACGCGGCTATGCCGACAACAGGTGCTGCCGGCGGGCTCGAGTCGCTCCAGCCCCGGACCTGACGCTGGCATGACTCGACGCCACGATACCAAGAGGTGAACGATGGAAGACATGAAGCCGACCGAACAGAACATACTGGTCACCGGAGCTACGGGTTTCATCGGCAAGCGCCTGCTCGACGCTCTCTGTGCACGAGGCTATCGGGTACGGGCCCTCGTCCGCAACCACAGCCCTCTGCTGCCCGAAGCGGTAGAACAGGTTGCAGGCGATCTCCTCGAGCCGTCGGGCCTGCATGACTCCTGCCGCGGGATCGACACCGCCTACTACCTGGTTCACGCCATGGCGGGGGGGCGCTCCGGCTTCCAGTCACGGGACCGCCTGGCGGCGCAGAACTTCGTGGCGGCTGCGGAAAAAGCCGGAGTACGACGGGTCATTTACCTGGGAGGACTCGGTGAAACCGGGCCCGACCTGTCCGAACACCTGGCCAGCCGGCGTGAAGTCGCGGAGATCCTCGGCAAGGCATCCTTCGCGACGACCATTCTCCGGGCCGCGGTCATCAACGGAGCCGGAGGAGCCTCTTTCGAAATGATCCGTTCACTGGTGGAGAGCCTGCCGGTAATGATCACACCGCGCTGGGTATCCACCCGCTGCCAGCCGATTGCCGTCGGTGACGTGATCCGCTACCTGGTCGGCTGCCTGGAAGCCGAGGGGACGGCCGGTCAGACCTTCGATATCGGCGGGCCGGAAATCCTCTCGTATCTTGAAATGATGAAACGCTTTGGCAAAATCCGCCGCAAATCGCAGCTTATCCTGCCGGTCCCTTTTCTCACTCCGAGGCTCTCCTCCTACTGGGTCGCGCTGATCACCCCCGTGAAGCCCTCCATTTCCATGCCCCTGATCGAGGGTGTTAAGAACGAGGTGATCTGCCGAGAAAACCGGATACGGGAGTTGATCCCTTTCGAGCCGACACCGTATGATGAGGCAATCCGTATTGCACTGCGCGAGGGAGGTGAAGCCTGACGGCTACCACGACTCCCCATTTCGGGAACGCCTCTGGCAACCTTGGATTCCAATTTGAAACCGGCAACGGGAGTAAACGATTGACCGCAAACGGAGGTCACTATGCAAACCCTGCTCCTCATACTCACGTTCACAATTCTCGGCGTCCTGGCCCCGGTATTTCTCCTTGCCATGGTGAGTCCCGAGTCATTTGCCAACACTCTGGCCGGGTGGGCTGTTTTTGCGACGATTTCGTCCCTGTTTTTGACGGTGTTCCTGATGCGGCAGCGCCACCTGTGAGGTGACTGCCTGGCCGTGCGCCGGGTCGTCGTTTCCCTGTTACGTGGTGTCACTGCGCGGCACCAGAGGCTGCGAGCAGCAAACGGGATCCTTGAGGAGGAACAACCGCAACCATGAAAGCCCTTGCCGAAAACGACGCTATCCTTTACGAACTCTGCTCCGGTCAGCCGCTCGCCGTACTGGCAACTGGCGCCGGGCACGGTCCTTACGCAAGCTTGGTGGCGGTAGCCCTCACTCCTGACCTGCGCCAATTTTACTTCGCCACTCCCCGGGCCACTCGCAAATGGGCCAATCTTGCCGAGAACAGGCAGGTGTCTCTGCTGATTGACAATCGCAGCAACCAGGTTAGCGATTTCAGCACGGCTGCAGCGGCAACGATTCTTGGGACCGCCGAGGAATTGACCGATGCTGAGCACGAGACCGGGTTGGCCATCTACCTGGCCCGCCACCCGCACCTGGCCGAGTTCACGGCGCGGCCAGACTGTGCCCTGTTCGGGGTGAAGGTCGCCAGCATTTATTTGGTGACCCGTTTTCAGGACGTCAGGGAATTCCATTTTACAGCATGAGGCAACCTTCCGGACTGATCATGGATCTGGCAGAGGCGCCTGGCCTCCTCAAGACCCGGCTCCGGTCTCGGAGTAAAAAGGTGAGCACCAGTGCGATATCCGCGACACAAGGTATCCCGATCGGGTGATTTTTCTTGATTGGCTGCACCAGAAACCTGAAGCTGAGAGTGAAAAAGGTTTGCTGGGCGTCCCGGCTGGGGAGCCAACAACAAGGCCTCACAGGTAACCCTGTGGGGCCTTGTTGTTGTGGTCTGTGGTCTCTGTCCCGAGGGTTCCCCCGCTTCCTGCCGCTGATCCTAGGCGGCTAAGTCGCCTTTGGTTCGCGCGTCGCTTGGGGTTGGTCGCGGGATAGCTCCCGGGCCGGTTGCGCTCCCCGCCCCGACGCCGGCAGCAGGACCCTGAAGACGGACCCCCTCCCCGGCTCGCTGCTCACCTTGATCGCCCCCTGGTGCCCGCGGACGATCCCCAGAACCGCGGCCAGCCCGAGCCCCCTGCCGGTGAACTTGGTGGAGAAAAAGGGGTCGAAGATCCTGGCCAGGGTCGCCGCGTCCATGCCGCACCCGCTGTCCGACAGCTCCAGGCAGACATAGCTTCCCTCCGGGATCTGCTCGTCCAGCCAGGCACCCTTCAGGTCGTCACGGGTGCACTCAAGGACGCCGGTGGCGACGGCGATGACGCCGCCCGCCGCCCCGATCGCCTCGCAGGCGTTGCTGAAGAGGCTCATGACGACCTGGCGTAGCTGGGTGACGTCGGCTTCTACCGCGGGGAGCGTCTCCTGGAGGTTCAACTCGAGCACCACGCTCCCGGAAAGGGAGCCCTCCAGCAGGTGGTGCATTTCGCCCAGCACCTCGTTCAGGTCGACGCTCTTGACATTGAACTTTCCCTTACCCGAGTACGCCAGCATCTGCTTGGCCAGGTCGGCCGCCCTGGTGGCCGCCTTGACGATCTGCTCCAGGTTCCCACCGACCGGCCCTCCAGGGCCCAGGCGCATCAGGCCAAGCTCGGCGTTGCCGATGATCGCCATCAGGATGTTGTTGAAGTCGTGGGCGATGCCACCGGCCAGCACCCCGAGGCTTTCCAGCTTCTGAGCCTGCCTGAGCTGCTGTTCCAGGGCAGCGCGCTCCTCCTCGAGCCGCTTGCGCTCGGTGATGTCCTGAATGGTGCCGTACATGGCAAGGAGCCGGCCGTCGTCGCCAAACTTCAGTTCCCCCAGCCCGCTTACCCAGCGCACCTGAGCGTCGCTTTTGCGGACGATCCGGTATTCCTTGGAGAACGGCACCCTTTTGGGCACCACCTCCGTCGCCAGGTACTGCGCCATCATCTCCCGGTCCTCGGGATGCACGATCTCCAGCCAGCCCGGGACCGTGCGGTCGTAGGCCTTGTCGATGCCGAAGATGCCGTCCATGACCTCGGATGACTCCCAGCGCCCCGCTGCGAAATCGGTCTTGTAGGAACCGATGCGCGCCGAGCGCTGCGACTCCTCGAAGAAGTACTCGCTTTCCCTGAGCGCCTCCAGCGCTGAGCTGCGCTCCAGCTCCGCCCGGGTGCGCTCCGAGATCTCCTGCTGCATCTCGGTGACCAGGTCGATGGCCATGGCGTCGAAGGTGGCCGACAGCTCGCCGAGCTCGTCGCTTTTCCCGGTCGCGCTACGCACCGTCAGGTCCCCCCGCGCCGTGGCCCGCACCGCCAGGAGCAGCCTGGAGAGCGGATTGAGCACGCGCGCGTTGAGCAGCAGGGTTATCTGCAGCAGGATCAGCAGCATCAGGACCGGAATGGTGACGGCCAGCGCGCGGAAGGTGCGCTCGGTCTCGCGGTGCTGCCCCACCAGGGCCGTGCCCCAGGTGTGCACCTGTTCGGCGAGGGTCTGGGAGCTTGCCTGCAACCTGCTCAGCAGCAGGTCTTTCTGGCGGTTGCGCAGCTCCCCCTGGCGCTGCACCGCCTGGACCAGCTGCCCAAACAGGTACGGGAGCAGGCCGGCCTCTCTCAGGGCCTCCCCGGAGAGCGGTACGGCGTCGTTCGCGCCGGCCTGCAGGTTGACGACGAGGCGCGCGTGCAGCTCCCGCCACTGCTGGGCGGCCCGGTCCTCGGAGAACAGGGCGTATTCCTGGGTCAGCACGAGCAGCTCGGAGACGTCGTGGGCAACCGCCTGGGCATGCTCCTGGCTGCGCGAGACCTTCGCCAGCCGGTCGGAAATGAACCAGGTGGCGACGGTCAGCCCCAGCACCATCAGGATGGCAACCGAGAGAAAGGCGAGCAGAACGGTCCGGATGCGCATGGGCTACCTGATTATGCTGACGCAGGACGGGCGGACCTGCAGCAGCGGGCCCGCATAGATGAAGTTGAGATAGTTCGGCGACCTGTCGCCCCTGACCAGCCCCTCCTGCCGCGCCCAGCGCGCCTCGCCCTCCAGGGTGGTAAGCAGCGACTGGTCCAGCGACAGGCGGTAGCTGTAGCGCGTCCAGATCCAGTCGATGAACGCCTGGTCCAGCTGCAGCCGTTTGCGGAGAATGTCCTTGGCTTCCAGCTGATGGTGGTCGATGAACTGCTGGGCCCGCTCCAGGGCGCGCAGCATCGCGGCCAGGTCGGCGTCGCGGGTCCCGAGCAGGCTTTTGCGGGCCACCAGGTTGAAGGTCAGCCGGTAGGTGCTCGACTTGGGGAGCATCCTGGCGCCCGGCACCGCCTGGAGGGCCTTGAAGGGGATCGGCTCCCAGATCGCGATGGCGTCCACCTCCTTGTGCTGCAGGGCATCCGCCATCGCCTCGGGCGCCAGGTTGCGCAGGCGCACTTTTTTCGGGTCGACGCCGCTATAAAGGAGCAGGGTGTCGAGGTAGTAGTTGCTGGCGGAACCGGTGACGGTGGCGACGGTTTTTCCCGCCAGCTGCCGGGGAGTGCTGATTCCCGTGTCGGCCCGCGTGATGATCTTCACGTCGTCCTCGCTGGTGACAAACGAGGCAATGATGGCAAAATCGCTGCGCTGGAAGCTCTTGAACATGACGACCGCTTCCGAGGAGGTCGCCAGGTCGGCGCTCCCCTCCAGCAGCTGCTGCATGGTACGGTGCCCGCCCACCACCTCGTTGATGGCAAGCTGCACCCCCTCGGCGGCGAAGTACCCCTTTTCGTCGGCCACGAAGAAAGGGAGCGACAGCGGCGTCAGCGACAAGGATAACCGCAGCGGTTCCGCCGCCGCACTGCCGCAGAGCCCAAACAACAGCGCGAGGATGATGTGCGTCAAACCCCGGAAACCTCTCATATCGCCTCCCGGCAGGAACAGAGCCGCGCCGTGGAACCTGCCCCGGGAAACAGCGGGAAATCCACGGCAGCCGCACCTGCCTCTCGAGTCAGTACTGCGCCGTTTCTCGGTGGGAACCTCCCCGTCAGCAGCAGAGCCGGGCACGGCACTGGCATTGGCTACGGCCAACAGTGCCGCCGGCAGGCTCCCGTTCCTGAAGGAAGTCATGAATAGCCTTACGGATTGAGTAATTATCGGCAGTTCAGCGACGGTTCTTTAGCTTTTAGTTTTTTGCGCGCGACAGGGAACCGACTGCCAAGATTTCAGGGGCAGGCGGGACAGGTTCAGCCAGGGTCGGTCCATGACTTCGGGGCGGGCGATGTTGGGATTGGCTTCGGGTCGGGGGTGGGGGAATGCGGGGCAGGCGTGGCACTGCAAACCGGATAAGCCGGTTTGCTCCAGGCCCTAAGGGAGGGGTTGCTCCGCGATTCTCACCGCGGAGTCGCAACGGTCCGGCAGGTGGGAAAAATTATCTGCTTCTGTCTGCCTGCCTGTGTGTGGTGACAATCGCGAGGACCCTCATGGAGACCGCGTAGGCGAAGGCGACCAGTGTGATGACGATGGTGAGCGTTGTGGAGTGCATAGTTCCCCCTGCAGTCAAATGCCGTCGGTGACGATTGCTGCACCGATACAGCGCAGCCCTTACCCTCTAGCGCGAAGCGTGCCAAGGCTAACTAGCCGTTCTTACAAGCAGCGGCATCCCCGGGAGGACGGGAATGTTCAGGATATGCACTTTGGCTGTTCAGTCGCTGCACAGCGGCCACGGTCTGCCCAGCCGCCGCGGTCGCGCCAGCCGCGCCGGATTTCGCTCCCCCGCGTCCCGCGCCCCGCACCGGAACCGGGAGCTCGACCGGGCCGCCCTCCCCCATTGCGGCGCTCCCCCTCCGGCTTCCCCGAGGCGCCGTAACCCGTTGCATCCTTTTTGGATTTGACAGAAGGCAGGCCCATTCGGTATACAGGGATATCGGTTTTTTCTCACGGCGTTCCATCCGGCTAGCCAAAGCAGATTTTGATCGCTTTGTTACTCTACCCTTCGAAATACGGTGGCTCCACTCCATGCCCAAATCAAGAGAACTTGCCCAAGCCAATCTGGAGAACATTTACCGGATCTTTACCGTCCCGGAAGCACCCGACTCGACTCTGGGCCGCGTCGACCAGGCCATCTCCGACGACCTGATGGGCTTTTTGCAGGATCATATCGTCGCCGTCGAGCGCGATCTGGACGAAATCGAAGGGGATTTTTCCGGGTCCCGCATCCCGGAAGACCCGACCTTCGTTTCAGACTACACCGAGTTCCTCAAGGACAAACTGGTCTCCCAGTCCGTGCACACCGCCTCGCCGGGTTTCATCGGTCACATGACCTCCGCCCTCCCCTACTTCATGCTCCCGCTCTCCCGGATCCTGACCGCGCTGAACCAGAACCTGGTCAAGGTGGAGACCTCCCGCGCCTTCACCCCCATGGAACGCCAGGTGCTGGCCATGCTGCACCGGCTGATCTACAGCGGCAGCGACGAATTCTACAGCCACTGGGTCCAGAACAACAGGTACTCCCTGGGCGCCTTCTGCTCCGGCGGCACCATCGCCAACCTCACCGCCCTCTGGGCGGCCCGCAACCGCCTCTGCGGCCCCTCGGGCGACTTCAAGGGGATCGCGCGGGAGGGGCTTTGCAAGGCTCTGCAGCATCTGGACTGCCGGGGCCTGGCCATATTCGTGTCCAAACGCGGGCACTATTCCCTGGGCAAGGCGGCCGACCTGCTCGGCATCGGACGGGACAACCTGATCGCGGTGGAGACGGACGACAACAACCGCATCGACCTGAAGCGGCTGCGGGAACACTGCACCAGGCTGCAAGGCGAGGGGATCCGCCCCTTGAGCCTGATCGGCATCGCGGGCACCACCGAGACGGGCAACGTCGACCCCCTGGAGGCGCTGGCCGACTTCGCCGGTGAGCTGGGCTGCCACTTCCATGTGGATGCCGCCTGGGGCGGCCCGACCCTGTTCTCCGACACCTACCGGGGGCTGCTGCGGGGCATCGAGCGGGCCGACTCGGTGACCATCGACGCCCACAAGCAGCTCTACGTGCCGATGGGCGCCGGCATGGTGCTGTTCAAGGACCCCGCCACCCTCTCCTCCATCGAGCACCACGCCGCCTACATCATCCGGCGCGGCTCGAGGGACCTGGGGAGCCGCACCCTGGAAGGGTCGCGCCCCGGCATGGCCATGCTGGTGCACGCAGGGCTCTCCATCATCGGCCGCAAGGGGTACGAGCTGCTCATGGACCAGGGGATCGAGCGTGCCCGCCGCTTCGCCCGGCGCATCGACGCCCATCCCGACTTCGAGCTGGTGACCGAACCCGAACTGAACATCCTGACCTACCGCTACGTCCCGGCCTGGGCGCAAAAGTTGCTGGCCCAGGCCACGCCGGAGCGCGAGACCCGCATCAACGGCGTGCTCAACAAGGTGACCGAAACCATGCAGAAGCGCCAGCGCGAGGCCGGCAAGACCTTTGTCTCCCGCACCCGGCTCGCCCCCGGCCGCTACCACGGCGACACCATCATCGTCTTCCGGGTGGTCATGGCCAACCCCCTGACCACGGAGGAAATCCTCGCCGCGGTCCTCGAACAGCAGTGCGAGATCGCCTCCCAGGCGGACATCCTGGCGATGTTGGAGCAGATCAGGGAATAGGCGTCCGCAGCCGGGGACCCCCGGCGGCAGCCGCAACAATTGGCAGGCTGCCGGGAATCCTCGGCGAAAACGGCAACAACCGAGCCTGGTCGCCCTGGCCTCTGCTGCCCGGCAGGGACGCATCGCACCTGAGCACCCTCCCTCCCCGGGAAACAGGCACGCCCCCCGACAGCCTCTCGCAACCGGGACCCTGCCGCCTCCGCCCAAGCGCCCAGAGCGTCCCCCTGGGCGAATTTCGCCGCAGCATTGCCGCTGCCACGCTAACCACCTTGTCCCCCGACGAAGCCAGCAATCGCCCCTCCCCCCCGAATACCCCGCGAGCAACTCCCTCTCCGACTCTTTGGCCCGGCAGCCAGAGTCCGGAGTGCAGCTGCCAGGCTCTTTAGTGTATCTAGCGGAGAATGTGCAGGAAATGTGTAAGAAAATCCTTGCTAGAAGCCTTCAGAAATGCTCTAATCCGCTCCACTTCCCAGGGTGGCATATCCGAAGTTGGCTTACAGAGCGAGCGCGGCTTCCCTCGGGAGACAATTAAATGCAAACAATTAACAGCTTGCCATAAAGCTTGATAGCTGCACAAGAGAACGGTGCTTTGTTAATCCTGTTTCCCATTCAGTTGAAAGCGGATTACGGCGCCTGCACAACAGTTTTTTCTACATTTTTTCGCCCGGCGAGCAGGCGACTCAATTAACGAGCAGTTACGCAGCACATTAGAAGAGTGCGACCTTCTTGGAAAAACATAACAGCTACCTGCTATACCCAGAAAGTGGAACACGATGCCCGGAAAAATAGGAAAAACACTGCAGCGACTCTGCCGAGGCAACAAGAAGAGCTCCAGGAGCCGATCGCTCTTCGACATGGCGGATTTGGCGCACCCGGGAGACCGGGTCAGGCGCACCAAGATGATACTGCGCCTGCTGCTGTATTTTCGTCATCACCGTAAGGTCGAGGCGATCTTCAACGCACCCCTGCTGCGCGAAATCCCCCTCGCCAACCCGCGCATCTACAAGAAAATATACCGGCAGTACCTCTACAACGGGGCGAGCATGGCTGAACGTGTGCGACTGCTCGAGCAGAACTACCGGTTCGTGGGTGAGTTTTTTGACCCTTCCTGGATCACTTCCATCTACGTCCAGCGCGACTTCACCCTGTGCGACATCGTGCTGGCAGATGGCGAAAAATTATCGGCCCGGTTGGAGTATGACGAGCGCTTCACCATGGAGGGGGAACTGACTCTCGGTCTGTACGACGAGCAGGGCGCCAGGCTCTACTCGATGAGTTTCGCCTTTCAGACCAGCGGAGCCACGCGGACTGCGGTGATAGGCTGCATGATCGGGGGGGGTTGCGCCGGCGAGGCTGGCGGGCAGGCCGCCCAGCCCACCTCCAAGCGCCTGACCAAGGGACTGCACGGACTGCGTCCCAAGAACCTGGCATTGTTCCTGCTGCAGACCCTCTGCAGACATCTGGGGGTCACGACACTTTTGGCGGTCGGCCTGGACTCCCACGTTTACGGCGGCCGGTCCACCAGGAGGCGCGACCGGATCAAATTCAACTATGACCAGTTCTGGGAAGAGGTGGGCGGAGCAAGGTCGCAGGACGAGAAGTTCTTTGCCCTGCCGCTTGACGACGTGCGACGCTCCTCCCAGGAGATGCCTTCCAACAAGCGCGCCCTCTACCTGCGCAGATACGCCCTGCTGGACGGCATCGACGCCCAGATGAGGGGCGCCCTGACCCGCTCCGCGCCCCACGGGGCTCCGGAACAAACGCACCTTTGTGCGCGGCTCGCCCTGGAACCCGACGAGCTGATTATCGCGGTCTGAGGCCGGGGCGCCGAACACGCCACCCGGCCGCCGTCGCTACCCACTGCTGTCCGGCTGCCGACCCGCCGCTACCCTGCCGCGTTGGAGCTCTCGTCGCCAGGGTGCTTGCCTGGTGTTGCCACGGTGGGCTGTCGCGGGGTCGCCTTTGAGGCAATCCCACTCAGGGCGGACGTTTTATCCGAGCTCCCTTTCGAACTGCCGAAATAGTACCCGAAGATGGTGGTCAGCGCCGAAGAAAGCACCCCCAGGATGTACAGGACAAAATCTTTCACCATGCCGCGGCGCTCCTTGGCGTCTGCCGCCGCCTCAGTGGCAACTACGTTCAGGGTTCTCAGCTTGCCCCTCTCCCTGCGCAGCTCATCCCGCCTGACCGCTTCCGCACTGCCGGGTTTCGCCGAACTGAATTGGGCGAATCTCGACTCGACGTCTGACAGTGCTAAGCCAATACGGTGGCTCTCCACCGATTCCTTTGATGGACGACACGTCAAATCTACAAAGTAATAGAACATGCCAAAGGTCAGCAGCACCGTCAATATGGCAAGTATCGGCCCGGTGTTCTTTGCCAGATAGGATTCGACGTGCGGTGGGGTCCCTGGATCATCCCCGCCCGTGGCGTCGCCCGCACCCCTTTTGTTTTTATCATCGATCGCGTTGAACATATCCCCTCCCCAAACAGTTGTGTGGGCAACCGCTGCCTGCCGGACCCCGTACCTGCAGACCGCTTGAGATCAGTGGACCAGATCCGCACCGGCCCGACCCGTCACGCCTTCGGCGGGACCCGTGTCAGATACTGACTACTCACCCACCCTTCCAGGCCGGCGGGCAACCCCGTATCGCCCAGCACATCCACCTTCCACCAGGTGCCGTCCACATGGGCGAGTTGGACGGTGGCCCCCTGCGGCAGGGGACTGCCGGGAAGCGGCGGGTTTTCGGGTCCGGGTCCGCTGCGGATATTGAGTTTCGTCGTGGTCCGGTACCGGGGAAGCTGGTCTTCCGAGCGCCCCAGGAGCCGGGACCGAAAGCTGGCCATCGGGAAAGCCGGGCCGGGGTCGCATTTGCGGTGCGGTGCGATGTCCTCGTGCCCCACCACGTCGAGGAGCTGATACCGCTCCATCAGGAGCCCGGCCACCAGCAGGGCCGCACTGATCTGTTCGGGGGTGTAGTTGAGCCAGCCGCACATCTCGGTCTCGTACTTGTGCACGGCCTGAGTCACCTCGTCCTCGTCGTAGTTCTCGCCGAACCAGGCGCGCCAGCGCCTGCCGCATTTGCTGAGCCGGCCGGCATTGTCCAGCTCGATCCCGAGAGAGTAGCCGTTCATCCCGGTGAGACCCTCCCAGGAACTGGCCCCGGCGTGCCAGGCGACCCGGTCAAAGGGGACCAACTGGGTGACGCCGCCGTTTCGCCCGATCACCACATGGGCTGACGCCTTCGCTTTCGAGCTCGTCAGCCAGTCTATCGACTCTTTGGCGCTCGCCCCGGCAGTGAAGTGCATCACCAGGTACTTGTGCTGGAGAGTGCCCCCCACGTTCGGGCTCGGCTTGAATGGCACAGCAGTGTCGTTGTCATTCATCAAGTGGTGGTTAGTAATCTTCACGACGCGTCCTCCCTTTAATGCAAAGTTACCAGCACGGGGAAACCAGGGCGCTCACAGCAGACAGGAACAACCCCCACTCTCTCCCCCTCTCAATAGAAAACCGCCCCTCAGCATAGCGCCGATCCGGACGGTCCATTACAACGACACATGGCTTCTGGTGTGCGGGAACCATCGCCCATCACAATATTTTTCTCTTATTAATTTTTTGTATAAATATAGCTCCGCAAAAACAGTTGTCAACAGAATTGTGCCCCACAAACAATCAGATTTTCATGATTTTTTCGAGCTACTACGGCACTGGCTGCGACACAAGCCTCGAGTTGCACGAGCATAAACGTCATATTTATAGCGTGATTTAAATCTGTAAATTCTTACAGTGTCCGAGGGGTGCGCAAACTCCCGCGAATGCTGTCGTGACGCCGCCACCTTCAGGAACGCCACCAGGCCAGGGGGCAAGGCGTGCGAAAACGACGCTGATTATGATTTTCACTTGCATCCGGTTTGCGGAGATTTACAATAGAGGTGCACGTCACAGAAGTTTAAGGGAGGCACAGCATGAAAAGAATGGCTCAAAAGATAGCTCTCGCGGCGGCAGCCAGCTTGCTCGCCGCTCTGCCGGTACTGGCAGCCGAGGGGGTGGGAGGTACGATGACGAACCAGGACCGGCAGGGGATGAAGGACGAGTGCCTGCTCATGTCCAAAAACTGCGGCGACCAGAGCGACTCCATTCAGCAGAGGATAACCCGCATCAGCCACGAAATCGGCAAAGGGAGTGCCGTCTACACAACGGATGAACTGATGCGGCTTAATTCTGAGCTAAGAGACGCCGAAAAGACGCTGGAATTCATCATGACCAACAGCGGCGGATAACTGGACAACCGGACCGTCTGCCCAAAAGCACTCCCGCAGGAGCGGCATCCCTGCCGTGAAATTCGCGTCCGGATGGACGCTCCTGAGGGGGTATTCAGCTTCACCTTGCCGCTCAATCCGCCGCAGCAAGCCCCCAGCACCAAGCTGCAGCAAACCCCGCCTCCAACCAAGCGCCGTCGGTTTGGGTCTTTGCGTCAGGTTCCCCCGCCCAATGGCCTGCGTTTGCCCGACGCCGCGGCGGCAGCGCCGGCTCTCAGCGTCTCTGCTCAGGATGGATTTTTCAGCTCGTACAGTATCTGGACGAAGTTCCGCGTCAATACCGGATGCAGTTCCGTGCCGGCCAATTCAAGCATCATCGCGGTAATCTGGTCCAAAGCGAGCGGCTCGCGATAGGATCTCCGGGTGCGCGTCGCGTCGAAAAAATCCGATATCATGGTCAAATGGCTGCAGAGGCCCAGGCGCCAGTCCGAGGGGAACCTGGGGTAACCGCTCAGGTTGAACTTGGCGTGGTGCTCGAAGGCGGCGATGGCCGCCATGCGCGGCACCCCGGCGGTCTCCATGAGGTAGCGCGCCCCCCGCACCGGGTGCTCTTTCATCAGCAGAAACTCCTGATCGGTCAGCGCCCCTTTCTTGGTGATGATCTCCTCGGGGACGAAAAGCTTGCCTATGTCGTGCAGCATGGCGGAAACGCCGACATCCTTGAGCTGCTGTCCCTGGATCCCCAGGGCCCTCGCCTGGGCCAGGTTCAAAATGCAGACGTTGGTGGAGTGGGTGAAGGTGTACTCGTCGTTTTCGCGCAGGGCCGCCAGTACCAGCAGGGGATTGCCCTCCTGTCGGAACACCTCGACGAAGCCCGAGACGATATCCAGGATCCCGGTGATCTTCAGTTTCTGCCGGCGCCGGACCATTTCGTAGAGTTCCGCGAAGCGCTCCACCTCCTCCTTGGAAAGCTCGGGGAGCTTGTCGCGCAGGGAGACCAGTTCGTTCGCCGCCGTCGCCGGGCCCGGGCCCAGGCGCACCTCGATGCACCCAAAGCGCAGGTGCTCGCTGGAGACGATCTCCCCCGCGGCGCCCTGGAGGGTGGAGAGCGAGACGACCAGGCTGTCCACTTCCTCCCGGGTGATCCCCGGCAGGATCTTCACGTGCTCGATGCCGCGGGATTTGACTATCTGCAAAAAACGGCTCAGGAACAGGCTGAATTCCTGCGGCCTGCCGTTGAGGATCAGCTCGTTCTCGATGACCATCAGGGAGAATTCCCCGGCCCCCTCCAGGGTCGCACAGATGGCGTCGTAAAGCTGCCCGCCCAGGCGGACCACCTGGGGGTGGCCGGTGCTGTAGAGCGAGGCGTTGGCGCTCGCCGACAGCAGCAGCCTGATGACCTGCTGGCTCGCCTGGCTGGAGCCGCTCACGACGGGCGCCCCGAGGTGGTTTTCACGACCTGCGCGGCGTGCCGGGCCAGGCCGCCGCGCCCCAGGATGATCCGCATCAGGACGGGACGCGCCGCGGCGGCGGGGTAGCGCCCCAGGGACCCGACGATCTCAAGTTTGAGCCTGTTGAGCAGCACGGGGTGGAAGATGTTGCGGGTTGCCAGCACCTTTTCCAGCACCGGCAGCGACCCGGCACTGCCGACCTCCCCGAGCGCCTGCACCACCAGGAGCTTCATCTCGAACTCCTTGCCGGAGAGGCCCGGCCCGGTCAGCAGGGCGTGCAGTTTCCCGAGCAGGGCCTGGGAACCGGATTTCCCCGACATGCGGATGGCGGCGAGCTGCAGCTCGCGGTTCTGGCTCTCCAGATCCCGGACGATGCGCGACTCCGCCTCCGGGTCGTGGAACTGCAGCAGCGCCTTGAGCGCCTCCTGGTACACCCGCGGGTCGCGGTGGCGGGCGAGCACGCGCAGCTTTTCCACCGCAGAGGTGAGGTTCAGAAGGCGGATCACGCCGATCAGGTTGCGCAGGAAATACCAGCGCTCGTCCGAGAGCCGCTCGACGAGGGCTGGCCCGGCGGCCGGGCCGAAATCGACCAGCCGGTCCATCAGGAAGCGGCGCAGCGACATGTTTTCGGTAAGCGCCAGCCGGTCCAGCAGCACCTCGATAAAAGGCTCGCCGATCACCCCGATCAGCTCGGTGATGTCGTCGAATTTCGCCTTGCCCCAGACCTCCAGGCCGGCCAGCGCCTCCTCCAGGAAATCCCGGCTCGCGAAGAGCCCCAACAGCTCGGGGCCGGCCCCGCCCAGCATGCCGTCCGCGCCGAGCTGGCGCAGTATCCTGAGCAGCTCCCCGTAGGCGCCGGTCTGCAGGAAAAAGGTGCAGATGTCATGGAGGTTCTTGGCCAGGGCGGCATACCCTTCCTCGGAGCTGTCGCCCGCGCGCAGCAGCAGCAGCAGGATGTCGCTGGTCTTGCTCTCCATGCTGGCCGCCTCGAAGGTGTCCATCAGGTCCTGCACCCCCTCCAGCCCCAGCAGGGGGACCCGGCCCGCCGACATCATCTTGTCGAGCTTGTGCCGGTAGCTGTCCGGGATGAACTCCTCCATGTCGTGCTCTTTGAAAATGGTCTTCATCTTCTCCTGGAGTTCCTGGTCGCTGATCTCCAGCCGGGGGTGCGGCGCATCGGAGCTGTGACCGCTCATCTGCTGCAGCAGGCCCAAAACGAACGGGGGGACGCTGACCTGGTTCTGGTTGATCTCCTCCAGGGTTTCGATCACCACGTCCGCCGAAAGCTCGCGGATCAGCCCCTCGGTCGCGGCCTCGTTTCGGTATTTCTTGATGTCGAAGGCCG
>Ga0316228_1001151_pt1 | contig 29353 bp, 23 predicted proteins | sample TBH18021metaG_FD_206005 | JGI IMG/M metagenome (GOLD analysis project Ga0316228, IMG submission 206005) | Freshwater microbial communities from Trout Bog Lake, Wisconsin, USA - TBH18021 | ecosystem: Environmental > Aquatic > Freshwater > Lake > Hypolimnion/Profundal zone | place: USA: Wisconsin... | reverse complement strand
CAGGGACAGCATGACGATGAGCGTCTCGGTAAGCCGCCGGAAGTTCAGGTAGAGAAGCAGAAACACGAGGAGCAGCGTCAGCGGGACGACGACCGCGAGGCGCGCCTCGGCTCGGGCCAGGGATTCGTACTGCCCGCTCCACTGGAGGGTGGTGCCGGCCGGCAGCGTTACCGCGTCGGCCACCGCCTGCCGCGCCGCCGCGACGTAGCCGCCGAGGTCCCGGCCGGCGATGTCGACGTAGATGTAGACCGCGAGCTGGCCGTTCTCGGTGCGGATCGCCGTCGGCCCGCGGTTCAGCGCCACGGCCGCGACCTCGCGAAGGGGCACGGTCCCGCCCGCCGGCAGCGGCACCTGCACCGTGTCGGCGATGGCGGCCGGGTCCGAGCGGAAGGCCCGGGGGTAGCGGACGTTGACCGTGTACCGCTCGCGGCCCTCGACGGTCTCGGTGACGCTCTGGCCGCCCAGCGCGGTGGCGATCACGTCCTGGACGTCCCCGACCCGGAGGCCGTAGCGCCCGAGCGCCTCCCGGTCCGGGGTGATGTCGAGGAAGTAGCCGCCGATCACCCGCTCGGCGTAGGCGCTCGACGTGCCCGAAACGGACCGGAGCGCCGACTCGACCTGCCGGGCCACCGCCTCCATCGCGGTGAGGTCGGTGCCCAGCACCTTCACGCCCACCGGCGTGCGGATGCCGGTCGCCAGCATGTCGATGCGGGCGCGGATCGGCTGCGTCCAGGCGTTCGACACGCCCGGGAATTGCAGCGCCGCGTCCATCTCGGCCTTGAGGCCGGCGAGCGTGACCCCCGGCCGCCACTCAGCCTTCGGCTTCAGGGCGATCACGGTCTCGAACATCTCCATCGGCGCCGGGTCGGTCGCCGTGGCCGCCCGGCCGGCCTTGCCGTAAACGGAGGCCACCTCCCGGAAGCTCTTGATGATCCGGTCCTGGGTGGCGAGCAGCTCGCCGGCCTTCGTCACCGAGATCCCCGGCAGGGTCGTCGGCATGTAGAGCAGGGTGCCCTCGTCGAGGTCCGGCATGAACTCCGAGCCGAGCTGCCGGGCCGGCCACGCGGTCGCCGCCAGGAGCCCTGCAGCGAGCAGGATCGTCGGCACCCGGGCCCGCAGCACGGCGGCGATCACCGGCCGGTAGGCGCCGACGAGGAGCCGGTTCAGCGGGTTGCGGTGCTCGGGGACGATCCGCCCGCGCACGCACAGCACCATCAGGGCCGGGACCAGCGTCACCGACAGCAAGGCGGCGGCGGCCATCGCGAAGGTCTTGGTGTAGGCGAGCGGGCCGAACAGGCGGCCCTCCTGGCTTTCCAGGGTGAAGATCGGCAGGAAGCTGACCGTGATCACCAAGAGCGAGAAGAACAGGGACGGCCCGACCTCGGCGGCCGCCGCGACCAAGATCGCGACCCGGTCGCCGCCGGGGGGCGCCCGCTCCAAGTGCTTGTGGGCGTTCTCGATCATCACGATCGCGGCGTCGATCATGGCGCCGACCGCGATGGCGATGCCGCCGAGGCTCATGATGTTGGCGCCGAGCCCCAGGGCCTTCATGCCCGCCAGCGCCATCAGGATCCCCACCGGCAGCATCAGGATGGCGACGAGGGCGCTGCGCACATGCAGCAGGAACACCATGCAGACCAGAGAGACGACGAGGCTCTCCTCGACCAGGGTGTGCCGGAGGGTGTCGATCGCGGCCTCGATCAGCTGGGAGCGGTCGTAGACCGGCAGGATCTCGGTGCCGGCCGGCAGGCTGCGGGCGATCTCCGCGAGCTTTGCCCTCACGCTCTCGATGACCGACAGGGCGTTGGCGCCGAAGCGCTGGATCACGATGCCGCCGGCGACCTCGCCGTCGCCGTTCATCTCGGTGATGCCCCGCCGCTCGTCGGGTCCGAGCTCGACCCGGGCGACGTCCCGCACCCGCAGCGGCGTGCCACCCGCACTCTTCAGGACGATGGCCTCGATGTCGGCGACGCCGCGCAGGTAGCCGCGACCCCGCACCATGAACTCGAACTCGGAGAGCTCGACCGTGCGACCGCCGACATCGGCGTTGCTCGACCGGATCGCGTCCCGGAGCGCCGCGAGGGTGATGCCCTGGGCGCGCAGCCGGTTCGGGTCGACCACCACGTTGTACTGCTTCACGAAGCCGCCGACGCCCGCGACCTCCGCGACGCCCTCGGCCCGCGAGGCCGCGAAGCGGATCACCCAGTCCTGCAGCGCGCGGAGTTCCGCCAGCGTCCGCTCCCGCGCGACCACGACGTACTGGTAGACCCAGCCCACGCCGGTGGCGTCGGGGCCGAGCGTCGGCGTCACGCCTTGCGGCAGGCGGCGCGCCGCGCCGTTGAGATATTCCAGCACCCGCGAGCGGCCCCAGTACGGGTCGGTGCCGTCCTCGAAGATCACGTAGACGAAGGAGACGCCGAAGAACGAGAAGCCCCGCACCACCTTGGCCCGCGGCACCGTCAGCATGGCGGTGGCGAGCGGGTAGGTGACCTGATCCTCGACCACCTGCGGCGCTTGGCCGGGATACTCGGTGTAGACGATGGCCTGCACGTCCGAGAGGTCGGGGATGGCGTCCAGCGGCAGCGTCCGGAGCGCCTGGAGGCCGGCGCCGACCGCCAGCGCGGTCCCGACCAGCACCAGGACTAGGTTGCGGGCCGACCAGGCGATGAGGCGGGCGATCACGGCGCGTCCCCCGCACGGGCCGCCTGCCGGTCGTCCCGCGGCGGGGCGAGACCCTGGAGCGCCGCCTTCAGGTTGCTCTCGGCGTCGATCAGGAAGTTCGCCGCCGTGACCACCCGGTCGCCGGCCGCGATCCCGGCGCGGATCTCGGTGAAGCCCTCGCCCCGCGCACCGACCGTCACGGCCCGCGGCTCGAAGCGGCCCTCGCCGCGCTCGAGCAGCACGACCTGGCGCGTGCCCGAGTCGAGGACGGCGTCGTCCGGGACCGCCACCACCGGCTCGGCGCTCCCCGTGGCGATCGCGACGTCGGCGTACATGTCGGGCAGGAGCGCGCCGTCCGGGTTCGGCAGCTCGATCCGCACCCGGGTGGCGCGGGTTTCGGGATTCACCTGCGGGTAGATCACCGCCACCCGGCCGGTGACGGTCCGGCCCGGCGCCGAGCGCGGGCGCACGGTCGCGACCTGGCCGACGCGGATCCCCGCGAGGTCGCGCTCGGGCACGTCGGCCAGCACCCACAGCACCGCGATGTCGGCGATCCGGAACAGCGTGTCGCCGGCCGCGGCCTTCATGCCCTCCACGGCGTTCCGCTGCAGGACGATACCGTCGCGGGGCGAGGACCACGTGATGGCCATGGGCACCGTGCGGGTGCGCTCCATCGCGTCGATGACGGATTCGGAGACGTTGAGGTTCTGCAGGCGCCGCCGCGCCCCATCGAAGCCGGGATTGGCGATGAGCTGGGCCGCGGCCGCGTTGATCTCCGGCGAATAGACGTGGACCAGGGGCTGGCCGCGGCGGACCCGGTCCCCGGTCGTAACGCTCTCGACACGGTCGACGTAGGCGTCCGAGCGGGTGGCCACGACGGTGACGCGGCGCTCGTCGAGGGCCAGCGTGCCGGGCACGCGCACCGGCTGCGCCACTACCCGCCGCTCCGCGGTCGCGACCCGCACGCCGGTGCGCTGGATCCGGCCGGCCGGGACCGTCACGACCGGGCCGCCCGCATCCGCGTCGGCGTAGACGGGGACGTAGTCCATCCCCATCGAGTCCTTCTTCGGCACCGGCGACGTGTCCGGCAGGCCCATCGGGTTGCGGTAGTAGAGGATCGCGCGCGCGCCGGAATCGGGCCGGTGGCCGGCGGCCTCCGCGCCGGCCGCGTCGGGGCCGGGAGCGTCGTCCGGGAGATCGAAGTGGACGTCCTCGCTGGCGCGCACCGGCCGGAACGCGCGCCCGTCCGCGGTCATCATCGGGGCGAGCGCGTAGACCGGCTTCCCGTCCGGGTCCTGGTAATAGACCACGGGACCGGTCGCCGCGGCCGGGATGGCCGGCGCCGCTCCGTTCGGCCACCAGGCGGCGAACCGCGTTCGCGCGGCCGCGACCAGCGCCGGCACGGGGTCGCCCCCGTGCCCCACGCCGTAGCCGATCCCCCCCGCCGCGAGTGCGGCGAGGGCCCCGGCGAACCAGGCGGTGCGGCTCATTTGGCGGCCTGGACGATCAGCTGGTCGTCGACCGTGCCGGTCTCACCCTGCACCTTCGCGGCGAGCGACAGGCGCCAGCGGCCCTGCATCGAGAGCCTGGCCTTGAACCGGTAGAGGCCGGGCTCGGTCGACGGCAGCTGCTCGACCTTGGTGGCCATCTCCTCCATGGCGTCTGGCGCCATGTCGAGGCGCTTGGCGAAGATCACGGCGTCGGGCACCGGCTTGCCGCTGCGCCGGTCGACGAGCCGGACAGTGAGGACCGTCTCGCCGACCTTGGTCTCCGGCTGCACGAGTTCGAAGCGGTAATCCTTGACTTCGGCGCGCGCCGGCTGGGCTGGAGCCGACAGGACGGCAGCGAGCAGCGCGGCCGCGGCGGCACGCGCGAGGGGGAGCTTGATCACGGGTGTTGTCTCCTGAACGCGATGGAAGGCGCGCGCGAACGCGCGTCACCGTGCCGGCGCGCGCGCCGGCGGCATCGGGTTCAGGCTCGGGGAGGCTCGGGTAGCGGGGCCCCCGGCCGGCTGGCGAAGGCCGCGGCCTCGGGCCAGCAGGTGCTCAGACCGATCGCGGTCGGTACCGGGAGGGCGACCGCGCCTGGAAGGAGCGAGGCCATGCCGGCCAGGCAGAGCGCCATCAGCGGGCAGCCCTTGGCACAGTCGGTCTTGGCCGGCTTCGGGCAGCACGGCATGGTGTCCATGTCCGCCATCATGTCGGCGTTACCGGCGGCCATCTCCAACGCGGCGGCGTGGTGATGGTCCCCATGGTCGTGGGCCGGCCCGGCCATCGGCACGTGCGGACCCGCGGTGACCGCGGGAGCGGTCACCGGCGTCAGGGCGAGGCTGATCACCGCGAGGAGCGGCAACAGACGCCGAAGGGCCGACCAGAAGTTCACGGCGCCAGGATGCCAAATTCCGAGCGGAAGCGGAAGGGCAAACCGGTCGGGTTCAAAGCGCCAGGGAGCTCCGCACCCCGTTCGGTGCCGGTGATCGGCCGCGCGCTGTCCAGAGACAAAGCCGCCCGGACGGACCCGTCCCGGGCGGCTCGATCCCAACGCTCAGGAGCGGGGCGCCCGCTCCAGCCAGCCGATGTTGCGACCTTCGCCGCTGCCGCCGCCACTGCGCGGCCGGGCATCGCCCCGCTGGGGCCGGGCGTCACGGCTCGGACGAGCCTGGTTGGGGCGCTCGCCCTGCGGACGTGCCGGCCGATCGGCGCGGACGTCGCGACCCTGCGTGGCGTGGCTCCGCCCGTCGGCGCGGGCGTCGGTCCGACCCTCCTGGGGCCGACCCTGCCGGGGGGCACCCTGGCCCTGGCCGCCGAAGCCGCGACCGCCCTCGGGACGGCCCTGCTGGGGACGGCCCTGCTGCTGCCGCGGCCGCTGGCCCTGGCGGCCGGCGCCGGGCCGCTGCCGCTCAGGCCGGCGCTCCTCCTCGCGGGCGATCTCGGCCGCTTCCTGGCGGGACGGCGGGGTGAAGCCCTCCGGGAAGCCCGCGACCGGGACCTTCTGCCGGGTCACACGCTCGATGTCGCGCAGGTAGGCCTTCTCCTCGTCGTTGCAGAACGAGATGGCGAGGCCGTCCGCCCCGGCCCGAGCGGTGCGCCCGATCCGGTGGACATAGCTCTCCGGCACGTTCGGCAGGTCGAAATTGACCACGTGGCTCACGCCCTCGACATCGATGCCGCGGGCCGCGATGTCGGTGGCGACCAGGACCCGGCAGGATCCGTCCTTGAAGGCGGCCAGCGCCCGCTCGCGCTGAGGCTGGCTCTTGTTGCCGTGGATCGCGGCTGCCGCGATGCCGACCTTGTCGAGGCCGCGCACGACCCGGTCCGCCCCGTGCTTGGTGCGGGTGAAGACGAGCACGCGCTCGATCGCCGGATCGCGCAGGATGTGGCCGAGCAGCGCCTGCTTGGCGCCGGTATGGACGAAGATCACCTCCTGCTCGACCCGCTCGGCCGTGGTGGCGACCGGCGTCACCGCGACCTGGACCGGATCGGTCAGGTACTGCGCCGCGAGGCCCGCGATGTTCTTCGGCATGGTGGCCGAGAAGAACAGGCTCTGGCGCTGCGTGGGCAGCATCTTCACGATGCGCTTGAGGGCGTGGATGAAGCCGAGGTCGAGCATCTGGTCGGCCTCGTCGAGGACGAGGATCTCGACGCCCTCAAGGGTCAGCGAGCGGCGCTCGATCAGGTCGATCAGCCGGCCAGGGGTGGCGACGAGGATGTCGACGCCCGGCGCAAGGGCGCGCTCCTGCCGACTGATCGTGACGCCGCCGAACACCACCGTATTGGTGAAGGACAGGTGACGACCGTAATCCGAGAAGGATTCGGCGATCTGGTTGGCGAGCTCGCGGGTCGGCGAGAGCACCAGCACCCGGCAGCCGCGGCGCGGGGCGCGACGGTCCGAGAGCGCGAGGCGGTGCAGGATCGGCAGCGCGAAGGCCGCGGTCTTGCCGGTGCCGGTCTGGGCGATGCCGCAGAGGTCGCGACCCTCCATGGCCGGCGGGATCGCCTGGGCCTGGATCGGGGTCGGCGCGACGTAGCCGGCCTCGCTGAGCGCCCGCAGCACGGGCTGGGCGAGGCCGAAATCGGTGAATTGGGTCAAGGATGTATCCGATGCAGCAGGACCGGCCGGGCGCCTCGCGTCGCACGCGAGCTGTACCGTGTTTGAGCCGGTCCGTTGGCAGGGGGCAGCCCGCGTGATGGGGCGACCCGGGTGCATGCACGTTATGAAGAGGGGGGCCGGATCACGCCGGGAAGGCGCCCGATCCGTCACGCAGCCCCCTCAAGCGGGCCATGGCGGCCGCTGACGCTGCATCGCCGATATGCCGGTGTGCGGCTGCGAAGTCAATGCAGGGCCGGGTTGCGGCGCAGTCAGGCCGAGTGCCGCGCTTAACGGTCGAGCACTCCCGTCGCGACCGCGTAAAGCAGCAGGCCGGCGATCAGGGTGGGGCGGTGCGGCTCAGCACCCAGCAGCGCCAGGGGTACCACTGCCCAACAGGTCGACGATCAGCGCGAAGACTCAGACGATCAGCGGCGCACCGCCATGCGTGGCACCACATCCGGGTTGCCGAAGATCCGGGCAACCGAAACAATGTGGTGCGGCCAAGAGGACTCGAACCTCCACCCCTCTCGGGACTAGCACCTCAAGCTAGCGCGTCTACCAATTCCGCCATGGCCGCATCGGACGCGAAGACCGGTCCGTTTGCCCGACCGTTGCGCGCCGCGGGAGAACCCGGGGCCGCTTTCGTGTCGCGCGGCGCAGCGGATAACAGATCGTCCGGCCGCCGACAAGCGCCCCGCTCACGGGGAATCGTAGCCGCCCTCCAGGAAAGGCGCCGCGCCGTCGCCGATGCTGACGCCCGGCTCGACGATCGAGGCCGCCTTGCGGATCAGCTCGGTCACCTCGACGGAGATACGGTCGCCGGTCACCACGATCTGCCCGCGGGCGATCGGGTGGTCATTGGCCAGGATCTCGACCATGTCGCTGTCGCTGGCTTCCAGTTCGATCACGGCGCCGCGGCCCATGCGCAGCAGCATGTGCAGCGGCATGCGGGCACGGCCCAGCACCACCGTCAGATCGACCTTAAGGGTCTCGAAGACCGCCACCGCCCGCCACCCCGTCTCGCGGCCGAAACCTTGCAACCGCCGGCCGCGGATGTTGAAGGCTACGACCATCGACGCAGGATGGTGAACTCTTGGTAAACGCGCCGCGCCTCACGGTCAGCCCGCACGCCTTTCCGAAGCAGCCTGGTTCTGGTCCGGTCGCCGGGCCGGTGGGCTGGCGCGTAAGCGACGCGCCCGTGAGCTACGAGGCCGCTCTCGCCTGGATGGAGGCGCGTGCGGAGGCGATCGCCCGCGGCGCGGCGCCCGAATGCGTCTGGCTGCTGGAGCACCCGCCCCTCTACACGGCCGGCACCTCGGCCCGGTCCGAGGATCTCGTGACGCCGGACCGTTTCCCGGTCCACGCCACGGGGCGAGGCGGGCAGTACACCTACCACGGGCCGGGTCAGCGGGTCGCCTACGTGATGCTCGACCTCGGCCGCCGCAGCCGCGACCTGCGTGCCTACGTGGCGAGCTTGGAGGCGTGGCTGATCGAGACGCTCGCCGCCTTCAATGTCCGTGCCGAGCGCCGCGAGGACCGGGTCGGTGTCTGGGTGCGCCGGCCCGAGAAAGGCCCCGGCGTCGAGGACAAGATCGCGGCGATCGGCATCCGGGTGCGCCGCTGGGTCAGCTTCCACGGCATCAGCCTGAACGTCGAGCCCGATCTCATGCATTTCGACGGGATCGTGCCGTGCGGCGTGCGGGAGCACGGGGTTACGAGCCTCGTCGATCTCGGCCTGCCGGTGAGTATGCCGGAGGTCGACATGCAGCTCCGAGCCGCCTTCGAGGCGATCTTCGGGGCGACCGCGATCGAGGCGACGGAGTGATCGGGCGTGCCGGCGATGCCTCCGGCGGCTGCGGCCGCCGCCTTTCTCAAGGATGCAGGCCGCGTTCCCGAGCCTCTCCCCGGGACGGCCACGTCTTTCAGAAATCCGCGTGCAGCCGCGAGGCGAAGAAATGCGCAGGGCCGCGATCGCGGTTGTATCCGGGATTGCCGATGAACTGGTAGTCGAAGGTCAGGGTGACGAACTTCGTGAGGTTCAGAGCGTAGTAGGTCTCGAGTGCGCGCTCGGTGCCGTAGTTGAGGCGCCCGTCGCCGACCAGCAGGCCGAGATAGCCGGCCGCGAAGGCGGCCCGGTGCGAGGGCGAGAGCCCGTTCATGGCGGCGCCGATTCCGACCGTGTCGTCGGGCCGGTCCCAGGCCTTGCCTTTCAGTGACAGGCCACCGGAAAAGCTCTGGTCGATGTCGGTGAAGGAGATGTTCTCGGTGCGCCCGTCATTCAGGCTCGCCCGGGCGAACAGTCCGAGTTCGGGCGTCAGCGCCTGCTCCAGGTTGATGTAGCCACCGGTCTTGCGGCGGGGACGCCGCGTCGCCGCGACGGCGTCGTTGATGTCGTCGAACAGGCCGAGCTGCGTCAGGGTGACCACGTCGCGGTTGTTGGCCGAGACACCGACATTCGAGAACAGCCCGATGCGGATCTTGCCGGGTTGCTCCAGCCACGGGAGGACGTGGCGCTCCTCAAACTCGACGTTCAGCCCAGCGCGCCGGAACAGCCGCGGATCGAGCACGTCGCTCGACGGCTCCTTGGGCACCTGCGTGTAGGCGGCCCGGATCGCGAATTCCGGCCGGTTGTATTCGGCGTAGACCCCCTGCGTGAAACCCGGGAGGTTCGCCGGGAAGTCCCAGGCCGACGAGCCCCAGAGCGACCAGTTGAAGAAGTCCACGCGCGGGTCGTGCGCGTAGATGTTGCCGTCGAAGAAGTCCCCCAGCGCGAACTTGCCGGCGATCAGCGTGATCCGCTCGGCATCGTAGCGGGTGGCCACTTGGTTCGGGCCGTCCGGCACCTCCACGGTCTCGCCGCCCAGCCCGAAGGTCTGCTTCACGTAGTAGCGGTTCGAGCGCAGCTTCGGGAATGGGGCTCCGGCCTTCTGGGCCTCGCCGTTGACGAAGCCGGCGACGCCCAGCGTCCGCGACAGGCCGAAGCCCTGGCTGAACTCGGGATTGTAGTAGACCTCGGTGCTGTCGGTGAGCTTGAGCCCGAGGAAGATCGTGGCCGTGGTGGTCTGCCGGGCCTGGTGGGGGATCAGGCTCTGCGCGCCCTCGTAGGGCGAGCGGAAGCCGGGCACGCCCTGCGCGATCAGCGTCGTCTGGCCGTGCAGCGAGAAGCGGCCGGTATCGCCGTTGTCGGGGTCGTGCGGCGCAGTCTCGTCCGGGTCCTGCGGGACCTTCAGGCCGTCCGGGAACCACATCAGCCGCGCGAACAGCTGGTTGGAGTTGAAGCTCGCCCGGGTCGTGACCGGCCCGCCCGCGTCCCCGGGCACCGCGCCCAGCGGGAAGCGCCGGCTGCCGCCCAGATCGATGTAGCGGTAGTCGATGCCCAGGGCGAGGCTGTCGGTGATGGCGTATTGCACGCCCGCGCCGAGGGTGAAGCCGAGATAGCCGAGGTCCTGCCGCGCCGTGGTCTGACCGCCCGCGTCGAGATCCGGATAGTTCGCGAGGAAGCGCGCGTTCGCCCCCGCCAGCCCGAAGGTGCCGTAGATCAGATAGCGGTCGAAGCTGAAGCCGAGTCGGGCGCGCAGGGTGCCGTAGAGATCGGTCTTGGCGCGCACGACGTTGAAGGCCGGATCTACGTCCGCGTAGCCGAACCCTGCGATGGTCGAAGGGACGGGCCGCTTCAGATTCGCCGCATCGAGACTCGCTTCGATGCCGTAGACCCACGGTCCGGCCTGCCAGTTCCAGCCGCCGAACAGGCCACCGACGGCCGTCGTGGCGTTCCGACCCTGGTCGCTGCGGCCAGTCGAATCGCCGCTCTTGAAGGTCGGAATCGGCCGGCCGCCGATCGTCGTCGGGCCGAAATTGTAGGCTCCGTAGGATCCGCCGGCGCTGCCCTCAAGGCCGACATAGCCCCCCGACCAGTCGGTATAGGCCGGCATGGCGGCGGAGCGCGGGGCGGACAGATCAGCCGCCCGCGCGGCCAGGGGCGTGAGGAGGGGCGCGGTCAGGATGAGCGCTGCGGTGCGGACCAGGGGCACGGAACGGATTCTCATCCAATTTGCAGAAAAGTATAGCACTTGCTAAAACGAGCCCTGGCGTCGCGCAAGCCGCAGCGCGCCGTCCCGCCACAGGCCATCGCGCAGATCATGGCTGTTCCACTCCGCATCTTCGGTTCTCTGCATGGCGCGGGCATGACAATCCAGGCTCGGCCGGATTCGTCAAGATCCAATGGGACAATGCGTCGCGAACATCTTCTTGAGAATGCGTTATAAGCGTGGGGATCTGCCGGAAAGACATGCGAATACGGCCATGCCGATTCGGAAAGGTATCAGATTAGAATTGTTATTATTTGATGTTCGCGCGATTCCGGTTTGAACTTCGAGCCGGGTGGATTATGTGCGGTCGCATGCACGCGTCGCACATCATCCCGGTTCTCCGCGGCCTCGCCGCAGCCTCGCTCCTCGCGTTCGCGGGCGCTGCACTGGCCAAGGAGGTGCCGATCGGTCCGCACGTGACGCGGAACGGCCTGGAGGTCGCCGCCGTCTATCTGCAGCCGATCGAGATGGATCCGCCCGGCATGATGCGCGAGGCCGCCAAGTCGGACATTCACCTCGAGACCGATATCCGCGCCGCCAAGGACAACCGCAACGGATTCGCCGAGGGCGACTGGGTGCCGGCGCTCGACATCCGCTTCGAGGCGGTGAAGCTCGACGGCGACAAGCCCACCGACCAGACTGTTTCGGGCATGCTGATGCCGATGGTCGCCAATGACGGGCCGCATTACGGCGACAACGTCAAGCTGTTCGGTCCCGGTCGCTACCGCCTCAAGGTCACTGTCGCGCCCCCGGGCAAGGACAGCCATTTCGGCCGCCACGTCGACAAGGAGACGGGGGTCGGTCCCTGGTTCGACCCCTTCGAGGTGACCCAGGACTTCACATTCGCCGGCGTCGGCAAGAAGGGCGCCTACTGAACTTGCCGGAGCTGTTCGTGTCCCGCGTGCCGTGTTCCATCGTCTCCGCCGTCGTCCTGCTGATCGCCGCGGCGTCCGCGCCCGCGCATGCCGACGACATGCCGGTCATCAAGGTGGAGATGCGTGACGGCGTGATCATCCCGACGGTGATCGAGGTTCCGGCCAACACCCGGTTCAAGCTGGAGATCTCGAATACCGGCCAGACCCCGGTTGAATTCGAGAGCACGGAACTCAAGCGCGAGAAGGCGCTGGCCGCCGGCTCGACCTCGGCGATCGTGTTCCGCACCCTCGATGCCGGGACCTATCAGGTCTTCGACGATTTCCACCCGGAGGCAAAGGCAACCCTGGTGGCCAAATGAGCGCGTCGACGACAGCGCCCGGCCCCCTGGTCCTGACCCGCGCCGCGCCGCGCCGGTCCGCGGTCGACGCGCGGCTCGCCCGGTTCGGCGATGGGCTGCGCCGGTACGGCTGGATCATCCGCTCCGTGCAGTGGCTGATCGTCGCCGTCTACGCGGTGCTGGTGGTCGTCCCGGCCCTGCTGCCGCTGCCCGACAATGCCGCCCATATCTGGACCAACCTGACGCTGGCCGCGCAATTCGCCTTCTGGGGGATCTGGTGGCCGTTCGTGCTGGTCAGCATGGTGCTGGTCGGTCGGGTCTGGTGCGGCGTGCTCTGCCCGGAAGGGGCTCTCAGCGAATTCGCGAGCCGCTGGAGCCGCGGCTACGCCGTGCCGCGCTGGATCACCTGGCAGGGCTGGCCGTTCGTGGCTTTCGCCGGAACCACCGTCTACGGGCAGATGACCAGCGTCTACGGCTATCCGAAGCCGGTTCTGGCAGTGCTCGGCGGCTCGACGCTGGCAGCGATCGTGGTCGGCCTGCTCTACGGGCGCAACAAGCGCGTCTGGTGCCGCTATCTCTGCCCGGTCAATGGCGTCTTCGCGGTGCTGTCGAAGCTCGCGCCGGTGAGCTTCCAGGTCGACCGCGCCGCCTGGGCGGCCTCGCCCAAGCCCCTGGGGGGCACCGAGGCCTTCAACTGCGCCCCCCTCGTGCCGGTGAAGACCATGCGCGGCGCGGGCGCCTGCCACATGTGCGGGCGCTGCAGCGGCCATCGCGGCGCCGTGCACCTCGCCCTGCGCTCGCCCAACCACGAGATCGTCCACGTGGCCGGCCAGGAGCCCAGCCTCGACCAGACCATGCTGATCCTGTTCGGCATGCTGGCGCTGGCGGTGGGCGCCTTCCAGTGGTCCTCCAGCCCCTGGTACGTCGATGCCAAGCAATGGGCGGCCACCTGGCTCATCGAGCACGGGACGACGTGGCCCCTGGAGCACTCGGCGCCCTGGTTCGTGCTGACGAACTATCCCGACCGCAACGACGTCATGACGCTCCTCGACGGTGGGCTGCTGCTGGCCTACATCGGCGCCGCGACGGCCGTCCTCGGGCTCGCCCTGTCGGGGATCGTGGCGCTCGCGACCCTGAGCCTCGGAGACTGGTCGCTCCGGCGCTTCCACCACCTGACTCAGACGCTGATCCCGGTGGCGGGTTGCGGCGTCTTCCTGGGCCTGTCGGCGCTCACCGTCACATTCCTGCGCGGCGACGGCATCGTGATCCCCTACGTGGCGGAGATCCGCGCGGCCCTGCTCGCCGGCGCGAGCGTGTGGAGCATCTGGCTGGCCTGGCGGGTGGCGGGTCTCGCTGCCGGCGGCCTCCGCCGGGTGGCGGCCGCGGCCTGCATCGCCGCAGCGACCGCCCTTTCGATGGCCAACTGGGTGCTCCTGTTCTGGATCTGGTAGCGCGCGGTTCGCGCGCGGTGCGTCACACGACCTCGTAACCCCTGGAGACCGCCATGATCGGCGCCTTCGTCATCGCCTTCCGCGAAGTCATCGAGGCAGGCCTCATCATCTCCATCGTGCTGGCGGCGACCCGCGGCATCCCGGGCCGGATGCGCTGGGTCCTGCTCGGCGTTGCCGGGGGCCTCGCGGGCGCGGCCCTCGTGGCCCTTTTCGCGGAAAAGATCTCCGACGCCTTCGAGGGCAGCGGGCAGGACATCCTGAACGCCGCGGTGCTGATCGTCGCCGTGCTGCTGCTGATCTGGCACAACACCTGGATGAGCAAGCACGGGAAGGAGCTGGCGGGCGAGCTGCGCGCCGCCGGTGCGGCGGTGCGCTCGGGCGAGCGGGAGGCGGCGGCCCTCTCGATCGTCATCGGCGCCGCGATCCTGCGCGAGGGGGCTGAGCTGGTCCTGTTCCTCTACGGCCTCGTGGCCTCGGGCACTTCGGGGGCCGACATTCAGTTCGGAGCGGTCGCCGGCATCGGTGCGGGCGTTCTCCTCTCGGCGGCGACCTATCTCGGCCTCGCCGCGATCCCGAGCCGCTACGTCTTCTCGATCACCAGCGTGCTGATCATCTTCCTCGCGGCCGGCCTCGCCGCGCAGGCGGCGCAGTTCCTGGCCAATGCCGGCGTGGTGGATGTCCTCGGCCACACCCTGTGGAACAGCTCCGGCATGATCGCCGAGAATTCCTGGCCGGGCCGCGTCCTGCACGCTCTGGTCGGCTACACCGACCGACCCACTGCACTTCAGGGTCTGGTCTATGTCGCCACCATCGCGGTGATGGTCTGCCTCATGCAGTGGAGCGCCGCCGACAAGCGCCGCGCGGTGCGGACGGCGTAAGCCTCGGCTGCGACAAGGCCCAGGATCCTCCCCGGGCGCAGGGCGAAACCCTATCTTGGGCGCCCGGATGCCCTGGAGGGTGATCCGGGATCCTGCGCCTGAAGCGTCGCGCAGGCGACACGCTCTGTCGGAGACGGCCGGTTCAAGCCGGATCTCGCCCGCGGGAGGGGGCGGCGCGCATCTATCCGCCCGCCACCCGGCTTCTGATCGAGGCGCTACGGTGCTCCGGTCGCCACTGCCCTGGCCGGATCGGCGCCCCATTCCGACCAGGAGCCGTCATAGAGACCCCGCGCCGGCCGACCCATGGTCTCCAGCGCCAGCGCGATGATCGCGGCGGTGACGCCGGAGCCGCAGGTGGTCACGACCGGCCGGTCCGGATCGACGCCGTTCTCGGCAAAGACCGCCTTCAGCTCCTCGGGGCTCTTCATCCGGCCGTCGCGCTGGAGGGCCGCGTAGTGCAGGTTGCGGGCGCCGGGCATGTGCCCCGGCCGGACGCCGGGGCGGGGCTCCGGCTCCTCGCCGCGGAACCGCGTCCCCGAGCGGGCATCGACCACCTGGGCCGCGCCGGTATCCAAGGCACGGGCGACGTCGTCCGCGTCCGCCACGGCGCCGTGGTCGAGGCGGGCGGTGAAGTGCCGCCGCTCGGGCGCGCGCGGTTCGCCCTCCTCGGTGGGGTAGCCCGCCGCCACCCAGGCGGGGAGGCCGCCGTCCAGCACCAACGCGTCGCGCACGCCGAAGCTCTTGAGCATCCACCAGACCCGCGGAGCCGAGAACAGCCCCTGGCCGTCGTAGACCACGAGCTGCATGCCGTCCCCGATGCCGAGGGCCCGCATCCGCGCGGCGAAGACCTCGGGACGCGGCAACATGTGCGGCAGGCTCGACTCGGTGTCGCTCATGGCGTCCAAATCGAAGCGGCGGGCACCGGGAATATGGGCGGCGCGGAACTCGGCCTCGGGATCACGGCCTGCGGCGGGCAGGTACCAGGAGGCGTCGAGCACCACGATATCGGGAGCCGCGAGGCGGTCGTGCAGCCATTCGGGTGATACGAGGGGCGCATGGGCCATGGTCGGCGGGTCCGGCTCTGTTCGCGTTGCGCGCTCACAGAACCACAGCTCGCACCGCGTTGCACGCCCGGCCTGCCGACACGCGCGGGCGTTCGGGCGGATTCGTCAGCCCCACCAATGCCAATCGAAAGGCGGGTGGAATGGCGCGAGCTACGCATCCTGCACCGTGGTCCGATGCATCCAACGCAGGCTGGTCTTGTTTTAAAGAACCGTAACCCCAGTTACGACAACATGATGACGCCAATCGCGTCGGCCCCACGGCCGGCATCGTGTTGGCCGCCCTGTACGCCCCCGCTTGTGGACGCGAAACGGGGACGTCGCCTGAACGAGATGCGTTCGAATTTCCCTATCTGCCGGGGTGCCCGACCCACCGAGCAGGATGCTTATTGAGCCGATCGATACCATGAATCAACTCGTCCGCATGTCCCAGATCGGCGACGCCGAGACCGTACAGGAGCCGTCGGCCGACCTGCGCGTGCCCTTCGCGCAGTCCGGTGCCTTCGTGTGCAAGTACATCATCGGTGAGCCGAACGACCGCGCCGTCTGCTGCGGGGCGCCCGTATCCGACGGCAAGAGCTGGTGTGCCTATCACCGTCGTATCGTGTTCGAGCCGACCCGGCCCGGCCGCATCCGCTGAATCCGGTCCTGCCGCACCCCGGAGGTCACTGCGTCCGCATGATCTGGATGACCGCCGGGGTGATGATCACCACGAACAGCACCGGCAGGAAGAACAGGATCATCGGCACGGTGAGCTTGGGCGGCAGCCCCGCCGCCTTCTTCTCGGCCTCGTTCATGCGCAGGTCGCGGCTTTCCTGGCTCAGCACCCGCAGCGCCTGACCCACGGGCGTGCCGTAGCGCTCGGCCTGGATCAGCGCGGTCGCCACGGATTTCACCGGCTCGAGCCCGGTGCGCATCACGAGGTTCTCGTAGGCCTGGCGCCGGTCGGGCAGGAACGACATCTCGGCGGTCATCAGCGCGAGCTCCTCGGCCAGCACGACCGAGGACGTCGCGATCTCGGTGCTCACCTTCCGGAAGGCGTTCTCGATCGCCATGCCGGATTCCACGCAGATCAGCGTGAGGTCGAGGGCGTCCGGCCACGCCTTCCGGATCTCGGTCTGGCGTTTCTTGGCGGTGTTCACCAGGAACAGCTCCGGCGCCTTGATGCCCGCATAGGCCGCGCCGATCACCAGCCCGAACCGCACGAGGTACGAGGCGTCGAGCACCTCGAGCACGAACAGGTAGAACAGGGCCGAGATCACCGCGACAACCGGCACGACGAGGCGGAAGAAGAGGAACGCGGTCTCCGCCCCTTGGCCGCGATAGCCGGCCTGCATCAGCTTGCGCTTGGCCGTGTCCGTGCCGAGCCAGCGCCGCAGCTGGTACCGGTCGACGATGGACTTCATGTAGGCCTTCGGCTCGGTGCGGAGCGTGGCCCGGTTGGCGGTCCGCTCTGCGCTCAGCCGCTCGCGCCGCCGGATCTGCTCGCGCTCGTCGCTGACGAGCTTCATCCGCTTGCCGAGCCTGTCGGTCTCCAGGAAAGGCTGCGCCACCGCGTAGGCGGTCGCGGCCGCCGCGACGGCGGTCAGGAGCGTGCCCATGAAGCGGGGATCGAACAGCTTCTCGGCGATGTCGTCGATCATCGGGCGGGATCCGGCAGAGGGCGCACCGCGCCTAGAACTCGAAGGCGATCATCTTCTTGATCGTGAAGACGCCGATGGACATCCAGATTGCCGCGCCGACCAGGGCGATCTTGCCGGTATCGGTCGTCCAGAGCAGTGAGATGTAGTCGGGGCTCGTCAGGGCGGTGATGCCCGCCACCGCGAAGGGGAGGCAGGCGATGATCGAGGCCGAGGCCTTGGCCTCCATGCTCATCGCCTGGACCTTGCCGCGCATCTTGGCGCGGTCGCGTAGCACGACGGAGAGATTGTTCAGCGCCTCCGAAAGGTTGCCGCCCGATTGCTGCTGGATGTTGATCACGATGGCGAAGAAGTTCACCTCGGCCGTGGGCACGCGTTCGAACAGGCGCGTGCACGCCTCCCCGAGCGACAGGCCCATCGCCTGAGTCTCCACCACGGTCCGGAACTCGCTGCGCACCGGTTCCTCGGCCTCGCGCGAGACCATGCGGAAGCAATCGCCCACCGGGATGCCGGTGCGGATGCCGCGGACCACCACGTCGACGGCGTTGGGCAGTTCCTTGTTGAACTTCGCGATGCGCTTGAGCCGCAAATGGCGCAGCAGCCAGGCGGGCAGACCGAAGCCGCCCGCGAAGGCGGCTCCGAGCGCCGCGAGGGCGTTGTCGGTGATCACGAAGATCAGGAGCCCGAGGACGCCGCCGCTCAGGGCCGAGACCATATAGAAGGTCTGCTTCGTCCAGCCGAGGCCGGCGCGGGCGAGCTTCAGCTCCACGCTGGCCTTCGAGGCGCCCTTGGCCTTCGCCTCGATCTCGCTCAGCGTCTTCGCGACCTGCTCGCGCCGGTTGACCGCCACGCCCCGGGTCGCCGCCCCCGAGGCGGAGACGCTGATCGTCTTCAGGCGCTTGCTGGCCCGGCGCTCGCCGCCGAGCAGGGGAAGGACCGCCACGTAGGCGATGGCGGCGACCGCGATGCCGACGAGGCCGGCGGCGATCGGCAGGTTTGAGGCGTCCGCCATCGGCTCAGCTCCGGTCGACGACCTCGGCGGCGTCGAGCGCCTCGCCGAGCCGCTGCTCCAGGCCGTAGTAGCGGGCGCGCTCCCAGAATTTCGGCCGGCCGACGCCGGTGGAGCGGTGGCGCCCAATCAGCTTGCCGTTCGCGTCCTCGCCGACGATGTCGTAGAGGAAGACGTCCTGCGTGGTGATGACGTCACCCTCCATGCCGAGCACCTCGGTGATGTGGGTGATGCGCCGGGAGCCGTCGCGCAGGCGCATCGCCTGGATCACGACGTCGATCGAGCCGCAGATCATCTCGCGCAGGGTCCGCGACGGCAGGGTGAAGCCGCCCATCGAGATCATCGATTCGATACGCGACAGGCACTCGCGCGGGCTGTTGGCGTGGAGCGTGCCCATCGAGCCGTCGTGGCCGGTGTTCATCGCCTGGAGCAGGTCGAAGGCCTCCGGTCCGCGCACCTCGCCGACGATGATCCGCTCCGGTCGCATGCGCAGGCAGTTCTTCACGAGGTCACGCATGGTGACCTGGCCCTGGCCCTCCATGTTGGGCGGCCGCGTCTCCAGGCGGACGACGTGGGGCTGCTGGAGCTGCAGCTCGGCCGCGTCCTCGCAGGTGATGACCCGCTCGTCGTGCTCGATGAAGGCGGTAAGGCAGTTGAGCAGCGTTGTCTTGCCCGAGCCGGTGCCGCCCGAGATGACCACGTTGCAGCGCGACTGGCCGATGATCTTCAGGACCTCGGCGCCCTCGGGCGAGATCGCCCCGAAGCGCACGAGCTGCTCCAGGGTCAGCTTGTCCTTCTTGAACTTGCGGATGGTGAGCGCCGGGCCGTCGATCGCCAGGGGCGGCGCGATGACGTTGACGCGGGACCCGTCCGGCAGGCGCGCGTCGCAGATCGGCGAGGCGTCGTCGACGCGGCGGCCGACCTGGCTGACGATCCGCTGGCAGATGTTCATCAGCTGCTGGTTGTCGCGGAACCGCACGCTGGTCAGCTGGATCTTGCCGTTGACCTCGATGAAGGTCCGATGGGCACCGTTGACCATGATGTCGGCAATGTCGTCCCGGGCCAGCAGCGGCTCCAGGGGACCGTAGCCCAGCACGTCGTTGCAGATGTCGTCGAGCAGCTCCTCCTGCTCGGAGATCGACAGGACGATGTTCTTGAGCCCGATGATCTCCGTGACGATGTCGCGGATCTCCTCGCGCGCGGTCTCGGCGTCGAGGCGCGAGAGCTGCGTCAGGTCGATCGCCTCGATGAGGGCGCCGAAGATCAGGCTCTTGGTGCGGTAGTAATCCTCCGAGCGCGTGGTCTCGACCACGACCGGGGCCGCCGGTGCCGGGCGCGGAGCCGGGATCGGCGCCGGCGCGTCGCGCAGCACCGGCGTGGCCGGAGCCGCGGTCCGCATCTGCGGGATCGGCGGGGGCGCCGCCGACGCCCCGCCGGACTGTCGCCTACCGAACATGGGTCAGAGCCCCGACGCAGACCCGCGGCACCGGCCGGGTGAGGGATCGCGTCCGCATCAGGAAGCCTTGCGGCCGGCGAGCTTGGCGAGCAGCGGCTCCAGCAGGCTCGGCCGGCTCCGCCGGCTCTCGGTACGCCCAAGGGTCATGGCGGCCAGATCGTTGAACAGCTCCGCCACCTTCGACCCGGCCTGGATCTCGGCGATCATCTGGCCGTTGTTGGCCGCGGTGCCGAACAGGGTCGGCTCGAACGGGATCGTCAGGGCGACCGGGGCCTCCAGGGCCTTGGAGAACTCGGCGGTGCCGATTTCGGGGCGCTTTGGCACGCCGACGCCGTTCAGCACGATGCGCGGCGGCTGGTCGTTCGGGCGCCCGTGCTTCAGCGCGCCGAGGAGGTTCTTGGCGTTGCGCAGGCAGGCAAGGTCGGGGCCGGCCACGATCAGGATCTCGTCCGCTGCCGTGAGGACCCGCTTGGACCACGCGCTCCACTGATGCGGGATGTCGAGGACCACGCAGGGCACGCTTGCCCGCATGTGCTCGATCAGGGCGTCGAAGGCCGGCTCGGACAGGTCGATGGTCCGGTCCAGGCTCGCCGGGGCGGAGAGCAGGCTCAGGTTGTCGCTGCACTTGGACAACAGACGCTCGACCAGGGCGGAATCGAGGCGTTCGGGGGCAAACACCGCCTCGGCGATGCCCTGCGGCGGGTCCTGATTGAAGTTGAGCGAGGCGGTGCCGAAGGCGATGTCGAAGTCGGCGATCACCGTCTGGACGCCCTGGCTCCGGGCCACGGACCAAGCGAAATTGTGCGCTACCGTGGAGGCGCCGATCCCGCCCTTCACGCCGTAGACCGCCACGGTCCGCCCCACCGGCTTGACGCCCGGGGCCGTGAACAGGTCGGAAATTGCCGCGATCAGGGTCAGCGGCTCGACCGGTGCCATCAGGTAATCGGACACCCCGCGCTGGATCAGCTGCCGATAGAGCATGACGTCGTTGACATGGCCGATCACCAGGACACGGGTGCCCTCGTCACAGACCTCGGCCAGGGCGTCGAGGCACTCGATCGGCTTCGAGCGCGCGCCCTGGATCTCGATGATGATGACGTTGGGCGTCGGCGCGTGCCGGTAGGCCTCGATTGCGCCGCCGCCGCCGCCCATCCGGACCTTGACCTGCGCCTTCTGCATGCGCCGGTCGAGGGCCGCACCCTCGATCATCGCGGCGGTCTCGCCGGTCTCGCAGAATGCCTGGATGGTGATCCGGGGCACCGGGGCGATCGTGCGCTCGGTTGACTCGGACAGATCTGCCATGACGGCGCTTTCGGGTTCGCGTTCGGGGCGCGGCGTTGCGGTCGGCGGCGGGGCTGCCCGTCCCCAACGCCGGCTGTCTCAGTTGGTGACTTGGGACTTCACGGCGGTCTGCCCATCTTGACGCCATGTGGTTGACGGATCCTTGCCGTCCCGCAACTGGCCAATGTCCCGGACCCGCTTGACGGTGTCGATGCGGCCCTCGGGCCTGCCCCGTACGAGGTCGACCGGGTCGGCGACCTGAGCCGCCACGTTGGACTGCATGGCGCAGCCCAGGTTCCAGCTCGGCTGGTTGCTGTAATCGGACGCGAAGCTGCGTGTTCCGAGGTCCTGGGGCCACAGCCCGCAGGCGTCGGCCACCTTGGCCTGCATGCGTTGGAAGCTCAGGCGAATCGGCGCGGCGAGGGTCGGCGCGGCCACCGCGTAGCCGGTCACCGTGATCTCGCGGGCGCCGACGCCGTTCTGCGTCCCGAACCGGCCGAGTACCGAAGCGGTCCGCTCGACCGCCGCCACCTGGCTTGGCGGAACGCCCCGGGGGACCTCCATCAGAAGACCTCCGCGGCCGTACCGGCGGTACTCCAGCATGAACGCGTCGACATCCGCCGCCTGGCGCGGATCCAGGTGTCCCACCCCAGTGGGGAACACGTCGAGGCTGCGGGTCCCGTCAGCCAGCACGACGGGGTGGCGCGCGCGGTAATCCGTCACGTCGAGCCCGCCGGTGGTGACGGGATCGGTCTTGCAGGCTGCCGCGAGAGCACCCAGCGCACAGGCGGCGAGCAGGCTTGCGGTACGGCGGGACAGGGCGGGCGGGTAACGTCCGGTCATGGTTCCGAATCCTGGAGGCAACAGGGACGCGCGGCGCTACTCGACGATGAAGCCGACGTGCCCGCGATAGGTGCGTCCGAGCGGCGGCGCCGCGGCGGCCCCGGGCGAGGCGACCTTGCCGTAGATGCGGTTGATCTGGCCGAGCAGAACCGTCTGACCGTCGCTGGCGTCGACGAAGTTGTCGTCGGGGCGGCTCACCTGCTTCGGCTCCATCGCGCGGGCGATGTAGGGCGTGCACATGATCATCAGCTCGGTCTCCATGCGCTGGTAGTCGCGGGAGCGGAACAGCGCACCGAGGATCGGCAGGTTGATCAGCCCCGGCAGGCCGGAGATCGCCTGCTTGTTGACCTGCTGGATCAGGCCGGCCGTCATCATCACGCCGCCGGAAGGCAGCTCGACGGTGGTCTCGGAGCGGCGCACCCGGGTGCCCGGCACCGCGACCGAGCTGTTGCCGACGACGTAATTGAAGCTCTGCTGCGGATCGATCTCGGTCACGTCCGTGGCGACGCGGATCGAGATCCGGTTGTCGGCCAGCACCACGGGGGTAAACGACAGGGCGACACCGTAGGGCTTGTATGTGATGCCGGGCGAGCAGACGCCGCCGACCGCGCAGGTGGCCGAGGACGGCACCGGGAACTCACCGCCGGCCAGGAACTTGGCGGCCTCGCCGGAGATCGCGGTCAAGGTCGGCTCGGCGAGGATGCGCGAGACGCCGGCCTGCTCGAACGCCTTCAGGGTCGCCTGCAGCGAGAAGCCGCCCCCCTGCACGGAGGCCTGGATCTGATTCCCGCTCGGCGTGCTTGTGTTGATCGGGAAGGGCAAATTGTTGGTCAGCACGTTCGGGATCACCGCCGGCACCTGCGTCGCGGCGGCGGTCCCGCTATTGACGATCGTCTGGCCCACGGTTCCGACCGGGTTCAGAGCCGACCAGTTGCCGGTCATGTTGATCCCGAATTGCTTCAGGACGTTGCGGGACACCTCCACCACGGTGACGCGGAGCATCACCTGATCCTTGTTGCGGATCGTGAGGTTGTTGATCACCGCGCCCCGCGCTCCGGCGGCGACGCCCCCGCTGGGGGCCCCGGCGCCGGCGGCCCCGGCCGCCCCACCGCCCAGCCCCACGAAGGCGTTGGCGATGTCGATCGCCTGCTGCGCATCCGCCGAGGAGTTCACCGACCCCGACAGGAGCACTGAGGCTCCCGAGGAGCGCACGTCGAAGCGGCCGCCCGGGATGCTCTGGCCGAGCAGCTCGCGCAGGGTCCCGAGGTTGAGATCCCGCGCCACCGTCACGTCGAGGGCAGCGATCTGGCGGCCCTCGGCATCCAGGATGAAGATCGAGGTCGCGCCGTCGGCCATGCCGATCACGAAGACCTTGCGGGTCGAGCGGACCACGGCGTTGGCCACCGCGGGGTTGGCCACGAACACCTCCTTGGCGTCGCGCGGCAGGTCGACGATGACGGAGCGGCCGGCGGTGAGTTCGACCCGCCGGGTCGAGGCGGATTCCGCCGCGCCGATCGTCAGGATCGGCGCGGGACCGAAGCTCTGCCGTTCCTGGGCGGGCACGGGTCCCGTCAGGGCAACTAGCAGGGCGAGGGCGCCGGCCGAGCGGCGGGCGGGGCGGCGCACCGGGCGCGCGTGGAGCAGCGGAGCGGTCATGGCGGTCACGGCGTCTGCTGCCGCGCGACGCCGAAGCGCACCACGGTCAAGGCGGGTTCGGGCATCTGCGCCGCGGACGTATCGGCCAGCGGCGCGGTTTCGGGCGGGCGCCCGGCATCGGCGAGGCTGCGCAGCGAGAGGGTGAGGGCGCCGACCTTCTGGGCGAGCGCCAGGGTCTCGGCCTGAGCGGGCGTGACGGCCAGCGTCGCGGTCTCGCCGGTGACGACGTTGGTGCCGTTCTTCTCCTGGACGAGCTGACCGATCGCCAGGACGCGGATGTCGGTCAGGATCGTCTGGGAGAGCTGCACGTCGCTGTTGTTGACCCGCGAATTGGATTCGTCCCGGAACGTGCGGATCACGTCGACGCGGTCATTCGGCAGGATGAAGCCGCCGGCCGAGTTGGTGCCGCGGCTGTCGGTGACGATGGCGACCGCGCGCATGCCGGGGGGCAGGATCGCTGCCATGAAGCCGCTCTCCGGGCGCACCAGCTTCTGCGCACGGATCGGCTCGCCCGCCAGGAAACCCGAGCGCACGGACGCGCCGACGGTCTCTTCGAGCGCCTTCGGGTTGATCTTGCGGGTCATGTAGCCGGCCGTGACGGCGCCGTCCGGCCAGGATTGCCAGCGCAGATCCGCAGCCCGGAGCACTTGGCCCATGGGCATGTCGATGGCGGCCACGAGCACGTCGGTCATCGGCTGCGGCGGCGCCTCGGCCTTGGGCGGCGGCGGCGGCGGCGGCGGATCGCCGCCGCTCATCAGGAAGGCCGCCCCGGTACCGGCCGCGAGGGCTATACCGAGGACGGCGAAACGGGCTGGGTTCATCGCATCGCCACGGGCCGGAGACGGCCGAATTGCCGTCCATGACCGGAACCTGCGCGGGGATTCGTGTAATTATGGTTAAGGTATTATAACCTCTCGCATTGTCGCCGGTCCGGAAACGGGGCGTCTGAAAAGCGCGTCACAATCCGCAGGATCCTTCAGCTTCCCCCGATCTTGGCCGTGGCGCAGCGCCGGGCCGTGACCTATCGTGCCGCCGGAACCGCCTCAGAAGCGGGCGCTCGGTCAATCCGGGGGGAGACATGATCAGGACATACGGCGGCGCGGTGTTGGCGGCCGCCCTCGCGGGCACTGCGCTCGGTTCCGCCCCGGCGGCCGCGCAGGGGAGCTTCTCGGACAACGCCGTGCGGATCGGCATCCTCAACGATCAGTCCGGTCTCTACGCCGAGTATGGCGGTCAGGGCTCGGTCGAGGCCGCCCGCATGGCCGTGGAGGACATGGGTGGCAAGATCGGCAGCGTGCCGATCGAGATCCTCTCGGCCGATCACCAGAACAAGCCCGACATCGCCTCGGCGATCGCCCGGCAATGGTACGACCGCGACAATGTCGACGCGATCATGGAGCTGACCACCTCCTCGGTGGCGCTGGCGGTCCAGGGCCTGTCCAAGGAGAAGAAGAAGATCACCATCACCACCGGGGCGGCGACCAGCGACCTCACCGGCAAGGCCTGCACGCCCTACGGCTACCACTGGGCCTTCGACACGCGGGCTCTGGCGGTCGGCACCGGCGGCGCGCTGACACGGGCGGGCGGCGACACGTGGTTCTTCCTCACGGCCGATTACGCCTTCGGCTCGGCCCTGGAGGCCGATACCAGCCTGGTCGTGACCGCCAACGGCGGCAAGGTGGTGGGGAGCGTCCGGCACCCGCTGTCGAACCAGGACTTCTCGTCCTTCCTGCTCCAGGCGCAAGGCTCGAAGGCCAAGGTGATCGGGCTCGCCAATGCCGGGCTCGACACCTCGAACTCGATCAAGCAGGCGGCCGAGTACGGCATCGTCGAGGGCGGCCAGAAGCTTGCGGCCCTGCTGTTCACCCTTTCGGAGGTGCACGGGCTCGGCCTGAAGGTGGCGCAGGGCCTGACGCTCACCGAGGGCTGGTACTGGGACGCCAACGACGAGACCCGCGCTTTCGGCCAGCGCTACATGAAGCGCACCGGCCGGATGCCCAACATGATCCAGGCGGGCACCTATTCGGCGGTCCTGTCCTACCTGAAGGCCGTCAAGGCCGCCGCCACCGACGAGACCGACGCGGTCAACGCCAAGCTCAAGGAACTGCCGGTGGACGACGTCTTCGCCCATGGCGGGATCGTGCAGCCCAACGGCCGCATGGTCCACGACATGTACCTGTTTGAGGTCAAGAAGCCGGCCGAGTCGAAGGGCGAGTGGGATCTCTACCGGTTGATCTCGACGGTCCCCGGCAAGGAAGCCTTCGCGTCGCCTGCCGAGAGCGGCTGCCCGCTGACGGCGGCGAAGTAGGGCGGTAAGAGGGGCACAGACGCCCCCTCGTCATCGCACGCGCAGCGAAGGGGTCCAGGGCAGCGAAACGTCGGTGGGCGTGGCTGCGCTGGATTGTATCGCTCCGCTCGCAAAGACGCGGACGCTCTGGGGCTGTCGGCGGGACGGCGGGCTCACCCCGCCCAGACCCGCCGATACAGCGCCACGATCTCCTCGGCGCTGGGCTCCACCGGGTTGTTGGCGGGGGAGCCGGAGGCGAGCGCCTGGGCCGCCATGGTGGGGAGCAGCGCCTCCCAGCGGGCCGGGTCGATCCCGTATTCCTGGGGCCCCGGCACGTCGAGGTCGTCGTTGAGTGCCTCGAGTTCCGCCACCAGGGCCGAGACCGCGGACCGGTCGTCGGCGTCGGGGCCCGCGATCCTCATGGCGCGGGCGCAGGCGGCGTAGCGGTCGATGGCGGCGGGCGCCGAGAAGGCCGTGACCGCCGGCAGCAGCATCGCGTTCGACAGGCCGTGGGCCACGTGGAAATGCGCGCCGATCGGCCGGCTCATGCCGTGGACCAGTGCGACGGAGGCGTTCGAGAAGGCGATGCCGGCCTGGGTGGCGCCCAGCATCATCGCCTCGCGCGCCGCCCGGTCACCGGGATCGGTCCAGACCCGGCGCAGGTTCGGGGCGATCAGGCCCATCGCCTGGAGCGCCAGCCCGTCCGAGAACAGGTTCGACTTGCGCGACACATAGGCCTCGATCGCGTGGGTCAGCGCATCGATGCCGGTATCGGCGGTGAGCCGCTTGGGCTTGGTGAGCGTCAATTCGTAATCGACCAACGCCGCCACCGGCAGGTAGGCCAGCCCGATGCAGAGCATCTTCTCGTCCGAGGTCTCGTCGGTCACGATGGTGAAGCGGGTCGCCTCCGAACCGGTGCCGGCGGTGGTGGGAATCGCCACGATCGGCAGGCCCGGCTCGTCCTGCTGGCGCGGTGCCTTGTAGTCGCGCATGTGGCCGCCGTGGCGGGCGAGCACCGCCACGGCCTTCGCCGTGTCCATCGGGCTGCCGCCGCCGAAGCCGACCACGCAGTCGAAGTCGCCCGCCTGAAGGGCGGCGAGTGCCGCCTCCACGGAGGCCACCGTCGGGTCCGGCACGGTCTCGGAGAAGATCGTGGCCTTCGCGCCCGCCTTGGTGAGCCGCTCGAGCAGCGTGTCGGTGCGGCCGCTGCCGGCGAGATAGGGATCGGTGACCACGAAGGGCCGCGACAGGCCGAGCTGGCCGAGCACCTCCGGCAGCAACCGCGAGGCGCCGGCGCCGACGCGCATCAGCCGGGGCAGGGCGATCGAGGCGACCATGTCTTGCTTCTCCCACCCGGCGCCTCTTCTGGTGCGCCGGAACGGGCGATCTTAGGACGCGCGGCCGCGGGGCGAAACCGCCGCCGCTTACACCGTCGGCCCGGCGAACAGCGCCCCCGCGGCCTTCACCTCGGCGGCGATGAACCCCGCCACGGCGCGGATATGGGCCGCCTTCCGGTGGTCCTCGTGGATGTGCATGTGGAACGAGCGGGTCAGGGAGACCGCACCGGGCAGCACCGGCACGAGCCCCGGATGTGCCGCCGCGATGAAGGCCGGCAGGATGCACAGGCCGGCTCCGCCCAGCGTCGCATGGACCTGAGCCAGGAGATTGGTGGAGCGCAGGCGAGCCGAGACCGCGGGGCCGAGCGCCCCCAGATAGTTCAACTCACGGGTGAACAGCATATCCTCGATATAGCCGACGAAGGGATGGGCCGGCAGGTCGGCGAGGTCCGTGATCGGCGGTGCCGCCGCGAGATAGAATTCGGCCGCGTAGACGAGCAGCCGGTAATCGGTGAGCCGGCGCGCCACCACCCGCGCCTGCTGCGGGCCGGAGAGGCTGATCACGATGTCGGCCTCCCGCTTCGACAGGCTGAAGATCCGGGCGGTCGCCATGATCTCCACCTCCAGCTCCGGGTGGCGGGCGGTGAGCCGGTGCATCCGCGGCGCGAGGAAGACGCTGCCGAATCCGTCCGGCGCCCCGATCCGCACCGTGCCCGACACCACCTGAGCGGCCTCCGTGGCGGCGCTGGCCGAGAGGAACGCGCTCTCCATGGTTTCGGCGACGCCCAGCAGATTCGCACCGTCCTCGGTGAGCGCGTAGCCGAGGTTGCTGCGATGGAACAGACGGGCGCCGAGCCCTTCCTCCAGAGCACGGATCCGCCGGCCGACCGTCGTGTGCTCGGTGCCGGTGCGCGCGCCGGCGGCGCTCAGGGTCCCGGTCCGCGCCACGGCGAGGAAGAAGCGAAGATCGTCCCAGTTGGGCCCTGTCCTGGCCATGGTCGCACTCCCACTGTGCATCGATGCACGACGGCTGTAAGGGCATCCGGCTTTATCGCTCAAGCGATCCTGTTAGGCTGCGCCAAAATCAAACGAGTCACGACAGGGAGGCGCGTATGCGCACGATCGGGCACTACATCGGCGGCCGGAATGTCGGCGGCGAGAGCGGGCGGTTCGCAGACGTGTTCCATCCCTCGACCGGCGAGGTCCAGGCCAAGGTCGCGCTGGCCAGCAAGGCCGAGCTGCGCGCCGCCGTCGAGAACGCCGCGGCGGCCCAGCCGGCCTGGGCGGCGACCAACCCACAGAAGCGCGCCCGGGTGATGATGCGCTTCCTGGAACTCATCCGCGGCGAGCACGACGCGCTGGCCGAGCTGCTCGCCTCCGAGCACGGCAAGACCGTGCCGGACGCCAAGGGCGACATCCAGCGCGGTGTCGAGGTGGTCGAGTTTGCCTGCGGGATCCCGCACCTGCTCAAGGGCGAGTACACGGAAGGCGCCGGCCCCGGCATCGACGTCTACTCCCTGCGCCAGCCGCTCGGCGTGGTCGCCGGCATCACGCCGTTCAACTTCCCGGCGATGATCCCGCTGTGGAAATGCGCTCCGGCCATTGCGTGCGGCAACGCCTTTATCCTCAAGCCGTCCGAGCGCGACCCGAGCGTGCCGATCCGCATCGCCGAGATCTTCCTGGAGGCCGGCCTGCCGCCGGGCATCCTCAACGTCGTCAACGGCGACAAGGAAGCCGTGGATGCCATCCTCGACGACGAGGACATCAAGGCGGTCGGCTTCGTCGGCTCCTCGCACATCGCCGAGTACATCTACGTGCGCGCCGCCGAGACGGGTAAGCGCGCCCAGTGCTTCGGCGGCGCGAAGAACCACATGATCATCATGCCGGACGCCGATATGGGCCAGGCGGTCGATGCGCTGATCGGCGCCGGCTACGGCTCGGCCGGCGAGCGCTGCATGGCGATCTCGGTGGCGGTGCCGGTGGGCGAGAAGACCGCCGACCGGCTGATGGAGCGGCTGATCCCGCGGGTCGAGTCGCTGAAGATCGGCCCGTCCCATGACGGCTCGGCCGATTACGGCCCGCTGGTCACCCGGGAGGCGGTGCAGAAGGTCGCGAGTTACATCGACAAGGGCGTCGCCGAGGGCGCGCAGCTCGCCGTCGACGGCCGCGGCTTTAAGCTCCAGGGTTACGAGAACGGCTTCTACATGGGCGGCTCGCTGTTCGACCGCGTGACGCCCGACATGACGATCTACAAGGAGGAGATCTTCGGCCCCGTCCTCTCGGTGGTGCGGGCCAAGGATTACGAGGAGGCGCTGGCGCTGCCCTCGACCCACCAGTACGGCAACGGCGTCGCGATCTTCACCCAGGACGGCGACGCGGCGCGCGACTTCACCGCCCGGGTCA
>Ga0316228_1001147_pt1 | contig 29437 bp, 28 predicted proteins | sample TBH18021metaG_FD_206005 | JGI IMG/M metagenome (GOLD analysis project Ga0316228, IMG submission 206005) | Freshwater microbial communities from Trout Bog Lake, Wisconsin, USA - TBH18021 | ecosystem: Environmental > Aquatic > Freshwater > Lake > Hypolimnion/Profundal zone | place: USA: Wisconsin... | reverse complement strand
TAGCCGAGCACTACATCCGCGGCCTTGCCGGACCGGTCTGGCACGTCGAGGCTCCGCAGGAGCGCCCCCCACGACAGGATCCGCGCCGTGACGCCCTTGCCGTTCGTCAGCGTCACCTCCTCGACCATCCTTCCGTCGGGCAGCGTGCCGAACACCGTCCGGGTCGGCTCGGCCGCCCGGGCCGGTGCCAGCGACAGGCCCGGTATGGCCGCACAGGCGCACAGCGCCAGGGATCCCACTCCACGCATCGCGTTCTCCCCCCTCGTGACTCCGCCCGTCCCGCCGGTCCTGCGCCGGTTCGCGACGGGGCGCGCGGTTGACGTCCGCGGACCTGATATATACTCAGACAAATAGAATGGACAACACTGGACCCCGACAAGGCGGCCCGGAAGACGGAGGACGACGCCGGATGGCAGGACCGATCGCGACCGTCGGGACGGCGGCGCCCCGGACGGGGGCGGAGGCCGCACGCGAGCGGGGCGGCTACCGCCCGGCCCTGTCGCTGCTGGCGAGCCTGTTCTTCATGTGGGGCTTCATCACGGTCATCAACAACACGCTGCTGCCGCACCTGCGCAGCGTGTTCGACCTCGACTACACGCAGACGACGCTGATCGAGTCCGTCTGGTTCATCGCCTATTTCGTCGCCTCGATCCCGGCGGCCAAGCTGATCGCGCGGGTCGGCTACCAGCGCGCGCTGGTGACGGGGCTGGGCATCATGGCGCTGGGCACCCTCGGGATGATCCTGGCCGCCCACCAAGTCTCGTACGCGATCACGCTCACGGCCCTGTTCGTGATCGCCAGCGGCATCACCCTGCTGCAGGTCGCCGCGAACCCCTACGTGGCGGTGGTCGGCCCGGCCGAGAGCGCCCCGGCGCGGCTCAACCTCGTGCAGGCGTTCAACTCCCTCGGGACGACCCTGGCGCCGCTGTTCGGCGGCTACCTGATCCTTGGCCGCTCCGCCTCGGGCAACGCCGCGGCCGGGGCCACTCTGACCCCGGCCGAGCGCCTGGCCGACGCGCAGTCGGTGCAGCTGCCCTACCTGATCGTGGCGGTGATCCTCGTCGTCCTCGCGGTGATCATCGCCCGCTTCCCGCTCCCCGCGATGAGCGGTTCCGGCGGCGCGACCGCCCGGGCCGCCAAGGCCGAGCGCGCCGGCCTGTCGCTCTGGCGCCACCGCAACCTCGTGCTCGGCGTGCCGGCGATCTTCATCTACCTGATCGCCGAGATCGGGGTGTCGAACCTGTTCATCAACTTCGTGTCGCAGCCCGAGATCGGCGACCTGACCCACGCCCAGGCCTCGCACTACCTGTTCCTGCTCTGGGGCGGCATGATGGTCGGGCGCTTCGTCGGCAGCTACCTGATGCAGCGGCGCTCGGCCGAGACCGTTCTGGCCGGCGCGGCGATCGGCGCCTGCGCGGTGATGCTGGTGGCGGCCTTCGCGACCGGCCACTCGGCGATGTGGGCGCTGATCTCGGTCGGCCTGTTCCACGCGATCATGTTCCCGACGATCTTCACCCTGGGGATCCGCGGCCTCGGCCCGCTCACCGAGGAGGGCGCCGGGCTGCTGATCATGGCGATCGCGGGCGGTTCCCTGGTGGTGGTTCAGGGCTGGGCGGCGGACCGGTTCGGGCTGCAGCGCTCCTTCCTGATCACTGCCGGCTGCGAACTCTACGTCCTCTTCTACGCGCTCTGGGGCTGCCGGATCGGCGCTGCCGCGCCGCGTCCGGCGACCGCCTGAGCGCCGGCCGGACCGGGAGCACGCCGCCATGGAGCCGCGAATCCGCATCCTCGATCGGCCCCGACGCGACCGGCTCGGCGAGGGCCCGGTCTGGGTTCCGGAGCGGGGCCTGCTGTTCTGGGTCGACATCGAGGCTCCGACCCTGAACTGGCTCGACCTCGCCGACGGCGCGACCGGCACGCGCCCGTTCCCGGAACCCTTGGGCTGGATCATCCCGCGCGCCGGCCGGCGGGACTTCATCGTCGGGCTGAAGAGCGGCTTCGCGACCTACGACCTGGAGGCCGATCGCCTCGTGCCGATCGGTGATCCCGAGCCGGACGATCCGGACAACCGCCTGAACGACGCCAAGGTCGACGGCGCCGGCCGGATCTGGGCCGGGAGCATGCACCAGGCCGAGACCGCCTTGTCGGGCTCCCTGCACCGGCTCGATCCGGACCTGACGTGGCGGCGGATGGATTCCCGCTACGGCGTCGCCAACGGGCCGACCTTCAGCCGCGACGGGCGGATCCTCTATCACAGCGACAGCGCCGCCCGGACGGTCTACGCCTTCGACCTCGCCGCGGACGGGACGCTGTCGGGTAAGCGAATCTTCCTGCGCTTCCCGGACGCGTGGGGCTGGCCCGACGGGATGACGACGGATGAAGAGGGCTGCCTCTGGATCGCCCATTGGGGCGGTGGCCGCCTCAGCCGCGTCGATCCCGACGGGCGCCTGATGCGCGCGATCCCTCTGCCCGCCCCCAACATCACGAGCTGCGCCTTCGCGGGCCCCGGCCTGGACCGGCTGTTCGTCACCTCGGCCTCGCGGGGCGCCGAGCACGTGCCGGAGGCCGGCGCCCTGTTCGAACTCGATGTCGGCGTGATCGGCCTGCCGCCCCGTGCCTTCAGGGGCTGACGGGCCCGGCGGGTCGGGAAAATAGTCCCCTGCGGCGATCTTCCCGGCCGACCGACGGGACCGGTCATCCGGCGCCCGGATCGCGGGATGCCGGAGCCTCGCATGGCAACGGGTCCTGCGGATCCCGTACCGGGAGTGCCGTTCCCCGTGGCCGCGCGGTCGCGGCGAGAACCGGCCAGTACAGTCCCTGCGGGTTTGCTGAAGGAATAGGCGCGGGTCCCCGCCCGCAGGGCTGCGCATACTGGCAGCCTCGCGGATCGACTGCTGTGCGATGATCCGTTGTTGTCGATAAAGAAGCGGCCGTATTTTTTTGTCTTCGCTGTTATAGCCGCGCTTACGGCCGGAGAAACCCGGCTCTTAACTTGAGTTATTTCATCAAGACCGGATTCCCGATCTACATAGCTTTAAGTCCTTGCAGGGGAGTTTCCACACCTCGTGCCGGAATCCGTGCTCATTACCGGTGGTGCTGGCTTCATCGGCCGCCACCTCTCCACCGAACTGCTGCGCCGCGGCTATCGCGTGCGCGTGCTCGACAGCCTGATCGAGCAGGTCCACGGCGGCAAAAGCGGCGCCGAGGCGCTGCCGCCGGAGGTCGAGTTCCAGGTCGGCGACGTCCGCGACGGTGCGGCGGTGGCCCGCGCCTTGTCGGGTATCGACCGGGTCGTGCATCTCGCGGCCGAGGTCGGCGTCGGCCAGAGCATGTATGCGGTCGAGCGCTATGTCTCGGTCAACGATTGCGGGACGGCGGTGCTGTTCCAGCAGCTCATCGACGCGCCGGTGAAGCGCGTGGTCGTGGCCTCCTCGATGAGCATCTACGGCGAGGGGCTCTACCGCACCTCCGACGGGACGACCGCCGAGGAGGTGGTGCGCCGCCCGCGTCGGCCCGGTGAGCCCTGGGATCCCCTCGATTCCCACGGGCAGCCCATGCGGCCGATCCCGACCCCGGAATCGAAGCGCCCGGCGCTGGCCTCCGTCTATGCCCTCACCAAGTACACGCAGGAGCGCCTGACGCTGACGCTCGCCCCCGCCTACGGCATGGAAGGCGTGGCGCTGCGGCTGTGGAACGCCTACGGTCCGGGGCAGGCGCTGTCGAACCCCTATACCGGCGTGCTGGCGATCTTCGCGGCGCGCCTGCACAACGGCCAGCCGCCGATGATCTTCGAGGACGGCGCGCAGCGGCGCGACTTCGTCCACGTGGAGGACGTGGCCCGGGCCTTCGCGCTGGCCCTGGAGCACCCGGCCGCGGCCGGCCAGGTCTACAATGTCGGCAGCGGCCAGGACCGGACGGTCAGCGAGGTCGCCCGCCTGCTGGCCCATGCCATGGGCCGCGACGGAATCGAGCCGGAAGTGACCGGCCAGGCGCGGCTCGGCGACATCCGCCATTGCATCGCCGATATCGGCAAGATCCAGCGGGAACTCGGCTACGCGCCGCGCCGCGACTTCACCGAGGGGCTTGCCGAACTCGCCGCCTGGGTGGCCGAGCAGCAGGCCATCGACCGCGTCGCCGAGGCGCGGCGCGAACTCGAAGCACGCGGTCTCGTCGCGTGAGCGGCCGGCCGATCCTCGTCACCGGTGGGGCCGGATTCATCGGCGCCAACCTGTCCGACAGCCTCGCGGCGGACGGCCACACGGTGATCGTCTACGACATCCTCTCGCGCCCCGGCGTCGAGGCCAACCTCGCGTGGCTCCGGCAGCGCCACGGAAGCCGGATCATCGCGGTCGTCGCCGACATCCGGGACATCCAGGAACTCGGCCACGCGGTGGCGGAGGCCGGCGCGGTGTTCCACTTCGCCGCGCAGGTCGCGGTGACGACGAGCCTCGTCGCCCCGCGGGCCGACATGGAGATCAACCTCCTCGGCACCGTAAACCTGCTGGAGGCCGTCCGGACGCTGCCGCGGCCGGTGCCCCTGCTCTACGCCTCGACCAACAAGGTCTACGGCGACCTGCCCGACATCGCCCTTGAGCCGATCGGCGACGCCTACCTGCCGGCCGATCCGGAGCTGCGCCGGCGCGGGATCGGCGAGGCGCGGCCCCTCGATTTCCACACGCCCTACGGTTGCTCGAAGGGCGCGGCCGACCAGTACGTCCTCGACTACGCCCGCAGCTTCGGCATCCCGGCGGCGGTGATGCGGATGAGCTGCATCTACGGCCCGCGCCAGATGGGCAACGAGGACCAGGGCTGGGTCGCCCATTTCCTGATCCGGGCGCTCGCCGGCGAGGCGGTCACGCTCTACGGCGACGGCCGGCAGGTGCGCGATATCCTGCACGTGCGCGATGTGGTGGCGGTCTACCGGGCGGCGCTCGCCCGCATCGACGATGCGGCGGGCCGGGCCTTCAATATCGGCGGCGGCCCCGGCAACGCGGTGAGCCTGCTGCAGCTCCTCGACCATGTCGGGGCGCTGCTGGGACGCCCCGTGGCGCGCAGCTTCCAGGCCTGGCGCCCGGGCGACCAGCGCTACTACGTCTCCGACACGAGCCGGGCTGTCGAGCGGCTCGGCCTCGTGCCCTTCACGGGCTGGCGCGACGGGGTCGCCGACCTCGCCGAGTGGCTGGCCGGCGCGCGCGCCCAATCCGAGGGCGCCGGTCCGATCGCAGGAGCGGCCGCATGAGAGTCGCTCTGGTCAACCCGCCCTGGGACTACCGCAACAGCATCTATTTCGGCTGCCGCGAGCCGCACCTGCCGCTCGAACTCGGCTATTCCGCCGCGCTGCTGGCGGCGTCCGGCCACGAGACTCTGCTCGTGGACGCGCATCTCGAGGGCCTGAGTGCCGAGACCGCCGCCGACCGCGTGGCCGCCTTCGCCCCCGCCATGACGGTGGTGGCGACCGCCCCCACCTACTTGTTCTGGCGCTGCGCCCCCCCGGAACTGCGGGTGCCGCGGGCCTTCCTCGACACCCTGGCGGGCCGGGGCGGGACGACCGTGGCGGTCGGCCCCCACGGCTCGGCCACCCCGCGGCCGGTCCTCGACAAGCTCGGCTGCGACATCGTCGTGCGCGGCGAGTGCGAGGAAGTCGTCGCCCGGCTCGCCGGCCTCGGCGACCTGCGCACCGAGACCCTGCGGTCCGTGCCCGCCCTCGCCTTCCGAGACGGTGAGAGCGCCCACGTCACCGGCGCGCCCCATGCCGGTCGCTTCACCGACCTTCCGGCCCTGCGCTGGCCGGAGGGCTGGATCGCGCGGCACCGGCACCACCACCACCGGTTCGACGCCGCGCCGGACGGGCCGGGGGCCGAGGTCGAGGCCTCGCGCGGCTGCCCCTACACCTGCTCGTTCTGCGCGAAGATCGATTTCCGCGATGCCTATCGTCGCCGCGACCTCGTCCACGTCCTCGACGAGATCGACGGACTGATCGCGCAGGGTGTCACCTACGTCTACTTCGTCGACGAGATTTTCCTGCCGCAGAAGCCGCTGCTGGAGGCCCTCGTCGCCCGGGACCTGCGCTTCGGGATCCAGACCCGGATCGACCTGTGGAAGCCCGACATGCTCGACCTCCTCGGGGCAGCGGGCTGTGTCTCCATCGAGGCCGGGATCGAGAGCCTCACGGAAGCCGGCCGCGCCGCCCTCGACAAGCGCTGCCGCGCCTCGACGGACGACCTCGCCGAGCGCCTGATCCACGCCCGCCGCTCGGTGCCCTTCGTGCAGGCGAACCTCATCGCCATGGCGGGGGACGATCCCGACCTCGTGGCCACGTGGCGCGACCGCCTGCGCGGCCAGGGCGTTTGGGCGAATGACCCGGTGCCGCTCTACCCCTATCCGAGTTCCCCCGATTACCGGCGCCTCTGGGGCGCGCCCGACGACCAGGCCTGGGAGCGGGCGCACGCGCATTATCTCGGTCAGTTCGCGCAGTTCAGCGACATCCAGGACGAGCGCCCCCTGCCGCTGTCCGAGCTGGAGGCCGCATGCGGGTGCTGCTGAGCCCCTCTCGGACACCGGCGCCGCATGTCCTGATGAGCGCGGATGCGGTGGGCGGCGTCTGGCAGTACAGCCTCGACCTCGCGGCCGGCCTGATCCGGCAGGGCTTGGCCGTGACCGTCGCGGTCCTGGGGCCTGCGCCGTCCGAGGCCCGGATCGCGGCGGCTCAGGCTGACACGGGTGCGTGCATCCGCGTCACCGGGCTGCCCCTGGACTGGACCGCCGAGACGCCCGGGGCCGTGCTGGACGCCGCGGCAGCGCTCGCGAGGCTCGCCCGCGAGATCGGGGCCGACCTCGTCCACCTGCACAGCCCCGCCATGGCGCTCGCGGATTTCTCCGTTCCGGTGGCGGCCGTGTGCCATTCCTGCGTGGCGACGTGGTGGGATGCCGTCGAGACCGGGCCGCTCCCGGCCGATCTCGCGTGGCGCCACGACCTCACCGCGCGGGGCTGCCGCGCCGCCGACGCCCTCCTCGCCCCCACCCGGGCGCACGCGCTGGCGACCGCCCGGGTCTGCGGCCTCGCGCGGCCACCCGTCGTCGTCCGCAACGGCCGCGCCCCGCGCTCGGTGCCGCAGCGGGCCGCCGCGCCCGTCGCCTTCACGGCCGGCCGCCTCTGGGATCGGGCGAAGAACGCCACCGCTCTCGACCGCCTCGCCGGGCGCCTGTCGGTCCCGCTGCGCGCCGCCGGCTCCGTGGACGGGCCGAACGGCGCGCGGGTCGAGACGCGCCACCTCCAGCTTCTCGGGCGGCTCGACGATGCCGGGATCGCCGCGGAACTCGCCGGCCGCCCGGTCTTCGTGTCGCTCGCCCGCTACGAGCCGTTCGGTCTCGCCGTGCTGGAGGCCGCCGCTTCGGGCTGCGCCCTCGTCCTGTCCGACAGGCCGGGTTTCCGGGAATTGTGGGACGGCGCCGCCGCCTTCGTGGGTGCGGACGACGATGCCGCCGCGGCGAAGGCCGTGCAGGCTCTTCTGGACGATCCCGCCCGGCGCGAAGCCGTCGGGGCTGCTGCTGCCGATCGCGCTGCCCGCTACGGCGTCGAGGCGATGACCGAGGGCGTGCTCGGCGTCTTGCGCGGCCTCCTCGCCGGGGCGCCGGCGCGGCTCGGCGGAGCCGCCGCATGAGGATCGCCTATTTCACTCACTCGCTGGCCTCGTGCTGGAATCACGGCAACGCGCATTTCCTGCGCGGCGTCCTGCGGGAGCTGATGGCGCAGGGCCACAGCGTCGCGGCTTACGAGCCGCAGGGCGCCTGGAGCCTCGAGAATCTCCTGCGCGATCACGGCGCGGCCGGCCTCGACGCCTACCGGACGGCCTATCCGGAGCTCGGCTCCGAGCGCTACGCGGCGATCGACGCGGTGGTCGAGCGCGTGGCCGAGTGCGACCTCGTGCTGGTCCATGAGTGGAGCGAGCCGGCCCTGGTGGCGGCCCTGGGCGCCGCCCGGCGCCGCGGGGCGCGCTACACGCTCCTGTTCCACGACACACACCACCGGGCGGTGAGCGCGCCGGAGGAGATGAAGCGCTTCGACCTCGATGGCTACGACGGCGTGCTCGCCTTTGGCGAGACCCTCGCCGCCGTCTACCGGGCGAAAGGGTGGGGCCGCCGCGCCTTCGTCTGGCACGAGGCGGCCGATACCCGCCTGTTCCACCCGCCCGTCGAGGAAGGCGCCCGCGCCGGCCTCATCTGGATCGGCAATTGGGGCGACGACGAGCGCAGCGCGGAGCTCGAGACTTACCTGTTCCGCCCGGCCGCGCAGGTCGGCCAGCCCCTCGACGTCTACGGCGTGCGCTATCCCGAGGCGGCGCTCGCGACCCTGAGGCGCTACGGCGCGGTCTATCACGGCTGGGCCGCGAACGCCGCCGCGCCCGGACTGTTCGCCCGCCATCTCGCCACGGTCCACGTGCCCCGGCGCTTCTACGTGGAGCGCCTGCCGGGCATCCCGACGATCCGGGTGTTCGAGGCCCTGGCCTGCGGCATTCCCCTGGTCTGCGCCCCCTGGGACGACGCCGAAGCGCTGTTCCGTCCGGGCCAGGACTATCGCGTGGCCCGCACCGGTGCCGAGATGGAGAGCCACTTGCGCGCCCTGGGGGCCGATCCCGACCTGCGGCAGGCGCTTGCGGCCTCCGGCCTCGCCACGATCCGGGCACGCCACACCTGCGCGCACCGGGCCGAGGAGCTTCTGTCCATCGCCGAGAGCCTGCGGGCGCCCGCCACCCTGGAGGCCACCGCGTGAGAATAGCCTTCTACGGCTCCTCCCTGCTGTCGTCCTACTGGAACGGCGCCGCGACCTATTACCGGGGCATGCTCGCCGCCCTGGCGCAGCATGGCCACACGATCACATTCTACGAGCCGGATGCCTTCGACCGACAGCAGCACAGGGACATCGAGTCCCCGCCCTACGCGGCCGTGACGGTCTACCCGGCGACCATCGAGGCGGCGCGCGCGGTCATCGCCGAGGCGGCGCAAGCCGACGTGGTCGTGAAGGCGAGCGGCGTCGGCGTGTTCGACGATGAATTGCTCGCGGGCGTGATCGCCGCCTCCCGCCCCGAGGCAGTGCGGATCTTCTGGGACGTGGACGCCCCGGCGACGCTTGCCGAGATGCGCGCCAACCCGGACCATGCCCTGCGCCGCGCCCTGCCGGATCTCGACCTAGTGCTCACCTACGGAGGCGGGCCGCCGGTGGTCTCGGCCTATGCGGGGTTCGGCGCCCGCGCCTGCATCCCGATCTACAACGCCCTGGACCCGGAGACGCATTTTCCGGTGCCGCCGGAGCTGCGCTTTTCCGCCGACCTCGCCTTCCTGGGCAACCGCCTGCCGGACCGCGAGGCCCGCGTCGAAAAGTTCTTTCTGGCCGCGGCGGCCCGGCTGCCGGAGCGGAGCTTCCTGATCGGCGGCAACGGCTGGGAGAGCCGTGGCCTGCCGCTGAATGTCCGGCATCTCGGCCACGTCTATACGCGCGAGCACAACGCCTTCAACACGACGCCCTTGGCAGTCCTGAACATCGCCCGCGACAGCATGGCGGCGGTGGGCTTCTCCCCCGCCACCCGGGTGTTCGAGGCCGCCGGCGCCGGCGCCTGCCTGATCACCGATGCCTGGGAGGGCCTCGGCCTGTTCCTCGACGAGGGCACCGAGGTGCTGGTCGCCCGGGACGGCCGCGACGTCGCCGACCACGTCGCCGCCCTTACCCCGGAGCGGGCCCGCGCCATCGGCGAGGCCGCGCGCCGGCGCATCGTTGCCGAGCACACCTATGCGCGCCGGGCCGTCGAGGTCGACGCGACCCTGCGCGAGACGGCGGCCCGCAAGGCCGAGACCGCGGCGGACGCCACCCGACGGAGCGTCGCGTGAGCGCGGTCCCGATGCGCCTGGTCGTCCTGGGGCTCAGCCTGTCCTCCTCCTGGGGGAACGGTCATGCGACCACCTACCGGGCGCTGCTCAGAGCCTTCGCGGATCGCGGCCACGACGTGCTGTTCCTGGAGCGCGACGTGCCCTGGTATGCCGCCCACCGCGACCTGCCCGATCCGGGCTTCTGCGACCTCGCCCTGTACGCCGATCTCGACGGGCTCGAACAGCAGCGCGCCGCGATCGCCGGAGCGGATGCCGTGATCGTCGGCTCCTACGTGCCGGACGGCATCGCGGCCGGCGCGCGGGTGCTCGACTGGGCGCGGGGCGTCCGCGCCTTCTACGACATCGACACGCCGGTGACCCTGGCGGCCCTGGAGGCCGGCACCTGCGCGTATCTCGCGGCCGACCAGATCCGCGCCTACGACCGCTACCTGTCCTTCACGGGCGGCCCGACCCTCCGGTGCCTGGAGCGGGTCTACGGGGCACCGGCCGCCCGGGCCCTCTACTGCTCGGTCGATCCCGAAGCCTATCCGATCCTCGACCGACCGGCGCGCTACGATCTGAGCTATCTCGGGACCTACAGCCCGGACCGGCAGCCCACGCTGGAGCGCCTGCTGCTCGAGCCGGCCCGCCGCGCCCCGGACCTGCGCTTCGCGGTTGCCGGCCCGCAATACCCCGCGGACATCGACTGGCCCGCCAATGTCGAGCGCATCGAGCACCTGCCGCCGGACCGGCACCCGGATTTCTATGCGGCGAGCCGCTACACGCTGAACGTCACCCGCGCCGACATGGTCCGGGCTGGCTGGAGCCCGAGCGTACGCCTGTTCGAGGCAGGCGCCTGCGGCACGCCGGTGATCTCCGACCTCTGGGACGGGCTCGACACGCTGCTCGTGCCGGAGCGCGAGATCCTGTTGCCCGGCGGCTCGGACGAGGTCCTGGCCATCCTGCGCGGGCGCACCGAGGCGGATCGGCGGAGCCTCGGTGCGGCCGCCCGCGCGGCGATCCTCGCGCGGCACACCGCCGCCGCCCGCGCCGAGGAACTCGAACGTTTCCTCGGCGAGGCGCGCGCGCAGCCCGGATCGGCGCGTTCCGCCGCGCCCGATCTCGCGATCATCGGTCACTAGGCACTCGGGAGAATGATGGTGGAAACCAGGAGCGGCATCCGAGTCCTCGTCGCCGGCGGCGCCGGGTTCATCGGCTCGCATCTGATCGACGCGCTCCTCGCCGACGGCGCGCGGGTCACCTGTGTCGACAGCCTGCTGACCGGCCGGCGCGCGAACCTCGCGCATCTCGCCCAGGAGCCGCGCTTCGACTTCATCGACGCGGACGTGACGGAGCCGCTGCCGTCGCTGCCGCGGGTCGATTGGGTGTTCAACCTCGCCTGCGCGGCCTCGCCGCCGCATTACCAGGCCGACCCGGTCCACACGATGATGACCAGCGTGCTGGGCACCGGCCGGCTGCTGGAATTCGCCCGGGATGCCGGGGCGCGCTTCCTCCAGGCCTCGACCAGCGAGGTCTATGGCGATCCGGAGCGGCACCCGCAGCAGGAATCCTACTGGGGCAACGTGAACCCGACCGGGCCGCGGGCCTGCTACGACGAGGGCAAGCGCTCCGCCGAGACGCTGACCTTCGATTTCGAGCGGCGGCACAGCCTCGACATCCGGGTGGCGCGGATCTTCAACACCTACGGGCCGCGGATGCGCGCCGATGACGGCCGCGTCGTCTCCAACGTGATCTGCCAAGCGCTCGCGGGCGACGACATCACGGTCTACGGCAACGGCGAGCAGACCCGCTCCTTCTGCTACGTCAGCGACCTCGTGGACGGACTCCTCCGGCTGATGGCGGCCGAGACGCCCCTCGACGGGCCGGTCAATCTCGGCAATCCCCGCGAGATGACGGTCGGCGAGCTGGTCGACCTCGTCGTGCGCATGACCGAGACCCCATCCCGGATCGTGCGCCGGCCGCTCCCGGTGGACGATCCCCAGCGCCGCCGCCCGGACATCACCCGCGCCGAGACCCTGCTCGGCTGGTCTCCCAAGGTGCCGCTCGAGGAAGGTCTGGAGGCGACGATCGCGTGGTTCTCCCGCGAGATCGCCCCGCGCCGGGCTCGGCCCGCGATCGAGGAGCGCGCCGTTGTCGCCGGCTGAGCCACGCCCCAGGCGGCCGAGGCGCTGATGGCCGCCTCCCCCATCCGCGTCGGCCTCGTCGGGATCGGCAACTGCGCCTCGTCCTTCGTGCAGGGGCTGCACCATTACCGCGACGCGGCTCCCGACGAGACCGTACCGGGCCTGATGTCGCCGGATCTCGGCGGCTACCGGGTGCGCGACATCACGGTCGTCGCGGCCTTCGACGTCAGCGCCGCCAAGGTGGGACGGGATCTCGCCGCCGCGATCCTGGCCGAGCCCAACAACACGCAGGTCTTCGCCGCTGTGCCGGAGGCCGGCGTCACGGTGCGGCGCGGGCCGACCCATGACGGTATCGGCCGCTACCTGGAGGGCGTGATCGCGGAATCGCCCGAGCCCGTGGCCGACGTGGTCGCCGAATTGCGGCGCACCGGAACGCAGGTGCTCGTCTCCTACCTGCCGGTGGGCTCCCAGGCGGCCACCGAATTCTACGCGGAATGCGCCCTGCAGGCCGGCTGCGCCTTCGTGAACTGCATCCCGGTCTTCATCGCGTCCAACCCGGAATGGGCGGAGCGCTTCGCCGCCAGAGGGCTGCCGATCGTCGGCGACGACATCAAGAGCCAGGTCGGCGCCACCATCGTGCACCGGGTGTTGGCGAATCTGATGCGCGAGCGGGGCGTGCGGCTCGACCGGACCTACCAGCTCAATTTCGGCGGCAATGCCGACTTCCTGAACATGCTCGAGCGCGAGCGGCTGGAATCGAAGAAGCTCTCCAAGACCCGGGCGGTGACGAGCCAGCTCGATGCGCCGCTGGCGCCGGGCGACGTCCATGTCGGCCCGAGCGACCACGTTCCGTGGCTGACCGACCGGAAATGGGCGCATATCCGGCTGGAGGGCACCGCCTTCGGCGGCGTGCCGCTCAACATCGAACTGAAGCTCGAAGTGTGGGATTCGCCGAACTCCGCCGGCATCGTGATCGACGCGGTGCGCTGCGCCCGCCTCGCCCTCGACCGCGGTCTCGGCGGTGCGCTCGAGGGTCCGTCCAGCTACTTCATGAAGTCGCCGCCGCGGCAATTCACCGACACGGAGGCGCGGGCGCGGACCCAGCGCTTCGTGGCTGGCGAGGAGGCGTGATGGGGGACCCGGACGGGCGGGGCGCCGCCCCCCATTCCCCGCATGCCGGGAGAGGCCCGCACGGACCCCGTCGTCCGTACGCGACCCACCCGGCGCCGCCCCCTCACCTTCGGCTGCCGCCTCGCTTCATGCCCCGACAAGGGGGCATGAAGCCCTCTCCCCGCAGGCGGGGAGAGGGGATGAACCCATGGGGTGCGGCGCGTCGCGAAAGCCGGACTGCCCCATGAGGCAGGTCTTCCTCGTCCGCCACGGCAGCCACGACCGGCTCGGGCGGATCCTGTGCGGGCGCATGCCGGGCGTGTCCTTGAGCGAGACCGGCCGCGCCGAGGCCCAGGCCCTCGCTCGCTCCCTCGCCTGCCGCCTCGCCGGGACCGGCGCCGGCACCCTGCTGGCGAGCCCGCGCGACCGCACCGCCGAGACCGCCGCGCCGATCGCCGCAGCCCTCGGGCTCACGGTCGAGGCCGAGCCCGACCTCGACGAGATCGAGACTGGCGCCTGGACGGGCCGCGGCTTCGACGAGCTCGCGGCCGATCCCCTCTGGGCCGCCTGGAACGCGGAGCGCGCTGCCGCCCGCCCGCCGGGCGGCGAGAGCATGGCCGAGGCGCAGATGCGCGTCGGCCGGGTCCTCGACCGCTTCGCCGCGGATGGTGCCCCCGTTATCCTGGTGAGCCACGGTGACGTGATCCGTGCCGCGCTCCTGAAGATCCTCGGCCTTGGCCTCGACGCCTACGACCGGATCGTCGTCGATCCGGCCTCCTGCAGCGAACTCGCCCTCTGGCCCGGCGGCGGGCGGGTGGTGTCGATCAACGAACGGACCGCTCCATGACGGCTGCAGACCTGCGCCGACAGGCCGACGCCCTCGGCCCCTGGTTCCACAACATCGACCTCGGCGACGGGGTCTGGACCGCCCCGGACCATTTCCTCGGCGACTATCCGAATGTGAAGTGGCGGCGCTTCGCCGACGCGCTGCCCGCCGACCTCACCGGCAAGAGCGTCCTCGACATCGGCTGCAACGGCGGCTTCTACGCCATCGCGATGAAGCAGCGCGGCGCGGCCCGCGTGCTCGGCCTCGATTCCGACGCGCGCTACCTCGACCAGGCCCGCTTCGCCGCTTCCCATCTCGGTCACGACATCGAGTTCCGCAACCTCTCCGTCTACGATGTCGGCGCGCTCGGCGAGCGGTTCGACGTCGTGCTGTTCATGGGCGTGCTCTACCACCTGCGCCACCCGCTGCTCGCCCTCGATCTGATCCGCGAGCACGTGGCCGGCGACCTCTTGGTGTTCCAGTCCATGCTGCGCGGCAGCCGGGCGGTCGAGCCGGTCGCCGAGGATTACGAGTTCTGGGACATGGACCAGTTCGAGCGGCCCGGTTACCCGCGGATGCACTTCGTCGAGCGCGCCTACGCGCATGACTGGACGAACTGGTGGATCCCCAACCGCGCCGGCATCGAGGCGATGCTGCGGGCGAGTGGCTTCGCCATCGAGGCTCAGCCCGAGGCGGAGGTCTATCTCTGCCGCACCGCGCCGGTCCCTTACGGGCTGGGGGCCGAATACCCCGCGCGGTCGAAATTCGACGCACGCGGGGGAACGCGATGATCGACTCGGTGATGCTCTGGAACGAGCCCAACAACAAGTCGCACTGGGACCCGGAACTCGACCCGGACTGGCTGCTCTTCGCCGAGATGGCCAAGGAGGCGGGCCACGCGGTCCGGGCGGCGAACCCGAACCTGATCCGCGTGCTCGGCGGCATCTCGCCGATCGACCCGGTCTTCATCCGCAACATGGAGAGGCGCGGCGTCCTCGACGCCGTCGACGCCGTGGCGGTGCACGGCTTCCCCCTCGACTGGAACCTGTGGTCGATCCACGACTGGCCGGCCAAGCTGGAGGAGATCCGCGCCGTCACCGACCTGCCGGTCTGGGTCTCGGAGGTCGGCGTCTCGACCTTCGGCGCCGAGGAGGTGCAGGATTGGGGTCTGCGCCGGACCCTCGAACTGCTCGCCGGTCGGGCGCCACGGATCCACTGGTACAGCCTCTACGACCTGCCGCGGGAATGGGAGGCGACCACCCGCCACAAGGAGGCCGAGGGCTCCTCCTACTACCGGCACTTCCACATGGGCCTGCTGCGCCAGGACGGCACCCCGAAGATCGCCCTGGAGAGCTTCGCCCGCCACACTCCCGAGATCGGCCTGTGCCAGTGGTTCCACTTCGAGGATCACCGGCTCGACGACGCGGTGACGTGGATGAAGCGGCTCGGCGTCCGGTATCTCCGCACCGGCCTGTCCTGGGCCGACAGCTTCCGCCCCGGGGCGCTCGACTGGTTCGACCGGCAGATGGCGGCGCTGCAGGATTTCGACGTCACCGTCACCTTCTGCTTCACCCCGGAGCACCGGGGCATCTCGCCCCACCACACCAGTGCGCCGCTGGTCCGCGCCGAATTCGCGGAATTCTGCGCCGCCATGGTCCGCCGCTACGCCCCCGGACCCATGCCCGGCGCGACCTGGTAGCGCGCGCGGTCGCGGGATCTTGCGCCGGCCTCATCCGGATGGGGGATGCGCGCGCCCCGCTCCGGCTCTAAGATCGCGGCTTCTCCGAGACGAGATCACCTCCAGCCCGCCCGGCCCGGCCGCGGCGGGCTTCTTGTCGGACGCCGCGAAGCGGCGCTACCGCCGGATCGGCAGCCGGTGGACGGAGCGCCCGGAGCTGTCGCGCACGACCAGGCTCCAGGCCCGGGTGGGATCGGCCGCGCAGACCTCATCGGCCATCTCGGCGACGACGCTGCGTGCCTCGGCCAGGGCCTCGTCCAGGCTGATGACCTCCACGCCGTCCTCGTCGCGGATCGTCTCCTCGGCGCTCTCGACGTCGAAGTAGAAGCGCTCGGACACCGACCTCCCCCCTGCTGTCGCCCTGTGGCGGTCGTCCAGATATCACGACGTAGTGCGAAACACGACTGGGACAGGTCTTGGGTCGGATAAACCTTAATGCATTTAAAACATGAATTCACCCGCATCTACGCGAGGCGGATGGGATTTCCCTCAAGTTATCAATTATAGGACTCCGGAACGTCCCCCTGCCGTTGTCCGACGGTTTGGTGCGGTGGCGTTCCTGAGCCGGGGCCCGTGACATGTCGACCTCCGCCAACCCGCCCAACCCGAGCGCCGAGAACGCCACGCTGCGCAAGGACAAGCTGCGCGCGCATATCAGAAGTGTCTTGTCGACGATCCGGCCTCATCATAGGGGCCGCGGGTCCGCGTCGATGCGGGCCTCGGGATACGCCTTTGGAGGGTGGTTCTGCGGCGTGGCTGCGGCATCGGTCCCGCTTTTTAGGTAGCAACGCTCCGTCCAAGGGATGTGTTTCTTGAGGCGCCGCAATCCGGCGCTTCGAACGGCGTCCCATGGCAGAGAACACCCGACTCCGATCCCATATTCGTGGCGTGCTGCTCAGATTGATGCAGTTGCTGCGCGAGCGGGCCGGCTGACGGGGTTCGTCTCGGAGGCCGGGCCCGATTGACCGCGGCCAGTGTCCGGTCCGCCGCTCGGCGGACCGGATTTTTCGGTCGGCGCCTCAGCCCGCTTGGCCCCCCATCATCACCTGCATCCGGGAAAGCCGGGCGATGTGCAGGTTGATCAGCGGCAGGGCGCCGCGGGCGATCGCGCGCAGGCCCGGATCCTCGCCCGCCTGGGCGTAGGAGCCGTGGATGCCGAGTGCCTCCTGGTGACCCTGGAGCGAGGCGTTCACGAAGGTGGCGTCGTATTGCGGCCCCGGCGGCATGGCGGAGAGCTGCGCCAGGATCTGCGCCTTCTGCGCGTCGGTGGTCATGCCCTGGGCCGAGGGCGGGACGCCGAGCACGCCGCCGGCGACACCCGTCGCCGCGTTCACTGCGGTGCCGGCCACCGCCACAGGTGCTGCGACGAGGCCGCCGATCAGGCCGCCCGGGCCTGCCGCGGCGGGGCCGGGGACCGGGGCGCCGCCCGTATAGGCGTTGATCTTGCGGGCGAGGTTCACCTGTTCGACGACCTCGGCGCGGGCGAATTTCTTGACGCCGGGATTGGCGGTCTTCGCGTGGGCGTCGCGGGCCGTGTTCTCCAGGAACAGGCCGCCGGTAGTGGCCATCTGGAGATAGGCGCCGGTCGGGATCGCGCCGGCCGGCGTGACTTGCGCGATGGCGGTACGCGTGACCGCCAGGGCGGCGGTGGCGCCCAGCATCGTGGTGAGGAGATCGCGACGGTGCATCATGGGATAGGCTTCCGGATTGGGTGAGGCACCCGACGCCCCGAACATCGCTTGAGGTGCTGCCCGGCGAACCGCACAGGGCGGACAAGGTTCCTGTCGGCGGGCGCCGGGCGCTGCCGAACCGAGCCACGGGCAATTCGCCGGATGGACCGGAATTCACACGCCAACGATCGGACTTTCGCCTTCCGGTGCGGTTTTCGTTGCCTTGCCTGCAGCTTTATCTCCGATCGATACAGATCTAGATTGGCGGACCGCACGAAGCGGCCATGCGTCCGCGCCGCGTTGCGGCCGCCCTCCCGGACGGACCGGCTCTCGAGGTGACGATGGGCCAGACGACGATCAAGGACGTCGCCCGAAGGGCCGGCGTGAGCTTCCAGACGGTCTCGCTGGTCCTGAACCATCCGCAGAAGGTCGCCCGGACGACGCGCGAAACCATCGAGACGGCCATGCGCGACCTGGACTTCGTGCCCAGCCTCGCCGCCCGGTCCCTGCGCAAGAAGCCCAGCCGCAGCATCGCCTGCGTGTTCTCCCTCGGGGCCCAGCCCGCCGCCGACGTGTCCCGCCTGAGGGAGGAGGCCGAACAGGGCCTCGTCCTGCAGACCTTCGGCTACGTGACCGACCAGCACGGCTATACCCTGGTCCATCGGTGTCGCCGCGGCGACGATCCGGACGGCCTGAGCCGGATCGCCAGCCTGGTCAGCGAGGCTCGGGTCGACGGCATCGTGGCCTTCGCCGACCGCCAGGACGACCCGCTGATCGGCCTGCTGCAGGCCAAGCGGTTCCCGTTCGTCGTGTTCGGCCTGGACGTTCCCGGCACGCACTACGCCATGCGGGCCGAGCGCGACGCGGTCCACGACGCCGTCCGCCACCTGATCCTGGCCGGGAGCCGGGCGATCTGCCTGCTCACGGGCGCGGAGGACGGAAGGCTGCTGCGCGCCGTCACCGAGCGGGTCCGCGGCTACCGGGATGCGCTCGCCGAGGCGGGGCTGCCGCTGCGCGACGACCTCGTCGTGGCGTGCGACGGGACGTCCGAGGGCGGATATCGGGTGGCGCGGGCGCTGCTGGAGCGGCCGGGAGCCCGGCCGGATGCCATCGTGGCCGCCAGCGACCGGGTGGCGTTCGGCGTGCTGAAGGCGCTGCACGAGGGCGGTGTGCAGGTCCCTGCGGAGATCCGTGTGGTCGGCTTCGACAACCTCACGCAGGGAGCCTTCTCGGTCCCGAGCCTGACCTCGGTCGATGTCCCGACCCTCGACATGGTCCGGTTTGCCGTCGCGACGCTGGTCGAGCTGATCGAGGGGACGCGCGGACCGGACAACTTCGCCCAGAGGCTGTTTCCCACGCGCCTCGTCGTCCGCGAATCGACCGAGGCGCGGACGCAGCGCTAGAGGGCGATGCGGATATCAATCCGCCCGCATGCGCTCCTCACTCGGCCGCGAGGACGCGCCCCCCGGATTCGCCGCCCTGCCCGAACTGGGCCGCGTGCAGGCGGCTGTAAGGTCCGCCGGCGGCGAGCAAGGCCGCGTGTCGGCCTTCCTCGACCACCCCGCCCTCCCCCAGGACCACGATCCGGTCGGCGTCCCGGATGGTGGCGAGGCGATGGGCGATCACCAGGGTCGTGCGCCCGCGGGCGAGCTCGGCGAGCGCCCGCTGGATCTCCCGCTCGGTCTCGGTGTCGAGCGCCGAGGTCGCCTCGTCGAGGATCAGGATCGGCGGGTTCTTGAGGAAGACCCGCGCGATGGCGATGCGCTGCTTCTGCCCGCCCGACAGGCGCACGCCGCGCTCGCCCACCACGGTGTCGAGGCCCTCCGGCAGGCCGTCGATCAGGCCGCCGAGCCGGGCGCGTCGCGCGGCCGCGTCGATCTCGGCCTCGGTGGCGTCGAGGCGGCCATAGGCGATGTTCTCCCGGATCGTGCCGGCGAACAGGAACACGTCCTGCTGCACGATGCCGATCTGGCGGCGCAGGCTCGCCAGGGTGATGGCGCGGATGTCGATGTCGTCCACGGTGATGCGGCCCGCCTCGACCTCGTAGAAGCGCGGCAGCAGGGCGCAGAGGGTGGTCTTGCCGACGCCCGACGGGCCCACGAACGCCACCGTCTCGCCGGCCGCCACCGCGAGGTCGAGGCCGGCGAAGACCGGGCGGCCGGGGCCGTAGCCGAAGCCCACCCCCTCGAAGCGGATGTCGCCGCGCAAGGCGCCGACCGCGCGGGCCTCCGGCCTGTCGGTGATGTCGGGTTCGGTGGCGAGCAGCTCCTGGTAGCGGCGGAAGCCCGCCACGCCCTTCGGGTAGGTCTCGACCACGGCGCCGATCTTCTCCAGCGGCCGGTAGAACACGCCGACCAGCAGCAGGAAGCCCACGAAGCCGCCGGGCGTCAGGTCGCCCCGGACCACGAAGGCGGCGCCGCCCAGCAGGACCGCGATCTGGACGAGGCGCAGGCCGAGATAGTTGATCGACAGGCCCGCGGCCATGAGCCGGTAGGCTTCGAGCTTGGTGTCGCGGTAGCGGGCGTTGTCGAGGGCGAACAGGGCGCGCTCGTGGGGCTCGTTGGCGAAGGCCTGAACGACCCGCATCCCGCCGACATTCTCCTCGATCCGCGCGTTGAAGGCCCCGACCCGGCCGTACTGGGCCTGCCAATTCCGGGTCATGCGGCCGCCGTAGCGGATCGACACGAAGGCGATCAGCGGCAGGATCGCCCCGGTGATCAGCGCGAGTGGCGCGTGGACGGAGAGCATCAGCGCGAAGGCGCCCAGCAGCGTCATCACGGCGATGAAGAGATCCTCGGGCCCGTGATGGGCGACCTCGCCGATCTCCTCCAGGTCCTTGGTCACCCGGGCGACGAGATGGCCGGTCTTCTGGCCGTCGTAGAAGCGGAAGGACAGCTTCTGCAGGTGGTCGAAGGCCCGGGCCCGCATGGTGGTTTCGATGTTGATGCCGAGCACGTGGCCCCAGTAGGTGACCACCACCATCAGCCCGGCATTGGCGACGTAGACCAGCGCCAGCGCCGCCGCGGCGAGCAGGATCAGGTCCCAATCCTGCCGGGGCAGCAGGCTGTCGATGAAGCCCTTCACGGCGATGGGGAAGCCCAGTTCGAGAAGGCCGGACAGCACCGCGCAGCCGAAATCGACCAAGAACAGCGTCCGGTACGGCCGGTAATAGGCGAGGAAGGCCTTCAGCATCGCGGCTCGGATCAGCGTTGGGCGGCGCACGCGACGGGGCAGAGCGCGCCGCAGGATGGCACCCCCGGCAGGCGGTGGCGCAGGCAGCAGACGCGCCGCCGCCGGCAGCCCGATGCTCCGGGGCAGAGCGCCTGCGCCAGGGGGCTCCTAGCGCAGCCCGGGCCGGCGCGCCATCCGAGGCAGGCCGCGACGTCGTCACAGATGGAGGCGCAGGCCGCGCCGGCCCCTTCCCCGCCTCCGGGCGGCGTCCCGAGTTCCCGGGCGACGTAGTCGAGGATCACCGCGGCGTTGCCCCAGAGGATCCGGGGCGCGATCCCGCAGCGGGCGTGGCACAGCTCCACGAACGGGCGCAGATGCGCCTCCACGAGCCCGGTCAGGCCGGGCGCCGGGCAGGCTGCGCAGCCGGACCCGTCCGCGGGCAGGCGGAAGCGGCATGGCCGGCCGGCCGCGTCGAGTTCGAGACTCACGGCGTCAAAGGCGAGCGGCAGCGGCCGGCCGAGGCGGACCAGGGCGGTCAGCGCGGGCGTCGCCAGGGCCGCGAGGTAGAATTGGCTCCAGTACGAGACCCGGACCCGCGGGTCCGCACTCTGGAAATCCGCGCCGAACCCGGCCCCGAAGGCCGCCAGCGTCGCGTCGAACACGTCCGGGTCGCGCAGGGCTCCGGGGGGCAGCGCCCCCGGGCCGCCAGGGCCCTCGGCGATTCCGTCCCGGTATGCCGCGAGCGTGTCGGGAACCTGGGCGGCGACCGCTGCGATCATCGCGCTGCCCCGTCTGCCCGCAGGGTCCGGCTCACTGCGACGGCGAGCCACGCCACCGCGGCGGCGTAGAGCGGCAGGGTGGCGGCGAAGTAGCCCGGCCAGCCGATCCAGCCGGCCAGCGCCGGGGCGGCCACCCGCAACGGCATGGCGGCGAAGAAGGCGGCGCCGAACAGCAGCGCGTAATCGGTGGCAGGTCTCGGTCCCTGTGCCCAGCGGTAGATCATGTTGAAGACCGGCACGCCCAGGAACCCGCCGGCGACGAAGCTCAGCACCGCGGCGGCGATGCCGAGATCGGCCATCCGCCCCGCGCAGGCGACAACCATCAGGCCCCCGGAGGCCAGGACGCCGAGCGCGCCCGCCAAGATCAGCCGGACCGTGCCGAACCGCGCGGCCAGCCACCCCGCCGCCAGCGCCATGACGAGGTTCACGGCCGGGAGGACGGTGCCGGTGAGCGCCCCGACCTGCCCGAGCGAGGCGCCGAGATCGAGGAGCGCCAGGGTGTTGGGCCCGGCCACAAGGTAGGAGGCGGCGAAATAGGCCCCGAGCACCAGCACGCGTCCGGCCAGGCGGCGCAGTCGCGCCAGCGAGCCCGACCAGGGCTCGGTGTCTTCCCCTGCTCGGCTCCCCGCTACCCCGCGCGGGCGCGCCTCCCCGCAGCCCAGGATCGGCAGCAGGCAGAGGGCGTCGAGGGCCGCGCAGGTCAGGGCCGCCCCGCGCCAGCCCAGGCTGTCGTAGGAGCCGACCAGCACGCCGACCCCCAGGATTCCGCCGAGGGAGGCGCCGCACAGCTTGGCCGAGGCCACGAAGGCGCGCCGCTCCGCCGGCACGGTCTCGACCACCAGGGCCTCGAGGGCGATGTCCATGGTGGCCACGCAGGCGCAGGCGGCGATCGCCAGGGCCAGGAGCGCCAGGAGCGGCCAGGTCTCGCCGAGGCTCAGGACGACCAGCAGGAGCACCGAGGCGGCCTGCGCGGCCGCGATCCAGCCGATCCGATGGCTGAGGAACGGCAGGCGGAGCCGGTCGAGGAGGGGCGCCCAGAGGAAGGTGAGCCCGACCGGCAGGTTGATCAGCTGCAGCAGCCCGACCTCGGCTAGCTCCACGCCCCGCGCCCGCAGGATCAGCGGCGCCCCGCCGGACAGGAAGCCGAGCGTGGCCCCGAAGGTCACGTACAGGCAGAAGAATGGCGCCAGCGGCCGCAGGCCCGCCAGGGTGTCGATGACCCGGGTGCCGATGGCGGGTCCGGCGGAGCCGGTCACCGTGGCCTGCACGCTGCGCCGAGGCCCGTGCTGGCCCGGAGGCTGCAGTTTATAATCACACTAATCTATTGATATCCCTCGGGTTTTGCTGTCTAAAGGGACTGATGCCTTCAATCAAGGTGGGGATCTGCGCCGCCGGCTCCTGTCTGGGCCGCGGGGTCCGGGCCGGCGTTAACCTTTCATCAACCATGTCCCCGACAGAATCTCCTTCGGAGGGCTGAGCCATGACCCGAGGCCGGGATTTCGACGCGCTGAGCGAAGCGCAGATCGCCGCGGGCCGAACGCAGCGGCGCTGGGTCGAGCCGAAGGCGGGGTTCCGTCCGGGAACGCCGCAGGCCGTGTCCGATCTGCTCGACACGATCCAGCACGTGGCCGAAGCCGCCACCGGCGAGCGCAGTTTCCTGCACCTGCGTCCGGATGGTCGCCGGACCGGCGGACGCTGAGACGATCCGTCCCACGTTCCCGCCGACCTGACCGCGCAGCGCACTGGCGAGGGCCGGCCGGTTCTGCAACAACGCCGGCATGAGACGGCGCCCCGCCCTCACCGCGCTGCACCAGGCCATGCAGGGCGACACCGTGCTGGTGGTGGAGGACGAGCCGGTGGTGCGCGACCTGATCGTGGAGGTGCTGGCCGACCTCGGCTGCACCGCGCTCCGGGCCGCGGATGCCCGCGTGGGCCTCGCCCGGCTGCGCGCGCCGGGTCGGATCGACCTGCTGATCAGCGATGTCGGCCTGCCCGGCGGCCCCAAGGGCCGGGAGATGGTGGAGGTGGTCCGCCCGCACCGGCCGGATCTGAAGGTCCTGTTCATCACCGGCTACGCCGAGAACGCGACCTTCGGCACCGGTCCGCTGGAGCCGGACATGCGGATGATCGCCAAGCCGTTCTCCGTGGAGGCGCAGGCGGCGCGGGTCCGCGCGATGATCGCCGGCCTCGACTGACCGCCGATGTCGCTGCCGCCGTCGCTGCCCTTGTCGTTGACGACCCGCATCCTGCTGCTGGTCCTCCTCGCGCTCGCCCCGGCGCTGGCGATCCAGGGCTACAACGAGGTCGCCCTGAGGGCGAGCCGCGACGCGGCCGTTCGGGCCGACGCCCGCGCCACCGCGCGGGACGTCGCGGAGAATTTCGCGCAGATCTCCGAGCGGATGCAGCAGGCCCTCGACCTGATCTCGGGGGATGCCTCGGTGCAGGCACGGGAGCCGGCGTCCTGCGCCACCTACCTGCGGAGGGCGGCGGCGCGGCTGCCGCACGTGCTGCTGCTCGCCCTCACCGATCCCGAGGGCGCCGTGATCTGCGACAGTGCCGGCTCGCCCGCGGGCTCCTACTCGAGCCGCAGCCGCGCCTATCACCACCGCGCCCTGGAGCGGGGCGGCTACGCAGTGGGCGGCTATGCGGTCGGCTTCCGGACGAAGCGGCCCTCGATCCACTTCGCCAGGGCCATCCATGCCGGAGATTCGGCAGGCGCCCCCGCCGGCGTCCTCCTCGCCGCCGTCGATCTCGACTGGCTCTCCGATCACCTGGAACAGGCGCTCCACCAAGCGGAGACGGCGATCACCGTGACGGACCGCGACGGGCTGATCATCGCCCGCCGCCCGGACGAGGCGGCCTGGATCGGCAGGCCGATCCCGCCCGACCGGGTCGCCATGCTGACGGCCGCAGGCAGCGACGTCCGCGTCGCCGAGGGGCTCGACGGCCGATTGCGGATCATCGCCACCGCACTGCCGGACGGCCCGCTGGCGGGGGTGCGCGTCGTCGTCGGGCGCGACTACGCGACCGCCTTCGCGGATGTCGACGCCGCCACCCGCCGCGGGCTGGTGCTGATCGCCGTGGGAGCGGCGCTGGCGCTGGCCGCCGCCCTCGTGGCCGGGCGGGTGTTCATCCGCCGTCCGATCGACCGGCTCCTGCGCACCGCGGCAGCTTGGCAGGCCGGCGATCTCGCCGCCCGGACCGGCCTGCACGGCGCCACCGAGTTCGACCGGCTCGGCAGCAAGCTCGACACCATGGCCGGCACGCTCCAGCGCAGCACCGCGGCGCTGCATACGGAGATCCAGCGCGGGCGCGCCCTGCAGGCGCAGCAGGACACGATGCTGCACGAGCTGAACCACCGGGTGAAGAACACCCTGGCCACCGTCCAGGCCCTGGCCCGCCAGTCCCGCGGCTCCGCGGAGGTCCTGGAGGCGCGGATCCTGGCCCTGTCGAAGACTCACGATCTCCTGACCCGCGAGGACTGGAGTGGCGCCTCCCTGCACGAGGTGCTGGAGAACGAACTCGGTCCCTACCGGACTGGCGGCGACCAGATCCGCCTCGACGGCCCGGACGTGTCGCTGAGCCCCCGCGAGGTGCTGGCGCTCGGCATGACCATCCACGAACTGACCACCAACGCCGCCAAGTACGGCGCCCTCTCGGTCCGGGAGGGTCGCGTCCGCGTCGCGTGGTCGCTCGCCGCCGGCGCGGCGGGGGGGCGGCGCCTGCAATTCACCTGGCAGGAGAGCGGCGGCCCGCCGGTGCAGCCGCCGACCCGGGTCGGCTTCGGGACGCGGCTGATCGCCGGCGGCGTGCGGCGCGAACTCGCCGGCACTGTCGAACTCGCCTTCGAGACCGCAGGCCTGCGGTGCGGGATCGAAGTGCCCCTGGATCCGGGCCTGGGCGCGATGCTGGCGCCGACGGGCTAGGGGCGCCGGTATTCGGCAGGATCACGAAGCGCGAACAAGAGTTTGGAGCCGAGTCCGGACAGATTGCTTCAACGTGGCTGGATTCGCCTCTTGGCGCATGTCGGCCTGCGTGGGGAGACCGCAGCGCAAGAAGGCGGCCGGCGAGCGGGCGCGGGCCCGCGCCGCTCGCGTCGTGCGCGAGGATCCGACCATATCATGTTGTTGAATGAATGGTTTCCGGTCTCACGCTCAGGCGCCGGTGCGGGTCACCTCGCGGATGTCCCGCTTCACTTGCCGCCACGTCCGCCAGGGCTCGAGATTCGAGAGCGCCATCCGGCGGGCGCCCATCCAGCCGAGCCCGAGGGCGACGGCCAGGAACGGCGCTGCGACGATCAGCGCAGCCGGGGCCTCGGCGCCGAACGGCACGGCCAGGAGCTTCACCACGGCGTCCAGACCGAGGAAGAAAGTGACGATCAGGAGCACCGGGATCGTGCCGATGATGGCGATCAGCGATACCAGCGCCCGAATATTGCCGTCGACCTCCGTTCGCGCCAGCGTCAGCAGCGCCTCGATATGCGCCGTTCCCTCGCGCAGGGCCGCGATCAGCAGGGCGAGGGTTCCGTCCGGGGTCTGACGCATGGATACGAGGGTCCTCGGGGCCGTCTCCGGCCGTTTCTGGCCAACGGGGCCGCGGCCCGAAGCGTTCCCCGCCGGACACTCACAGCATCAGGAGTACGGCGCCGAGGATCAGCACGGTCGCCAGACCGGCCAGGAGGACGGCCCGGCCGGCATCGGCGCGGTCGTCCGTGTTCGGCTCCAGCGCGGCCTTCACGGCGGATGGGGGCGCCGCGAAGGCCGCGCCGGGTCCTCCTTCCGCCGCCCGGACCGGCGGCGCCGTGCCGGGCGGCGGCGCCGGGAGGGTGAGTGAGACCGGAAGCGGCCGGTCCGCCGGCGGGCCGAAGGCCTCGGGCTCGACGCTCACGCCCGCCGCCTCCAGCTCCAGCATCACCAGGACGAGGGCATCGACATCCATGCGCTCGACGGGCAGCACGGCGCGCAGGTCGTCGGCGGTGATCGCGCCCCGGGCCCGCCCGAGGGCGACCAGCCGATCGAGCGTCGCGCGATCCAGAGCCTGCGTCATGACCCGCCTCCGCGGCCGCGTTCCCGCCGTCCCTCAAGAACGCGCCGGGGCGGCACCGGTTACCGGCGGCCGCGTGTGGTCCGGCGCTAGGCGCTGAGCGCGGGATTCGCGCTCGGCACCTCGCACCGCGCGGAATCGGGCGCGGCGCCGGTTCCCGGCCGGAACTGGAGCATCGGCCGCTCGATCAGGTACCAGCTCAGCAGGCCGAGGGGGATGGCGGTCGCGAGCGTCAGGACCGCGACCGACCATGGGGAGATCCCGGGGACCCGTGCGACCAGCAGGTTCTGCACCGGCCAAGCGTAGAGATACAGCCCGTAGGACGGGTCGGCCTGGGCGGTGGCGCGGCTGAGGGCGGTGGGACGCACCGCGAAGGCGAACCAGAAGATCAGGTAGCCGCCGAGGATCGCGAAGGCCGGCTCGGCCAGCGGCCGGCTGAACATCAGCGGCAGGAGCAGAAGGGCCGCCAGGGCCGCGCCGCGCCCCGTATAGGTGATGCGGTCCGCGAACAGCCGGAAGGCGCCGCCGCAGCAGAACACGAAGGTCAGGCGGATCATCTCCGACAGAGAGCCGAGCGCGTCGCCCGGATGTCCGACGGGCAGGAAGAGCCAGCGCAGGGCGAGCAGGGTGCCGAGCCCGGCGAGCAGGCCGAGATACCGCCCGCGGCGGCGCAGGGCGCGGGCGGTGCCGACGAGACCGAGCAGCAGGTAGCAGCCGAATTCGCAGGGGATCGTCCACATCGCGCCGTTGAGCAGCGGATAGGGCAGCTCGGCGAAGGCGCCCGGGACCACCGGCATCAGCAGCAGCGACAGCCGCAGCAGGGTCTCCATCGGCGAGGCCGCCGCGAGGTCGCCGCCGCCCAGGGGCGCGACGACGGCGATGCAGAGGAGGGACGCGACCACGAAGGCCGGGTAGATCCGCAGCGCCCGCCGGGCGAGATAGTCGGCGAAGGAGCGCTTGGCGCGGTAGCTCGCGGTGATCAGGTAGCCGCTCACGAGGAAGAAGCCGTCGACGGCGATCTCTCCGAGGGACAGGGTGCCGAAGGCCTGCGTCAGCAGCTCCCGCGACCGGTTGCCGTCCACGAGTTCGGGGGCGTGGGCGAGGATCACCAGGCCCGCGAACAGGAGACGCAGGGACCCGAAATTGTTCGCCCGGGGATCCCGGCCGCCCGCTGTCTCCGCCACCCCTGCCCGCTCCGCAACCCCTCTGCCTCTGACGTCAGGGGTCGGGAAACAGCGGGCGAAGGCAAGGACACCGGGGCAACACCTGCCGGGTATCTGGCAGCTTTGCCTGTGACTGCACGTGATGGTGCGGGCGCCGTTGCGCTGGCGGCGCGGTTGGGCTAGGGAATGGCCACGGCAAGCACCCGTAGCTCAGCTGGATAGAGCGTTGCCCTCCGAAGGCAAAGGTCACACGTTCGAATCGTGTCGGGTGCGCCAACAAATCTGTAGCGCGACACATAAGTTGAAACCGGCGCCACTTTCGTGGAACAAGTTTCAACTTAGGTGGCGCGGACTAAATTGTTGTAGAATATGACGATTTACGGAAACGGCGCTCCGGGCGCTGTTGCCTGGCGCTCCTTCGAATGGCTTTTGTAGCGGCGAAAAACGTCGCAAACACAGATCTTTCCTACGCTGTTGACGCATAGGGTTGAGCTGCATCGGGGCGCTCTTTCGGCTCATTTGATCGTTCGAGCTGTTGCGTGCCATGATGCGCTCGGCCGTAGCCTGCGCCATGGCTTTCGCACCGTCCTCACGCATGCGCTGCGTAAGTGCGACCTCCTCTCGGCGCTCCTGACGCACACGGCGGCCGAACTCGGCGAGCGGCAAGCGCAGTCGGCCGAGGAACGCGTCGGTTCCGAGGCGTTGCGGCTGTGACAGCACCAGTTGGCGGAGGTAGCGCCTGGCGTCTGCCTCGTCGATGGCCCAGCGCTGCATGACGCGCTGGTAGATGGGCTCAACCGATTTCATAGAGGCAGATCCCGAAATTAAGTCTCTGGTTTCGGTGGTTCACCGGTCGGCTTATTCGTGACAGCCTCGTCTCCGGCGATCCAAACAAACGTAACCCTGTTCAGCACATCCGGCTGATCCCGATCCGTTCGGACACTGTCCTCGGAGGCGACTTCCTCGAGACGTCGAGATGATGCGAGATCGCACGCGTTCTGCGCCTGCCGCTCACGCCTATTCACGTCCTCTACGGCGTATCGAGAGATCTCTGCCAGGATCAAGCGCCGCATGCTCTCGGCGAAGTTTGCCTGGAGCGCGATGACCGACTGCAACTCATCCACGGTCGCGCATGCGGCGACGGCGGCATTGCTCAGTCCGGTCGCTCTCATCGCCCTTCCGCGTTTGTCCCGCGCGCTCACGTAGATCCGAACCAAGCGCAGGAGGCCGGCGTGTTGCGCCTCCGGGATGAGGCACTGGCGGTCGCGCTGTGCTGCCGTAATCTTGGAGGCGGCGAGGAGAGGACGCAGTGCCGCCTCCAGCCTCCCCTCGGCCGTGAGCGGGATCTTCATCAAGATCTGGCTCATGCGCGGAGTTCCTGAAGCGTGCGGCCGACGAAGCGCGCCCGGTTCTCGCCGCAGGGTCGAAGACCCTTGCGGTTGCGGTCGTGAAAGCGGGCGAAGTCGACGAGGTGGCCGGGGTGGCGGAGCGCGTAGCCGTTGCGCTGGTCCCGGAGGCTAGGCGGCCCCGGCTTTGGCCGGCTTGCCCGAGCGCGGCGCGTCTGCAAGGCCGTCGATGCCCTCGGCCGCGTAGCGATGGGCCCAGCGTCGGACCGCCTCGCCGCTCTCGCGCGCGATCGCGGCAACTTCGGAGATGGCGAGGCCCTGCTCGGCCAAAAGCAGGATCATCTGCGCACGCGTGCGAACCCGGACATCGCGCGTCGTTCGGTAGAGATCGTCAAGCTCGCGCAGCTGATCGACGTTCAAGCTGTCCAGACGCAGGGCGCGCATCGCCGCCTCCCGGCTTAGAGCCGGTCCCGGGCGGATTGCGACGGGTTCGCGGGTGGCGCGTTGACGGGTGAAGGAGCATGCCCATGCCTTCACCTCTGTCGGTCGACTTACGCGAGCGTGTCGTGGCTGCCGTGGCGGCAGG
>Ga0316228_1001146_pt1 | contig 29441 bp, 22 predicted proteins | sample TBH18021metaG_FD_206005 | JGI IMG/M metagenome (GOLD analysis project Ga0316228, IMG submission 206005) | Freshwater microbial communities from Trout Bog Lake, Wisconsin, USA - TBH18021 | ecosystem: Environmental > Aquatic > Freshwater > Lake > Hypolimnion/Profundal zone | place: USA: Wisconsin... | reverse complement strand
GACGGCCGCATCATCTTCGCCATCCCGTACGCGAACGGCACCACGCTCGTGGGCACCACCGATCGCGACTTCTCCGGCGATCCGGCGGATGCGGCGATCACCGAGGAGGAGACCGACTATCTCCTGCGCGCGGCCAGCGAGTACTTCGCCGAGCCGCTTCGCCGCGCGGACATCGTCTGGTCCTTCTCGGGCGTGCGCCCGCTCTTCGACGACAACGCCTCCACGGCGCAGGAGGCGACGCGCGACTACGTTCTCAAGACGGAGGGCGGGCCCGGCGAGGCGGCTCTGCTCAACATCTTCGGCGGCAAGATCACGACCTACCGCAAGCTCGCCGAGGACGCCCTCGCGGAGATCGGCCGCCAGCTCGGGGCACGCGGGCGCCCCTGGACAGGGACCAGTCCGCTTCCCGGCGGCGACTTCCCGGTGGACGGGGTCGCCGAACTGGAAGCCGCCCTCGCGCGCGCGGCACCCCGGCTCGCGGCCTCCACGGTCGAGCGCCTGGTGGCGGCCTACGGGACCGATGCGTTGCGCATCGCCGCGGATCTCGGGCCCGACCTCGGCCACGGGCTCCACGCGGGCGAGCTGCGCTGGATGGTCGAGCGGGAATGGGCGCGCACCGTCGAGGACGTGCTCTGGCGCCGGTCGAAGCTCGGCCTCGCCTTCTCGGCCGACGAGGTCGCGGCGTTGCGGACGACGATGGCCACCCTGACGGGCTCGCTCGACGACGCCGCGACCGGTCCCGCGACGGCTGCCGGCTGAGGTGGCTCCGAGGCACGAGCCTGCGACAGGACTCGAAGACGGCGGCCCGGCCTCGGCCGGAGACACGCCAAACCCGAAGGGGGAAACGATGTTGCGACGAGACGATGCCGCGCGGTGGCGGCGCAGGGCGAGGCCTGACCTGCCGATCGCGTGCCTGCCGGGGGGGCCGGGCACCGGTCGCCGCTGCGCGGCGAGGCTGGCCGCCGAGGGCAGCCACCGGTCCCATTCCGCGACCCTGCCGCCCGGGGCCGGTCACGACCTCGCACACGGGGGCGCACGATGATCGGCTTCCTCGCGCCCGCCGCGCACCGGCCGCTGATCCCGCCGGACCGCATCGATCCGACCTACCGCCGGCTGCGGTGGCAGATCTTCGCGGGCATCTTCCTGGGCTATGCGGGCTACTACCTGCTGCGCAAGAACTTCTCTCTGGCCATGCCCTACCTCGTCGAGCAGGGCTACAGCCGCGGCGAGCTCGGCACCGCCCTATCAGCCGTGGCCATCGCCTACGGCCTGTCCAAGTTCCTCATGGGCCTGGTCTCGGACCGATCCGATTCCCGCTACTTCCTGCCCATCGGCCTCGTGCTCTCGGCGCTGGTGATGTTCCTGTTCGGCTTCGCGCCCTGGGCGACCTCCAGCGTGAGCATCATGTTCGTGCTGCTCTTCCTCAACGGCTGGTTCCAGGGGATGGGCTGGCCGCCGAGCGGGCGCACGATGGTGCACTGGTGGTCGCAGAAGGAGCGTGGCGGCGTCGTCTCGGTCTGGAACGTGGCGCACAACGTCGGGGGCGGCCTGATCGGTCCGTTGTTCCTGCTCGGTCTCGCGTGGTTCAACGACTGGCACGCGGCCTTCTACGTTCCCGCGACGGTGGCCCTCGGCGTGGCGGTCTTCGCCTTCCTGACCATGCGGGACACGCCGCAATCCTGCGGCCTGCCCTCGGTCGAGACCTGGAAGCAAGATTATCCGGAAGGGTACGACGCGAACCACGAGCGCGAGTTCTCGACGCGGGAGATTTTCGTCGAGCACGTGCTGAAGAACCGGCTGCTCTGGTACATCGCCTTCGCCAACGTGTTCGTCTACCTGCTGCGCTACGGCGTGCTGGACTGGGCTCCCACCTACCTGAAGGAGGCCAAGCACTTCTCTGTCGACAAGACCTCCTGGGCCTATTTCCTGTACGAGTGGGCCGGCATCCCGGGCACCCTTCTCTGCGGCTGGTTGTCCGACAAGCTGTTTCGCGGCAACCGCGGTGCCACCGGCGTCGTGTTCATGGTCGGCGTCCTGATCGCGACGCTGGTCTACTGGCTCAACCCCGAAGGCAATCCGGGCATCGACCTCGCGGCGCTGATCTGCATCGGCTTCCTGATCTACGGTCCGGTGATGCTGATCGGCCTGCAGGCCCTGGAACTGGTGCCCAAGAAGGCCGCCGGAACGGCGGCCGGGTTCACGGGGCTGTTCGGCTACCTGGGCGGCTCTGTGGCGGCCAGTGCGCTGGTCGGCTACACGACGGACCATTATGGCTGGAACGGCTGCTTCGTCCTCCTGCTGTCCGCCTGCGTTCTCGCGATCGTCTTCCTGGCTCTGACCTTGAGGCACGACGGCGCTGCCGCCAAGCGACACGCCTGACGATCGGCTGCGCGTACCGAGCCGCTCGGTACGCGCAGCCATCGCACGGGTTCGGCGTCCTGCCCGCGCGGGATCTTCGTGCAGCGTCGACGGCGCCGCGGGCAGCGACCGGTGTCCTACCCTCGGCACGATCAGGCTGCCCGGGGCAGGGTCCGGCCGATGGCGTGCCGATCCGCGCGCAACCGCTCTCCGCGTCACCCGTTGTTCGCCACGAGGGATAGGGAGACGGCTAATGAAATGGACAGCGGCCTTCGCGCCGGCGCCGGGTGGCGCCAGCCCGGCGCTCGCCGAACTGTCGGAGGCGGACTGGATACCCGTCGATCAAGTCAAGCAGAGGCTCAGGGAAGCAGGTCATACGCGCATCACCGCATCGGGGCCGACGACGGCCGCTGGAAGGGTGAGTGGGTTAGGAACGGCGTGACGATGGAGTTTCACGCCGGTCTCGAAACAGGAGCGATCACGAAGGAGAAGCCGGATAAGGACTGACCGCACAGGATCGGAGGCTCGTCATCGCAGTTCGGCCTCTCGGGCATGAAGCGGAAAAAGGGCACGGCGTTTCTCGTCGCGGTGCGGCAGAAGCGCGAGGCCGTGCGGGTCTATGCCGTCATCGCCCATTCCGAGACCGACGCGCTGGATCGGATGCGGGCCCTGGCGATCGACGGCATGCAGGTTGAGATCACAGGTTCCCTCTCGCGAGATCTGGTCCGTCGCCTAGATCTGAAGCCCAGCGAGATACGTCTCATCTGAGTGTCGCGATCCGAACGAACGAGCGAAGGGGGAGCTGAATGCTGGGTTGGTTTCGGGCGCTGATGCCGCGCGAGGACCGCTTTTTCGACCTCTTCGCCCGCCACTCCCAGACCCTGATCGCCGGAGCCGAGGCGCTTCAGGGGGTTCTGAAGGGCGGCGAGGACGTCCCGCGCTACTGCCAGATCATCGTCGACCGGGAGCACGAGGCGGACGCGATCACCGCCGAGGTGCTGCTCGCCGTGCGACGCAGCTTCATCACGCCGTTCGACCGCGGCGACATCAAGGACCTGATCCAGTCGATGGACGACGCCATCGACGAGATGAACAAGACCGTTAAGACCATCGCGCTCTACGAGGTGCGCAGCTTCGATCCGCTGATGCGGGAGATGGGCGAGACCGTGCTCGAGGCCGCACGGCTCACCGCCGAGGCGGTACCGCTTCTCAACGCGGTTGGAACTCATGCCTCCCGCATCAGCGCGCTGACGGAGGCGATCACCCGCGTCGAGGGCCGCTCTGACGCGCTGCAGGAGCGTGGCCTGAAGGCCCTCTACCAGGCGCACCGCAAGGACGGCGGCGACGGCGACACCATGGCCTACATCATCGGCGCCGAGATCTACGGGCACTTGGAGGACGTCGTCGATCGCTTCGAGGACGTCGCCAACGAGATCAGCGGCATCGTGATCGAGAACGTGTGATCTGCATGGACGCCGTCTCGCTCGCGCTCCCCGCTCTGGCCGGCCTCATCGCGGTCGCGCTGTTCTTCGACTTCCTCAACGGTCTGCACGATGCGGCGAACTCCATCGCCACCATCGTGTCGACCCGTGTGCTGCGGCCGCAATACGCGGTTCTGTGGGCCGCCTTCTTCAACTTCATCGCGTTCCTGTTCTTCGGCCTGCACGTCGCGCAGACGCTCGGCACCGGCATCGTCGATGCGGGCATCATCGATCCGCGGGTGATCCTGAGCGCGCTGGTGGGCGCCATCGCGTGGAACATCGCCACCTGGGTGCTCGGAATCCCGTCGAGCAGCTCACACGCGCTGGTCGGGGGCCTCGTCGGGGCCGGCATGGCGAAGGCGGGCCTCGACGTGGTGGTCTGGGCCGGCCTGCTGAAGACGGTCGCCGCCATCGTGCTCTCCCCGCTCCTCGGCTTCCTGCTGGCGCTCCTGCTCGTCCTCATCGTGTCTTGGAGTTGCCGACGGGCGACGCCTTTCGCGGTCGATAGAAGCTTCCGGGTCCTGCAATTCGTCTCGGCCTCGCTCTACTCCCTCGGGCACGGGGGCAACGACGCTCAGAAGACCATGGGGATCATCGCGGTGCTGCTTTACTCGCAGGGCCATCTCGGCGGCACGTTCCACGTGCCGCTCTGGGTGGTGCTGGCCTGCCAGTCGGCGATGGCGCTCGGGACCTTGTTCGGCGGCTGGCGCATCGTGCACACGATGGGCTCGAAGATCACCCGGTTGAACCCGATGCAGGGCTTCTGCGCCGAGACCGGGGGCGCGATGACGCTGTTTCTGGCGACATGGCTCGGCGTGCCGGTCTCGACCACGCACACGATCACGGGCGCGATCGTCGGCGTTGGCGCCGCCCGACGGACCTCGGCGGTGCGCTGGGGCGTGGCCGGCAACATCGTGATCGCCTGGGTGGTGACACTTCCCGCGGCGGGCCTCATCGCAGCAATCTGCCATGCGTTGATTACGCTGCTGGTTTGAACGTGGCTTCGCCTACCGCTCAGGGCCTGAGCCAAGCAGTCTGAAACGCTAGACATGCTCGCCGGTGCGGCCGAGAGCACTGTATCTTCGTCGATTCGGAAGTGAGCCATGGACGTCATCGCCAACCCGATCGAAGCAGACGGCACTGAGTGGAGCCTATACGATCGCTCTGGCCACTATCTCGGCCTGATCCTAAGGTCAGCTTGGCCGAACGAGTCCTCTGTGATTCCACTGGAGCGTGGATGCCGTCTCGATGGCATTCCTGCCTTCCATACTTCGTTGAATAACGTCCTGACTGCGATGGAGCACCACGTCGATGGCACGTGTGGGCTTGTCGGGAGCTCAGCGCACCAATGTACGCCCCACCTCTTCGCGATAGGATGAGGCTATAACAGCCGCTTCTGGTGCCCAACGGCTGGCGCCTCCGCTCCCGTAACACCAAGATGGGATGCGTCTGCGATTAATGGCGGTCAGGTCCGTTGCACCTTTTCGCCGATGGCTGCTCATCCACTTCATCCGGACCTTCGGAAAAGGCGACCCTAACCTCTGCAACGGGTGGAAAGCGGAGATTGGCTCGCCGGTTGCGAGCGGACGTTCCGCCTCGCGCACCAATTCCAACGTTGGTGCTTATCCCAAATATGCACCCTTGGATTGAGGAAATTCGGGAAGATGCGCAGCCACCAGTTGAAATTCTAGTTGTCTAAAATGCGATCGAAATAGCTATCGGTTCAGATCGCTGCGCAGTGCATCCTGGACGCACCGGATGAAAGGCGACCGTTCTTGCGGCTCATACCGCCCGCTCCTCCGTCTGCCAGAAAGCTGAGACCATGCTCGCCCGCATCCTCGTTTCCCTATGCCTCCGCGTCCTGGGTTCACCGATCTTCGGTTGGCCCGTGCGTGCAGTCATCGTTTTGACCTCGCGAGATGCCTTGCCTTACCGCCAGGTTGTCGATGGCGGAGCCAGTGCGATGGTGCCAGTTCGATAACAGTGACTTTCGCTGACGAGCGCCGCGGCTCATACCGCTCGAGCGAGATCCCCTTCGATCGCGGTGAGCGCCCGCTCTAGCGCCGCGAAGCAGTCCGGGTCGAACGCCGTGCCAACGTCCGCGCGCATGATGCCAAGCGCCTTCTCCAGCGGCATGGCCGCTCGGTAAGGCCGATCGGCGGTCAGCGCGTCGAACACGTCGGCTACCGAGACAATGCGTGTCTCGGGCGCGATCGCATCGCCTTTCAGCCCGCGCGGATAACCCCTACCGTCCAGCCGTTCGTGGTGGCCGCCGCCGATGCTGGCCATCTCGTGGAACACCGCCACACGGCTCAGAATGGTCTCGGACAGGGACGCGTGATTGCGCATGTCCCGCCACTCCGCATCGTCGAGCTTGCCATTCTTGTCGAGGATTGCGTTCGAGACCCCGAGCTTGCCGACATCGTGAAGGAGCGCCGCCCGTTTCAGCCAGCGCCGGCGTTCAAACGAAAAATTAAGCTCGGCCGCAATCATGTCGGCATAGACCGCGACCCGCTCCGAGTGGCCGGAGGTGAAGGGGCTCTTGGCATCGATGATTTGAGCAAAGGCACGGGCAATATCGTCGAGGTAGTCCTCATCCACGACGATCGGGCTGTGCGGTGCCAATGCGAAGACCGCCGCCTCCACTTCATCGGAGGCCAGCATTTTCCAGAACCCAGGCTTGGCCGCGACCGTTTCGAAGCTGGCAACAACCTGGGGATCGAACCAAGTGCCCGAGCGGGACCGCACCTCGGCGATCGCGGCCGCCGGGCCTGCTGCCGTGTGAAACACGTCGACGACTTGGGCGAGCAGCGCCACGCGTGCGTAGAGGGGAATCGCAGGGCCGGCGAGACGGTCCGGTCGACCGCCACCGTTCCAGTGCTCGTCCAATGCGTGGATGGCCTCGCAAACGCTTGCCGGAAAGCGAAGCTGACGGGCGATCTCGGCACCCCGCTGACAGCGGGTTTGGATGAGGTCGTCGACGATCTGTCCGCCATTTTGCAGGATGTTGAGCACAGCACGGAAACGTTCGGCCAAGCCCGCCTTGAGGCCCGTGTGTGAGAAGACAAAGCCGAGCACCTTCGGCAGACTATCACTGACCGTCTTGAAATCACGTTTGAAGCTGAGATCATCAGACAGGTACAGCTCGCAAATGCGTGCTGCGTTGCTGGAGCATCCGAGATCCTTCAGCATCACTGTATGGTAAAGCTCCCAGAGTTGCAGATCAGGTAGACCCATTCCGCGGCCGACGTGAAAGCCGATCCATGTTGCGCGCACGCAATGCCCTACGGGCTGACCTTCCGTCAGGTCGAGGGCGTGGCTCAAAGCTCCCAGTACCTCTGAGAGCTGAATGGTGGGAGCCATCTCACCATCGCCAGAAACGATCCGCATCGTTTAGATCCGACTATCAAATGTTGAAGCGTGCGGGCTATCAGGAGAACGTGATGAATGCGTTGCGATGCGGCCGCATGGCTCTGTTTCGGGATGTGCCCCATCGCGGATAAGGCAAGAGCCCGCCTTGAGCGGATTGTTGAGCTAGCTCAAGCGACAGCCGAGGAAACGCTCAACTGGCCTGCCGGTGGTTCGCGCCAACCTGATAGGTCTGCGCCGTTCCCTTCCGTGTGCGCTTGGCAGCGTAGAGCGCCGCATCGGCCTGACGTAGAAGCACATCGCGGTCCTGCGCTGCCGCGATTGACCACGCGATACCGATCGTTCCCGTCACGCGGGTGATGTGCCCCTGTCCGTCCGCAACGATCTCAAGGTCGTGCAGGAGATGCCGCACCTTCCGATCCAGGCCCGCGCGATCCAGATCGGCCGACACCACGATTGCGAATTCGTCGCCGCCCAGGCGTGCCGGAAAGCACCCGTCGTCGCAGGAGGCGCGCAACCGATCGGCGACACGGCGCAACACCGTGTCACCCGCTGCATGGCCGAGGACGTCATTGACGCTCTTGAAGCCGTCGAGGTCGATCAGGAGCACTGCCACGTCGCCGCCCACAGCGCGCGCTTCGCGCAGCCGTGTATCGAGAACACGGTTGAACGCAGCTCGGTTGGCGAGTTGGGTCAGATCGTCGGTGCGCGCTTGGTGGCGCAGGCGCTGCACCAAGTCGTGCCGTTCGGTGATGTCCTGGATGAGGCCGATGAGGGCAGCAGGCTTGCCCTTGGTCAACTCGATCTCGCAGGAGCAACGCACCCGCCGCGCATTGCCTTTGGCGGTCACGAAGTCGGCATCCATTTCAAACGGCTCGCCCGTGTCCAGCGTACGCTTCACCGCTGTGAGAAAGGCGTTGCGGTCTGGCTCAGGAAAGAAGTTCATGAGCTCTGTCGTTGGCACGCAACCGCTGAGTGGCAGTTCGTGAATGGCAAACACGCCGTCCGACCAAGTGGTTGTTTGCGCGGCGATGTCGTAGCGGTACGAGCCCATGTCAGCCATACGCTCAGCCTGTTTGAACTGGCGGCGTTCGCGCTCCAGGCGCTCCACGGCCAGACGCCGCTCCTCGGCGATCTCGGCTGCACGAAGCGCGGTAGACCGCGCTGCGATCAGAGCCTCGGCGACGCAGGCCAGTTCCCCGAGGATTTCCAGATCAACCAGCGTCGGCTGGCGGGGCTGGTCGTCGAGAACGCAGAGTGTTCCGATTGTGACGCTATCACCATCGTCCCCAAAAACGCGTACCGGCACACCCGCATAGTAACGGATGTTTGGAACCCCTGTGACGAACGGGCTTTTGGCGAAGCGCGGGTCGAGGCGGGCGTCGGCAAGGATGAGCGGAGCTTCGGTCTCGACCACGATCGGACATAGGGCCTGCGCGCGCGAGGTCTCAGCCTCCAGCGGGCCGCAGCGCGCCTTGAACCATTGCCGCTCCGCGTCAATCAGGGTGATTGAGGCCATGCTCGTGCCCAGCATGCTTTGCGCGAGCTTGGTGAGAGCATCGAACTCGCGCTCAGGTGGCGTATCGAGAATGGCAAGATCAGCCAGGGCCTTCTGCCGCAGTGCCTCGCGTTGGCCGTCTGACATGGTCCGTTCCTGCCCCGTCAGAAGCGCGCCTGGTCAGGAAGGCGGCCTCTCGGTTGCGTTAGAGCAAGCGCCGTTAACGTAGCGTGTCTCCAAGACTGGTTGTGCATGTGCAAGGTATCGAAGAGCTGCCGTTTATCCCAAGCCTCGGCGGCAACCTATAGTTTTATTTGTACGGAAGCTTTCCCGAGCTTGTCATATAACTTAAAGTTTCTAGGTCGTTCATTGCATTACCCATGAGCGGACGTTCCGAGTGTCGCCAAGGGGTCGAAAGAAACCCATCGCCGGAGCTGTGCCGAACGTCTTGTTCCCGTGGTGGCGGAAGCCGCGAGGAGGGGCGATGTCGGCTCTGGGGGCCGCGCCATAGACATGCCCCTCGCTCGGCGCGCGCCGTGAAGGTGCGGTCCTCGCTATCCGGGATGCTCCGGGCCCCTCGGCGCTCGCAGGACTTGGCCGGGAGCCGCCGGTCCGCTTCCACCCGGTCAGCGGACCCGGGAGGACGCGGGCCGCAGGAGACTGCACAGCCGCGCGCAACCTGCGGCTCGCTTATCTGCGTGACGGACGCCGCAAAGCTTTGAGATTCGGCCAAGCAAATTCAAAATCATATCAGATAGTAAAACGTAAAAGTTAGCCCACAATAAATTCGATTAGAAGCAATCAATGACGACCGTCGGTGCCCGCGCTTTGATTTATCGCGGTTCGGCCGGTTCAATGGCCCACGTCTAACATAGTTAATTTTATGCGCGCGGATTGGACCCAATGCTCTGCCCGGCGGTTGCGATGGCGCATCGGCGTCGAACTCCGCTCCGCCGCATCGTGCGAGCGTGGGAGCAGACCGACGTGGGATCCGGGGATTTCCTGACGGGTGGCGGTGAAGTGGCCGTCCGGATCCGCGAACAGGCCTGGACACCCACGCCCCTCGGTCCGATCGAGGCGTGGCCGAGCGCGCTGCGGTACACGCTGAGCAGCATGCTCAACTCGGCCTTTCCGACGTATCTCGCCTGGGGACCGGACCTCATCAGCTTCTACAACGACGCGTACCGGCCCATCCTCGGCATCAAGCCCGAGGCGCTGGGTCGTCCCTTCCCCGAGGTCTGGGAGGAAGCCTGGGAGCAGATCGGACCGGTGACGGAGCGCGCGCTGCGGGGTGAGGCCAGTTACCTGCAGGACTACGCCGTGACGGTGAATCGCCACGGCGTACCGGAGCAGAGTCTCTGGACGTTCGCCTCTTCGCCGGTCCGGGACGCGCGCGGCAGCGTGCAGGGCATGCTCTGTCACGTTCACGAGACCACCACCCGGATCGACACGGAGCAGCGTCCCCGATCCGCCCTGCGAGAGATCGAGACGCAACGGGCGCGCTTCGACGCCCTGATCGAGCATCTCCCGTTCGGGGCCGGGCTGTTCGAGGCCGGTGGGCGAGCCCTGGTCACCAACCCGCTCTTTCGAAGATTTCTCCCGGGTGGCAAGCTCCCTTCGCTCGACCCAGGACTGCACCCGGACTGGACCGGCTTCGACCCGGAAGGCCGGGTCTTGAACCCGCACGATTACCCCTTCACGCGGGCGATACGGGGCGAACTCACGCAGAATGTGAGCTTCCTCCACCGGACCAGGGAGGGAGACGAGTGTTGGATGCGCGTGAGCGGCATCCCGATCCGTGGAGGCGATGGCCGTATCCAGCAGGCCATCATGGTGGTGCAGGATGTCGATCGGGAGAAGCGGGCCGAAGCGGCTCTGCACGAGAGCGAGGCGCGGTTCCGGCGCTATGCCGAGAACTCGGCCAACGTGCTCTGGCTCGCCGATCTGGAGAGCGGGCGGCTCGACTATCTCAGCCCGGCCTTCGCGCAGGTCTGGGGCATGCCCTGTGCCGACATGCCGGATATCGCCGGCTGGCTTGCCAGCATCCACCCGGAGGATCGCGATACCGCGGCCCACGCGTTGGAGCGGGTCGGCGCCGGAGAGACGCTGGTCATGGAGTACCGCATCCTGCGGGCATCCGACCGCGCGGTTCGCCGGATCCGCGATACCTTCTTCCCGGTTCCGGCAGAGGACGGGCGCATCCGACTGGCTGGTGGGATCGCCCAGGATGTCACCATCGATACCAGTCTGCGCGCCTATGTGGTCGCGAGCGAGGACGACGCCCGGCACGACATCGCTGGCGCCCTGCAAGCCGGTGGCTACGCCGTACAGGTCTTCGCGAGCGATCAGGCCTTCCTCAAGATGGCGGGCTCCCTCATGCCGGGTTGCGTCGTGCTCGACATGGAGGAGGCCGTCGGGTGCGTGACCGTCAGCGAGCTGAAGGCCTATCGCGCGCACTTGCCCATCGTGGCGGTCGGCGCGAGGGGCGGCGATGTCGGTTTCGGCGTTCGCACCATGAAGGCGGGGGCGGTCGATTTCCTCGAGGCGCCCTGGACATCGGAGGGACTGCTCTTCGCGGTGAGGACGGCTCTCGCCGAGATCCGCGACGCCGCTCGGCGGTCTCGCGCGCAAGACGCATCTCGGGATCGGATCGCGGCCCTGTCGGGGCGCGAGCGCGCGGTGCTGGAGGGATTGCTCGCGGGCGGAACCAACAAGACCATCGCCCGTACGCTGGGCCTGAGCCCGCGCACGGTCGAGATCCACCGGGCCCGGGTCATGGAGGCGCTCGGCGCCCAGACCCTACCCGAGGCCGTCCTCATCGCGGCCGCCGCCGGCGTGTGCCCCGCCGAGCAGGATCGCGACGCGGTCCAGCCCAGCGAAGGGTGACGTGCGGCCGCCCTGGGTCGCGAAGGCCGGCAACGCCGTCTCGGGACGATGGTCTAGAGGTATCCCGCTTCGAACTCCGCAAGCTCGCGCAGTTGCCGCGGGGCGAGGATCCGTAGGCGACGGCCCTCGAGCGAGATCAGCCCGTCGCGCCGCAGGGCTTGCAGCACGCGGTTCACGTGGACGCTCGACAGGCCGAGCGTGTCGCCCAGCTCTGTCTGGGTCAACGGCATCTCGAATTGCCCGCCGGCGGCCTCGCCGATCAACCCGAGGCGTTCCAGCAGTTCGCACAGGAGATGGGCCATGCGCTCAAGACCCGAACGCATGCCGATATTGGCCATCCACGCGCCGGCTGTCGCCCCTTCGGCGAGCTTCGCGCGCTGCAACGTGAACGCGATACGGGGATGCTGGCCGAGCAGGTCGAAATAGGCCGCGCGCGGGACCCGGGCGATCCGGCAGCGGGTCAGGGTCTCTATCGTGTGGTCGAGGGGGCATCCGTGGAGCGCGCCGAGGTCGCAGAGATCACCGGGAATGAGGTAGGCGAGGATCTGGCGCCGGCCGGTGGCGCGGCGCTTGTACCGGCTGGCGAACCCGGCGAGGACGATGTGGGCATGTTCGGCGACGCTGTCCTGTTCAACGAGGACGGTGTGCCGCTCGACCGGCCGGACATAGCGGGTCAGCCCCGCGAGCGCCGCTCGATCCGCTTCGGTGAGCGGGGCAAAACCGTCGAGCTTGCGGACGAGCGCGGAGACGGCATGGGCTCCGTCTGGCCCCTGACGCCGCGGCGGCCGAACCCGTCCGGAGACGGCGGGATCCATCACGATGACGGGGGCGCGTGTCTCCATTGGGCTTGCTCCAGGATGGGTGCTCTATTCACCCGCCCCGACGCGGCACGTACATCCGGCCCGTTCCTTAGGACAGCTCCGATTCCCGCCCCTCGATCTCCTCGCTTCCATAGGCCATCGCGGGGGCAAGCCGCGCAATGTGCGGCCACCACTGGGCGCGCAGGTCGATATAGGCCTGCGCCGCCGCCGCCTCTCGGGTGACCGCGATGCCCGCCTCGGCAAGCCGGGACGCGGCCCTCTCCCAATGGTCGCGCCAGCGCTGCACCGCGCGCGGATCGGCGGCCTTCGCGACCGGCGGATCGCCCGGCAGGAACGTCGTTTCGAGGGTGACGACCAGCATCTGGGCCACGCGCCAGAGTGCCTCGACCGCGGCGGCCTCCTTCAGCCAGGCCGTGTCCTCGTCCGCGAGCGTGCTGCGGATCAACGACACGGTGTCGAGGGCGAGGTAAGCCTGCTCCGAGACCGAATAATAGGGCTGCCGGAATCGGAAATAGAACAGCACCGGGTAGAAGTGGTGCGTCTCCTTCATCGTGGCCATCGCGTCGCCGAGCGTCACGAGATGGCTGTAGCCGGCGCTGAACTGACCGCGTGGTCCGAGCCGAGCCAGCAACTCACCCGCATCGGAGGTTTCCGCCGACAGGCTGTGGAGCTGAAGGCCGAGCGCGTTGCGCTGCCGCAGGGCACCGTAGACCTGCATGACGTAGGTCAGGACCAGCGAGGTCACCGACATCCCGATCAGCGAGTTCACCAGGTAGACGACCCGGTAGGCGTCGGTCGCGGGCCGGAAGTCGCTGGCCCCGACGATCGCCATGCTGCTGCCCCCGGCATAGAGCGCGGTGAGGATGTCCGTGGGTGTCGGGCCGTCCCCGGCCTGCACGCCCGTTCCGAGGCTGGGATGGATGATGAGCCCGGCGCCGAGCGTCAGCCCGACAGCCCAGAGCAGGACGTAGAGCAGGAGGATGACAGGTCCGCAGAAGGACAGCACCATTCCGCGACGCGTCCCGGCGGCCTCCGCAACGCGGCGAAAGGCCATCCAGGTGAGATGTGCGGCCCGCTCGGCGATCAGCCCGGTGCCGATGCGGGCGTAGAGAACGGTGAGGAAGACGTCGAGGAGAACGACCCCCATCACGAGGACGCCCGACGCGCGTTCGAGGACGGACACCATGATCAGACTGTCGCGAGGCGCGGTGGGGCGCAGGTGCCCCTCTCGTCGCGAACCGGGCGCCGTGGGTCCCGTTCCTGCGATATGTCCCCAGGACGAACCCTATCGGGACCCGGCAGCCGGTTGAGCCGCTACGTCCAGTCCTGGTGTTGCCGGGAGCGGCCCGTCAGGCGGGGCGTCCAGCCGATAGAGCCTTTCGACGGCGCTCCAGAAGGCGATCTTGATCTCGGGACACCGTTGGTTGAGGGCAGCCTCGATCGCCGCGGCGGCTTCCCGCGCGCAGGCATCGCGGTCCGCATCCGAGAGGATATCGGTCATGGCGCTCCTCCGGATCGGCGGTCGGTCGGGCCGCGCTCGGGGACGTCAGAGTGACGTCGCACAATGCCCACGGCGATCCGGGTCTCTCCGTAGGTTCGACCCGGGGGTAACTGCATATCCAGCAAGTCAGCGTCTGATCTGATCGATCGACCCCGACCGGAGGCTTCCTACGGGTTTATCCGGAGGAAACGTGCGCAGCCAGGTCCGGTTCGTCCCTGTGTTCACACCAGGATGTCTTCATGAGACTGAAGCACGTCTTCTCGCAGGCACGCTGAATGCGGCGCTGGCCGGCGGTTACGCGCGGGCACAGCAATCGTCCGTCAGCAATCAGCGCGTGACCCAGGATCAGCCCGATGGGCAAGGCACTCAGATCTACGTCAGCTCGGCGGGCGTGCGGCAGATCAAGCAGGCCTTACCCAGGAGGGCTACAGCACCGGGACTGTCGATCGGCGCTGGAACCCCCGGACCGCGGCGGCGGCGCGCACTGAGGCAACCCGGCGGAGCGGCCTGTCACCTCGGTGGTCCGCATCGAAGATCGACTTGCAATCTGGAGGTGCCCCCCACGATTTGGTGCTGTCTGCTTTCGAAGCGCTGACGGCCGCAGTCCCAAACCAGCCGACCTTCCCCTTGGCCAAGCGGAATGTGCCAGACTGGAAGAGTTCGTGCGCCGATGTCGCCATCATCGAGAGCGGATCGCAGACACGGTGGTACATTCGCAGGGTCAGACCTGGGCTGATGCGTGCGCTCGCGCACGCCCGGCGCGCCGACCCGGAAACCGAGCGGCGGTCGCGCCGAATGCGGTGGCATGGGACCAGCGAATCCAAGGAGGCCGGCGTGAAGATACTCATCGCTGCCACACCTCTGATCGGGCATCTCAATCCGCTCCTCGCCATCGGCAGCCTGCTGGCTTCGCGCGACGACGTCGTCGTCACGACCGATCCAGCCTTTGCGGGGAAGGTCGAGCATGCCGGCTTGCGTTTCGCCCCCTGCGACGATTTCGGCTCGGCCAGCTATCTGGAGCCCGATCTGCCGCCAGGCCCCGAGCGCTGGACGCACGAGTTCGAGCGCCGCTTCATCGCGCCGATGCCGGCACAGGCCGCGCGGCTGCGCGCGCTGATCACGCATGAGGCGCCGGACGTCGTCATAGCGGGCAGCCTGTTCCTCGGCGTGCTGCCGCTGCTGCTCGACACGCGACCGCGACCTCCGATCGCGACTGTGAACGTCAGCGTCCTGTTTCTCGATCGGCCGGACGGGGCGCCCGTCGGCATGGGCCTGCCGCCGGCCCGCGATGCAGCCGACCGCGCTCGCTACGCCCTGCTCAAGGCCGGCATGGACGCGGCCTTCGTGAACCCGGTGCGGATACAGGCCGACCGGCGCCTCGCCGAACTCGGGCTACCCCCGCTCCCGGCATCGCTGACGCAGTCGATCGTCTGCCTGCCCGACGTCTTCCTGCAGCCGGGCGTCCCGGACTTCGAATACGATTTCAGCAACCTGCCCGAGACCCTCCGCTTCGTTGGCCTGCTGCCGAACCATGGGGCGGCCGTGCCGCTTCCCGCCTGGTGGGCGACCCGAGACCCCACCAAGCGCGTCGTCCTCGTCACGCAGGGCACGCTCGCCAATGCCGATTTCGGCGAACTCGTCGAGCCGACGCTCGCAGCCCTTGCCGACCGCGACGATCTGCTTGTCGTCGCCACGACCGGCGGCCGCCCGCTCGCGTCGCTGAAGGCGCCGTTGCCGGCCAATGCACGGGCCGCGACCTTCCTACCCTTCGACGCGATTCTTCCAGAGATCGACCTCCTCGTCACCAACGGCGGCTACGGCAGCGTCAGCCAAGCACTCGCGGCCGGCGTGCCGATCGTCGCGGCCGGGCTGACCGAGGACAAAGCCGAAGTCGCCGCGCGCATCGGCTGGTCGGGCGTCGGGATCAACCTCGCCACCAACACGCCCTCCGTCGCAGTCCTGCGGGAGGGGATCGACAGGACGCTGTCCGATCCAAGCTTTGCGCGGCGCGCCGAGGCCATGGCCGATGCGTACGCGGCGCGTGATGCGGCGCAAGCGATCTTGACCGAGATCAATGCGCTGGCCGCTCGCCCAGGTCTGGAGAGGGTGTAACCGTTCCAGCCCCCGGCGCGGATCCTCGCCGTCGCGGGCGCTGGCCTTCTCGTCGGAGTCCGCGCGATGACAAGCACGCAACCGCAGACGAACGGCGGCTCGGGCGCCGGGGGGCGGCCTGCCACACCGCTCCGCGGCCCACCCTGGCGGCGCGCGCCACGCGGCCGCCGTCGCGCTCGAGGCGGATCCTGTTGCCGGACGCTGAGGAGCAGACGCCCCTTTCACCTCCGCCTGATCCGGGAGCCGATCCCATGCGCGTCGTCGTCGATCTGAACCGCTGCCAGGGCTACGCGCAGTGCTGCTACGCCGCGCCCGCGCATTTCGAGCTGCGGGGCCACGAGATCCTGTTCTACGATCCAGCTCCCCCCGAGGCGGCGCGGGGGCGGATCGAGCGGGCGCAGCAGGCCTGCCCGGTCCGCGCGATCAGCGTCGAGGGCATCGACCTCGCCGAGGAGGATGCGCCGTGAGCGGGCGGGCCGGCATCGTCATCGTCGGCGCCTCGCTGGCCGGTCTGCGTGGTGCCGAGGCTCTGCGCCGGGGCGGCTACGAGGGGCCCCTCACCCTCGTTGGCGACGAGCCCTATCGCCCCTACGACCGGCCGCCGCTGTCCAAACACGTGCTTGCGGGCGAACTCGCCGCCGATGCGACGGCACTTCCCCAACTCCTGCCGCTGCGGGCGCGCTGGCGGCTCGGCAGCCCGGCGACCGGCCTGGACCGGAACGCCAAGATCGTCCGGCTGGCCGACGGCAGCAGCCTAGCCTACGACACGCTCCTCGTCGCCACCGGTGCCCGAGCGCGGCGCTGGCCGGGCGAGGCGGAGTTTGCCGGCATCTTCACCATCCGCGGCCGCGACGAGGCCGCTGATCTGCGCGCGGCGCTCGCCCGGGACCCTCGCAGCGTCCTCATCGTCGGCGGCGGCCTGATCGGCTGCGAGGCCGCCTCCTGCTGCCGCGACCTCGGCCTGCCGGTGACCCTCGTCGATCCCAACCCGACCCCGCTCGCCCGCGCGCTCGGTACCCTCGTCGGCGGGACGCTCGCGGCCCGCATGCGGGCGGCCGGGGTCGATCTGCGCCCCGGCACACAGGTCCGGGCTCTCGAAGGCGAGGCTGGGCAGGGGTGCCGGGCTCGCCTCGCCGACGGCGGCAGCATCGCGGCCGATCTCGTCATCGTGGCGCTCGGCGCGGTCCGCGACACCGGCTGGCTCTCGGAAGGCGGGCTTGCGGCGGATGCCGGCGGCCTCACCTGCGACGGTGCCTGCCGCGCGCTCACCCAGGTGGGCGTGCCCGATCCGAACATCTTCGCGGCAGGCGACGTCGCCCGCTGGCCGAACCCGCTCTACGGCGGGCGCCTGATCGCGGTCGAACACTGGGGAAACGCGGTCGAGCAGGCGGCCCACGCGGCACGCAACATGCTGAACCCGGCCGATCCGCAGCCCTACGCGCATCTGCCGGCCTTCTGGTCGAGCCAGTTCGGCCTCAACATCAAGATGGTCGGCCTGGCCGACGGCGCGGACAGCGTCGCGATCGTTCAGGGCAGCCGCGCGGCCGGGCGTTTTCTCGCCGTCTACGGGCGCGAGGGCCGCACCATCGCGGCGGTTTCCTTCGACGAGGCCCGCTGGCTGCCGGCCTATGCCGAACGGATCGCGGCCGGGGCGGCCTTCCCGCCGATCCACGACGCGACCGACCAACCCGCAATCGAGACGCGCCCGCCGGGCTTTCCGCCGCCCCGGCCGTTTCCCGCCAGTCGCGGGCGGGTGCCGGAGGCCGCCCATGCCTGAGGACGCCCTGTTCGCCGAGGTGCTCGATCCGGGAAATCGGGCCGATCCTTATCCCATCTACGCGCGGCTGCGCCGGACGCCGGTGGCGCGGCAGCGCGACGGGGCCTACGTGGTGAGCACGCACGCGGCGATCCGCAGCCTGCTCTTCGATCCGCGGCTGAGCTCCGAGGACCTGCCGCCCTCCCGGCGCCCGCGCACGGGCAACCCGCTCAAGGACTGGCTCCTCAACCCGATCAGGAACCGCGTCGCCAACGCCCACCGGCCGCTGATCTTCCGCGATCCGCCGGAGCACGACACGCTGCGCGGCTTCGTGATGAGCGAGTTCACCATCGCGCGGGTCAACGGCCTGCACGGGCGGGTTGCCGCGCTGGTCGACGGACTGATCGAGGCCTGCCGCGGCCGCGACACGGTCTGCCTCGTGGACGACCTGTCCTATCCCCTGCCGGTCGCGGTGATCTGCGATCTCCTCGGGGTGCCGGAGCAGGACGAGCCGCAATTCCACGCCTGGGCGACGCGCCTCGCCACGGCGCTGGAGCCGGATGCCCGCCGGGACGAGGAGGCGCGGCGCGAGACGGTGGCGACCTTCGACGCCATCGCGGACTACATGCGTGCGCTGATCCGGCGGAAGCGCCGACAGCCTGGCGACGACATGCTGAGCGGGCTCGCCCGGCGCGACCGGCCGGGCATGGGCGAGGTCGACCTGATCGCCACGGCGGTTCTTCTCCTCGTGGCCGGCCACGAGACCACGGTGAACCTCATCACCAACGGCATGCTGACGCTGCTGCGCCACCCGGACGAGCTCGGTCGGCTCAGAGCCGACCCCGAGCGGGCGCCGCAGGTCATCGAGGAACTCCTGCGTTACGAGCCGCCGGTGCATTTTCGAACCCGCAAGGCGCTCGGCGACATCGCGGTGGCGGGCACGACGATCCCGAAGGGTGCCCCCATCGTCCTGCTCTTCGCCGCGGGCAACCGCGATCCCGAGCGCTTTCCGGAGCCGGACCGGTTCGACCCTGACCGCACCGACATCCAGCATTTCGGCTTCGGCGGCGGCCTCCACTACTGCGTCGGCGCACCGCTCGCCCGCATCGAGGCCGAGATCGCGCTGGTGGCGCTCTGCCGGCGGCTGCGCGATCCGAGGCTGCTCGCCGATCCGCCGCCCTACCGCAACGGTGCCTCGCTGCGCGGCCCCGAGAACCTCGGCATCCGCATCGGGGGCATCCTGTGAGATCGAGCGCGGGAACCAGGGGCGGGGCCCGCCGGCGGCGATCCGCCGCCCGGTGGATACGGCGCTCGACGGAGGGAGAGGGGACCGATGCGGACCATTCTGATCGCGGGACTGATCCTCGCCGCCGTCGGTGCGGCGCGGGCTTCGCTCTCGAACCTGGTCAGCGCCTGGGGACACGACTTCACGGTCACGCCCTTTCAGCCGATGGAGCTGATGGTCGCCACCGCCAGGGACCGGAAGAGCGGCGCGGCGATGGTCAACCTCGTGAGGATGCCGAGCGGGACGGTGATGGCGCTGGTGCCGCTCGATCAACTCAAGGACATGCCAAGGATCGCGCCGCAGGATATGATGCCGCCCCCGTGATCGAGTCGGCGGGTCTCGCGCCCGCCGGAGCGTCCCCCATGGCGATGGCGCAGCTGCATCGGCCGGATGAGCCCCCCGCGGCCGGAACGGACGCCGCGTCGCGAGCGGGCTTCGCCTACGAACGCCTCGCGCCGTTCACGCGGTTCACGGACGTACTGGAAACCTCCGTCTTCGCGCCGGTGCCGGACGATTGGTGGATCGGCCATTGCGACGTGATCGACTCGACCGGGGCGATCGCGGCCGGGCGCTATCGCGAGGTGAACATGGCGGGCGCTGCCGCGATCGCGGCGGTGCGCAACGCGCTGCACGGCCGTGCCCTGGCCTTCGTGTTCGGGGGGGACGGCGCGAGCCTCGTCCTGCCGCCGTCGGACCGAGCGACCGTCGAGGCGGCGCTTGCGGCGACCGTGACCTTCGTCCGGGAGGAACTCGGACTCACCCTGCGCGCGGCCCTGGTTCCGGTCCGCGCGGTCCGGGCGGCCGGGCACGACCTGCGCGTGGCGCGCTACGCCGCCTCCGAGGCGGTGGCCTACGCGATGTTCGAGGGGGGCGGCCTCGCCTTCGCGGATGCGCGGACGAAGGCCGGCGCCTACGCCGTCCACGCGGCGCCTGCGGGCACCCGGCCCGACCTGACGGGCCTGTCCTGTCGCTTCGAGCCGGTACCGGCGGCGACGGGCCTGATCGTCTCGGTCCTCGCGGTCCCGCTGACCGGGGCCGAGCGCACGGCCGTCCGGGACGCGCTGGCCGACGTTCTCGGACTGATCGAGGCGATGCCGCGCATGGGCCGCCCGTTGCCGGCCGCGGGGCCGCCCCTGGGCTGGCCACCATCGGGCTGGCAGATCGAGGCGCGCCTGCGCGGCCCGCTCCTCGGATCTCGGGCCTTGCGGCGGCTGCAGGTGCTGATCCGCGCCGGCCTCTCGCTCGCGATCTTCCGCAGCCGGCTGACGCTCGGGCGCTTCTCCCCGGGCCGCTATCTCCGCGAGGTCGTCGCCAACACCGATTTCCGGAAGTTCGACGACGGCCTGCGCATGACCGTGGCCTGCGACGCCCCGACCGCCGACGCGGTCGAGGCCCGGTTGCGGGCGGCGCGGGCGAGCGGCGTGCTGCGCTACGGCGTGCACCGCCAGAACGCCGCGATCGTCACCTGCATCACGCCGTCGGCGGTCGCGGCCGATCACGTCCACTTCGTCGACGGGGCCGGAGGCGGCTACGCGCTGGCCGCGCGGCAGCTCAAGGCCGACGGCGCATGAGCGGGCCGCGGATCCCCTTCCTGTCCGGCCTCGACCCGACCGCCTGCGCCGCCGTCCGCGGACGGATGGCCGGCATCGCCGTCGCGGGCGGCCGGCCGCTCTTCGAGCAGGGCGAGGCGGGCGATGCGCTCTACATCCTCGTCTCCGGCAGCATCGGCATCTCGACCCATGACGCGCGCACCGGAGGCGTCCGGCGCGTCGCGCGTCTGGTCCCGCCCGACGCCGTGGGCGAGATGGCGCTGCTCTCGGGCGCCCCACGCTCGGCCACGGCGCTCGCGCTGCGGGACTCGCAGCTGCTGCGCCTGACCCGGGACGCCTTCGAGGAGATCGTCGCGGAGCACCCGGGGACGTTGCTCTACTTCTCACGGCTGCTCGCCGACCGGCTGCGCGCGGCTCAGGAAGCGCGCCCGGTGGAGCGGTCGCCGCGGACCTTCGCGGTTCTCGCGGTCACCGAAGGACCCTCCGCCACCGCGTTCGGAAGGCGGCTGGCCCTGGCCTTGGATGAGATCTTGCCGGGCCGGACGGGCTGCCTCGCCCAATGGCCGGAGGGCGTCGACGAATCCTGGTTCCATCGTTTCGAGGCGGCCCACGACCGCACGATCTACATCGCCCACCAGATCGACTGCCCCTGGTGCCAGCTCTGCCTGCGCCAGGCCGACCACGTCCTCCTGCTCGCCGCGCCCGGGGAACCGCCTCGGCCCGGCAGCGAGGCCTATGTCGCGCGCCTACGCTCCGAATGGGTGCGCATGGACCTCGCGGTCGATCAGCAGCCCGAGGCAGAGCGTCCGAGGCCGCTCCATCCGGCCGTCGCGGCCCTTCCGGCCGCGTTGCGCGTTCAGGTACGCGGGGGCCGGGAGGCCGATATCTGCCGGCTGGCGCGGTTGGCGAGCGGCTGCGCGCGGGGGATCGCGTTCGGCGGCGGGGGCGCACGCGGCCTCGCCCATCTCGGCGTGCTGCGGGCACTCGAGGAGGCCGGCCGCGACATCGACTTCGTGGGCGGGACCAGCATGGGTGCGATCATCGCGGCGAGCGTCGCGATGGGCTGGAGCCTGGAGCGCATCCACCACCAGACCGTCGAGTCCTTCGTCGGGCAGAACCCGCTCAACGATTACACGCTGCCCTATCACGCGCTCACCCGCGGCGCGAAGGTCGATGCGGGGCTCGTCCAGCGCTTCGGCGGGGCGCGGATCGAGGATCTCTGGCTGCCCTTCTTCTGCGTCTCGTCGAACCTCACCACCGGCTCGGCGATGATCCATCGCAGCGGCGACCTGCCCACGGCCCTGCGCGCCAGCATCGCCATCCCCGGGCTGCTGCCACCGGTCTGCACGGAGGACGGCGTGCTCGTCGATGGCGGCATGATGAACAACCTGCCGGCCGACATCGCCGCCCGGATGGAGCGCGGGCCCGTGCTCGCGATCGACGTCGGCAGCGACCTCGCCTTCCAGACCATGCCGGCCCGGACCTGGCGCGGCCGCGCGGTGCGCCAATGGCTCGGGATGCCGGCCGCCATGCCGGCGATCGTTCCGCTCCTCCTGCGCGCGGCGACCGTGTCGAGCGATGCGCAGACGATGCGGGCCGTCGCCTCGGCGGCCGCCATCCTCAAGCCGCCCCTCGCAGGGGTCGATCTCAGGGCCTGGACCTCCTACGAGGCGATCGCGCGGATCGGCTATCGCTGCGCCCGGGAGGCCCTCGAGGCCGGCCGAATCGACGGCTGGAGCCTGACGCGAGAGTGGCCCGTACAACCCGCGCCAGGGCTGTCGTGAGCGCCGTGCAGCCTTTGCGTACCTGACACGCGGCGGATGATCAGGCTTCGATCTCGACCGCACTCTGCCGGCACGTCGGCAGGCCGAGGCCCCTCCGCTCGCACGGTCACGTCCGTCCATAGAGGCGGGGTTCGTGTCGCTCTCTTCCGAGGCAGCTGGGATCTCGGGCACCTATAGCGGCGATGCCGACAACGGCGGCTCGACCTCCGGGATCGTCAACCAGGTCGTGACTGCGGCCCTCACCACCACCACGTTGAGCTCGTCACAGAACCCGAGCACGGTTTTGCAGGCGGCTCGCTTCACCGCAAGGATCTCCGGTCCCGGCGGCACGCCCGGTGGGACGGTAGCCTTCCGCGATGGCGGCACCGTCCTCGGCACGGCAGCCCTCGCGGCCGGCAGCGCAGCCTTCACCACGGGCGATCTCATAGCCGGGCCGCACACGATCACGGCCGTCTATTCCGGCGATCCTTCGTACGCGGGCAGCACGTCGGCGGCCCTGACCCAGACCGTCGCGGCCGCTGCGGGCGGCATCACGCTCACGGTGAACGCGGCGGGACGGGACGGCAGCTTCGGCTTCGGCTCGACGCTGCCGGGGGCGGCTTCCTTCACGCTCTCGAGCACGGGCAATCGCGTCACCCGCAGCTTCGACACAGTGCCGGCCGGCACCTACTCCATCACGTCGCTGGGTCTGCCGCCGGGATTCGTCCTGCAAGGCTTCAGTTGCTCGAACGGCACCGCGACGAGCAACAGCGTCACCTTCACGGTCGCGGCTGGAACGCGCGTGAGTTGCAGCTTCAACGCCGGCTTCGACGAGGAGCGCGTGCGCCGGACGACGCAGGCCGCCATTCGCTCCTTCCTCCAGCAGCGCGCCGATGCGATCGCCCAGGCCCAGCCGGATACGCGACGCTTCCACGACCGCTTCACCGGAGCGATGTTCAGCTCCGACGGCACGGGCGGACTCGTTCCGACCTACAGCGCGAGTCCGCTGGACGTCACCGGCTCGACGGCCGTCGGCAGCACGAACTTCTCGGCCTCGACGAGCCTGTCCCGTCTCCTCCGGCCCGACGCGAAGCTCGAGTTCGACGCCTGGACGGAGGTTCGCTCCGGCTCCTACCGCGACAGCTTCGATGCGAACCCGCTGACCGCCGGCGTGATCGGACCGCGCTCGCGCACAAGCGGATCCTTCGCCATGGGGTTCGTCGGTCTCGATTACCGCATCCAGCCCGGTCACGACACCCGTTCACGAAGACCGAAATGACCTCCGGCAGCACATCCTCATGGGCGGCAGACACGTCGTCTGACCTCGCCGCACGTCCGACTGATCCGGTCCCGGCCGATTCACTCGATCGGCACGCTCCGAAGCCGGCACGTCGATCCAATGCCCGTTTCAGGCCCTTTCAGCATTGCTTAACCAACATATTTTAACGATCGCAACGCCGAGTAGGGGTGCTTGCGAATGTTTGGCTCGTTGAGAGCATCAATGGGTTGCATAGAGACCCACGCGCGCTCGATATTACTGTATTCCATCCTGGCCAACATTCTCGTCATCGCGCCGTCGCTGCACATGCTGCAGGTCTACGACCGCGTCCTCGCCTCCCGTTCGATCGGAACGCTCGTCTACCTGACGCTGATCGTGGTCGGCGCGCTGGTGGTCTGGGGGCTGGCCGACGCCGTGCGGAGCCAGATCGCGGTCCGGGCCGCCGCGAAATACACGGTCTCGGTCGCGCCCAAGCTGTTCGCGAAGATGGCCGCGGATCCCAAGGCCGGCGCCAAGTCGGGGAAGGCGCTGCGCGACCTCGCGACCGCCCGGGGCTTCCTGGGCGGCCGCGTCTTCGTCTCGCTGTTCGACCTGCCCTTCATCCCGATCTACCTGCTGATCATGACGGTGCTGCACTGGAGCCTCGGCCTGCTCACGGTGGTCGGCATCGGCGTGCTGGCCGCGCTCAGCGGCCTCAACGTCGCCGCGACCGAGCGCGAGCGCGAGCGCAGCCGCCAGGCGGAGAACGACGCCACCGCGTTCGCGCAAGGGGCTTTCCAGCGCATCGATGAACTGCGCGCCCACGGCATGCTCTCGACCTTCCTGACGATCTGGGGCCGCAAGACCGCGCTCATCCTGAAGGAGACCGAGGCGGCCGGCGCGAAGTCGGCCCGCTACCAGGCGGTGGGCAAGACGTTCCGCCAGGCTCTCCAGGTCATCATGATGGCCTGGGGCGCCTTCCTGGTGCTCCACGGCGACATGTCGGCGGGCATGATCTTCATGGCCTCGATGATCTCCGGCAAGGCCTTCACGCCCATCGATCAGGTCATCGGCGGCTGGGAGCAGATCTCGCGCGGGTTCGCCGCCATCCGCGACATCGAGGTGCTGACCGGCCCCGACAAGTCGATCCAGGCCCGCATGAGCCTGCCCGAGCCCGAGGGCCGGCTCTCCCTCGAGGCCGTCGCCTACGCGCCCGACCCGGGCAAGCCCGACCGCACGCTGCTGGCCAACGTGAATCTGCGGGTGGCGCCCGGTGAGGTCGTGCTGATCACCGGCCCGACCGGGGTCGGGAAATCGACCCTGATCCGGATCATGGTCGGCGCCGTCCCGCCGACCGCGGGCGCCGTCTCCGTCGATGATATCGGGCAGGACGTCTGGCCGTCGAGCCAGTGGGGCCGAATCGTCGGCTACATGCCGCAGGACATCGAGTTCTTCCCCGGCACGGTCGCGATGAACATCGCGCGCTTCGATCCCGAGGCCACCGAGGAGAGGATCATCGCCGCCGCCAAGGGCGCCAGCGTCCACGACCTGATCGTCGGCCTGCCGGAGGGCTACCGGACCCTCGTCGGCAACCAGAGCTTCGCCCTCTCGACGGGCCAGAAGCAGCGGATCGCGCTCGCGCGCGCCCTCTACGGCGACCCGCGGGTGCTGGTGCTGGACGAGCCCAACGCCAGCCTCGACCAGCCCGGCGAGCGCGCCCTCCTGGTCGCGGTGGCGGAGGCGCGGCGGCGCGGCGCGAGCGTGGTGATCGCCGCCCACCGCACCTCGATCCTGCGCGTGGTGAACAGGGCCTTCACGATCGCGGACGGAACCCTGCAACCCCTGACCATCCAGGCCGCGCCGCCGGCCGCGCCCGCCGAGGCCGGGCCGGAGGCGGCCCGACAGGCCGCCCCACCGGCAGCCGGGCAGACCTCCCGTGTGGCCTGAGGCCGGGGGGCCGGCCGCCCGGCACCGGCTGCGCGATGACGACGGAGACCGGTTGCGTCATGGTTCCTGATGACATGGGCGGGCGTTGGGCCGAGGACGTCCGGACCGACACGCACGACATCCTCAGCGGGGCGGGCCGGGCGATCCTGGCGGCCGCGGGCCTCTTCCTCGTCTGGTCGGTGGCCTACCCCCTCGACTCGGCGGTCGTCGCCGAGGGCGTCGTGATCGCGACGGGACAGAACAAGGTGCTGCAGCACCGGTCCGGCGGCGTCGTGGCGGAGATCGGCGCCCGCGACGGCGAGAGCGTCGAGGCCGGCACCGTCGTGGTCCGGCTCGACCCGATCCACGATCAGGCGGAACTGACCCGCCTCAGGGGCCGCCTCGCCGTGCTCGACGCGATGCGCCAGCGGCTCGAGGCGGAGAACGCCTTCGCGGCCGGCGGCGACACCGCGCTCGACGGCCGCTTCTCCCTGCTCGGCCTGCGCAGGACCGCCGAGGCGGGACCGGCCGGCACGGTCGGGCCCGACGAGCGGCTCCTGCAGGAGCAGGCGCGCGAGTTCGAGCGCGGCCGCGGGGCGGCGCTCGCCGAGATCGAGGCCATGGTCGCCCGAAGGGACGCGGTCGGCCGGCGCAGGCAGGGCCTTGCCGAGCGCGTGGCCGCGGTGACCGCCCAGGTCGCCTCGCTGGAGCGGCAGGTCGCCGCCATGCGCCCGGTCGCGACCCGCGGCCACCTCGCGCGCAAGGTGCTGTGGGACGCGGAGGACCAACTCCTCGCGCGGCGGGCGGAGCGCGCCAACCTCGCGGCCGAGGAGAGCGCGCTCGCCGACGAGGTCGCGGAGACCGGCTCGCGGATCCGCCAGGCACGCCTGACGGACCAGCGCCAGACCTCCGGCAGGCTGACCGACGTCATCGCCGAGATCGGGCAGATCGCCGACCAGATCCGCGCCGCCGAGACCGCCGTCCGGCTGACGGAGGTGCGCGCGCCCGTGGCGGGCACCGTCGTGCACGCGCGGCACAGGACGGTCGGCGCCGTCGCGGCGCCCGGCGAGGTGCTGGCGGAGATCGTGCCGGCGGGCAGCGAACTCGCCCTCAAGGCGCGCGTCGCGCCGACCGACATCACCCATGTGCGCACCGGGCAGGCGGCGCGGGCGAAGATCTCGGCGCTGAACGCGCGCCTCTACGACGACGTTCCGGCGCTCGTCACGCGGGTTGCGGCCGACGCCACCTCGGACGAGCGGACCGGGCAGCACTACTTCGAGGTGGAGGTGCGGCTGCGCCCCGAGCAGCCCGGCGTGCGCGACCTGCTGGGCGCCGGCATGGTCGGACAGGTCTACATCGAGGGTGAGCGCCGCACCTTCGCCGGCTACGTCCTGAAGCCGTTCGCCGACAGCCTCGGACGCAGCTTTCGCGAGCCATGACGATGACGCGCGCCGGATCGACCATGGCACGCGCGGCGACGGGGCGGCGGATCCGGAGGGGCCTCGCCGCCGCCGGACTGCTCGCCGCGTCGGCGGCAGGGCCCGCCCGCGCCGGCGAGGCGGCGCTGCCGGTAGCCGCGCTCGGCCTGCGCCCCGCGATCGTCGAGACCTACGGCATGCCGCCGCCGGCCCGGGTGCCGGAGGCGGCGCAGGCCCTCTTCGCCGCGCCCCCGCCGGCGCTGCCGCGCGGGCCGGCTCTCGGCTCGGCGCAGCTGATGGACGCCGTCGCGATCGCGATCGGCGAGAGCGACCTCGTGCGGAGCTCGGCGGCCGAGCGGGCCGCGGCGGAGACGCGGGTCGGCCGCGCCTGGGCCGCCTTCGCGCCGACGATCTCGGGCACGGCCTGGATCGGCAGCGATCCCGTCGCGGCGCCCTCGATCCACGATCCGGGCAAGTCCGCCGGCCTCTCGGTCGCCCTGCCGCTCCTCGACGGCGGGACGCGCCTGTTCACCGAGCGGAGCGCGGAGAGCGCGGCGCGCGCCGCCGCCGCGGATGTCCGCCGCGTCACCGAGGGCGTGGCGCTTGAGACCATCAACGCCGCCGTCGAGCTGAACTTCGCGGTGCGCCAGTCCAAGGTGCTCGAGGACAACCTCCGGGACCTCGTCCGCCTGCAGAAGGCGGTGCGCGGGCGGGTCGCGGCGGGCCACGCGAGCCAGGGCGACGTTGCCGATCTCGAGGCGGAGCTGAACGACGTCGCCCGGGGCCTCGTCGGCGCGCAGGCCTCCGCCCAGAAGTCGCAGACCGTGCTCGCCGCCCAGCTGCGGCAGGCGGCCCCGGGCCGCGTCGTGCTGCCCGACCTCGAGGCCGTGCCGCGGCACGGGCTCGACCGTCTCGCCGCGCTCACCCGGGCGCGCAATTCCGGGGTCCAGGCCGGCTGGCACCGCTACGAGGCCGCGGCCGAGGCGCGCAAGGCGGCCGCCGGGCGCTACCTGCCGCGGCTCGACCTGAGGGCCGATTACAGGGCCGTCCAGAACTACCGCAGCGTCAGCTCGCCCGCGGGTCTCACCGTCGGGCTTCAGCTCAACGTCCCGCTGGTCGAGCTGACCACGCTGGCCGACATCCGCGAGGCGGGCGAACTCGTCGACGCGGCCATGCACCGGGCGATGGCCGAGGACCGCCGGGCCGTCACGCAGCTCCGGATCGACTGGGTCGAGTTCCAGTCGGCCGGCGAGCGGGGGACGTTCGCGCGCCGCAAGGCGGCAGCCCTCCGGGCGGCCTACGCCGCCAAGGTCGATCAGTACGAGATCGGCCTGCTGCCGATCGACGACGTGCTGCTGACCCGCCGCCGCCTCGTCCTGGCGACGCTGGAGGAGCTGGAGGCCGGCAACGCCCGGTTCACGGCGATCGCCCGGCTGGCGCTCACCGCGGGCCTTCTGGGCGAGATCGTCGGCGCCCCGACCGCCGAGGCCTCCCTCGGGTCGTCCCTGAACCAGCGCGTCCGGCGGGGCGACGTCCGGTCTCGATAGTCCGAACGAGAGCGCTCTGCGCCGGAGCGGATGCCGGTTCGGCGAAAGAGAGCGCGTCGAAGCAGCGGCCGAGAGCCGCTCCGGATCGCAACGCGATCGGGAGCGGCTCCGGGCGGTGTCCCGTCCCCGGGGCCGGGGCGACGGTCAGCCCGAGAGGTGATCCACCGTCACCGTCTCCCCGGAGCCGTGGAAGTACACGGCCTCGACATCGTGCAGGACGTCGCGGCCCTCGGCGGCGCTCGTGACGTGGAGCGTCCCGTCCGCGTCCTTGAGGAAGGTGTAGTCCGACGCCTTGCCGGCGAACTCGGCCACGTCCCGGCCGGCACCCCCCTCGATGGCGTCGTCGCCCTTGCCGCCGACGAAGCGGTCGTCGCCGGCACCGCCCCGCATCACGTCGGCGCCGTCGGTGCCGACGATGAAGTCGTCCTTCTCCGTCCCGACGAACAGCGTGCCCGCGGCCGTGGGCTGCCCGACGATCCCGCTCTTGACCGCGGCGACGCTCGCCACGCTTCCGATATGCCCGTCGCCCGGATCGGCCGCCAGGACCCCGGCGGGCTCGACCGTCGCTCTGGCCGTCTCGAAACCGGTGTAGTTCACCCCCTGCCACGTCAGCGCCTTGCCCAGGGTGTTCCAGCCGCCGTCCGCGAGCGGCGACCAGCCCGCGGCCTTCGCGGCGGCGTCGAAGGCCGTCTTCTGCGCGCCGGTCACGACGATCTCGAGGCTGTCGGTTCCGGCGCCGCCGTTGATGGTGCCGGAGGTGTCGCGGGTGGTGGTGCCGATCTTCAGCCGGTCGTTGCCTCCGCCGAGGTTCACCGTGCCGTCGATCTGCCAGTCGCGGCCGATCTCGACCGTCTCGCTGCCGGAATTCGCCCCCGCGAAGCCGCCCTTCAGCGTAAGCCCGTCGCCGATCCG
>Ga0316228_1001143_pt1 | contig 29450 bp, 25 predicted proteins | sample TBH18021metaG_FD_206005 | JGI IMG/M metagenome (GOLD analysis project Ga0316228, IMG submission 206005) | Freshwater microbial communities from Trout Bog Lake, Wisconsin, USA - TBH18021 | ecosystem: Environmental > Aquatic > Freshwater > Lake > Hypolimnion/Profundal zone | place: USA: Wisconsin... | reverse complement strand
GATGTCGGCTCGGTGAAGGGCTCGGTGGTGGCGGCGGTCGCGCCGCACCTGCCGGAGGGCGTGGCCTTCGTGCCGGGCCACCCGGTGGCGGGCACCGAGTATTCGGGGCCGGATGCCGGCTTCTCGACCCTGTTCCAGAACCGCTGGTGCATCCTGACCCCGCCCGAGGGGACGGACGAGGCGCCGGTCGCGCGGGTGCGGGCCTTCTGGGAGGGCCTCGGCGCCATCGTCGAGACGATGAGCCCGGAGCACCACGACCTCGTGCTCGCCATCACCAGCCACGTGCCGCACCTGATCGCCTACAACATCGTCGGCACGGCGGCGGACCTCGAAGAGGTCACGCAGTCGGAGGTGATCAAGTTCTCCGCCGGCGGTTTTCGCGATTTCACCCGGATCGCCGCCTCCGACCCGACCATGTGGCGCGACGTGTTCCTGACCAACAAGGACGCGGTGCTGGAGATGCTCGGCCGCTTCAACGAGGATCTGGCCGCGCTCGCCCGGGCCATCCGCTGGGGCGACGGCGAGGCGCTGCACGCGCTCTTCACCCGCACCCGGGCGATCCGCCGCGGCATCGTGGCGATGGGCCAGGAGACGGCCGAGCCGGATTTCGGGCGCCGCAAGGAGGGCTGAGGCTCGCGGGCCGGCTCTCGCTCAGGCGGGGCGCGGCCGCAGGCGGGCGCGACCGGGGGCGCTCCCCCAGGCCCGCGCCAGGGCCTGCCCGGCCCGCATGCCGGGCCGCTCGACCGCGACGTGGACGAGGGCCGCGAGCAGCACGGCGGCGAGGGCGGCGGCCGGGATCAGCAGCGGCAGCAGCGCGGTCGGGACCGCCCCGGCGAGGGGCGCGAGATCGACGAAGAGCGCGCTCAGCACCAGCCCGTGCAGCAGGTAGACGCCGTAGGAGCAGGCGCCGAGTACCCGCGCGCCGCGCGAGCGCAGGAATCCGCCGAAGTCGTTGCCGCAGGCGACGCAGAGGAAGAAGGCGCCGTAGAGCACGAGCGCCGCCGGCTTGCCCGGCACGACCTGCGTGGTCGCGGCGAGGACGAGCGCGGCGGCGGCGAGGCAGGCTGCCCCCGGCCCCCGCAGCCGGGCGGCGAGCGCCTCGCGCAGCCGCACCTCGCAGGCCAGCATGCCGACCGCGAAGAGCGGCAGGTAGCCGATCAGCGGCAGGAGGTTCTTGAGCGGCCGCAGGAGCAGCGCGCCGACGAGGAGCCCCGCCGGCACCCACCAAGTGGGCGCCCGGCCCCGGACCCGGTCCATCGCCGCGCCGCAGGCCGGCAGGACGAGGATGTAGAACAGGAGTTCGTAGCGCAGCGACCAGAGCACGTGGGCGTTGATCCGCCCGCTGTCGGCCTCGCCGAGCAGCGGCGGCGTCCCCGCGCAGGCGAGCCAGCGCAGCAGCGCCGCCGCCTCCTCGTGGAGCGGACGGGCATTCGCCCCGCCGGTCCGCCAGAGGATCAGGCCGAGGATCAGGAGGACCGAGGCGAGGAGGGCCGGGTAGAGCCGGAACAGGCGGCCGAGTGCGAGGCGGCCGAGGTCGAGCCCGCGCAGTCCGCCAAGGATGCGCGGATAGAAGACGTAGCCCGTGACCATGAAGAACAGGCCGACGCTGCCCGCGCCGAGATTGTGCAGGGGCAGCGCTTCGGGCGTCGCCCAGGCCGCGCCGGACCGCGCCACCGGGATCCAGATCGCGGCGTGGTGGACGAGCACCGCCAGGGCGAGCACGCCGCGCAGCCCGTCGATGGCGGTCTCGCCGCCCGCAGGGATCGGAAAACCCGCGCGCACGAGACCGCGCGCCGCGACGTGCGCGGCGGCGTAGGCCAGAGCCCCGCAGAGCAGGATGTCCGCGACCGGACCGAACACGCAAGCCGCCCCCGTTGAGCCGAAGGGGTCAGCGTGGCCGGGCGGGGTAGGGGGCGCAACCCGGGCCCGGCGTTTCGTCCGCGGGTGTGCTCCGGCTGCGTCATACCGTTTTCCGGTCGATGGGTTCGGTCTGACGCATCGTCTCGGAACGAAGCGCGGGTCCCCTCTCCTGTAGGGAGAGGTCCACTTTCGCAGAAAGCCGGGTGAGGGGTATGAGGCTTCTGGATGAGGCTCACCCTGGACGCGCGTCGATGCCGAGCGCTGTCCTGATCCGTCATACCCCTCACCCCAACCCTCTCCCTATGGGAGAGGGGGCAGGGCGCGGTTCACCGCAGCGCCCGAACCGATCAGCCGGAAACGGTATCAGTAGAGCGGTTCGAGCCGCACGTTCGGGATCGTGAAGGGGCCGAGCATGATCCGGCCGTCGCCGAGGCGCAGCGGCGGCAGCGGCTTGAGCGGCGTCTCGCCGCCGGCCGGCGCGCCGTCAGGGCCGGGGGTGCGCACCGTGCCCAGCAGCCCCCCGACGAGCGCGCCGACCAGCGCGCCGCGGTCGGCACCGTAGCGCTGGCCCACGAGTCCGCCGACCAGGGCTTCGAGCCCCGCGGCCCGCAGGTCGAGCTGGCCGGCGATGCGGTGACCCTCGTCGAGGCCGAGCGTGCCCTTGGCCTGGAGGCGGCGGTCGCCCTTGGCGAGGTTGAGGCCGGCGAGTTCGAGCCTGCCCTCCGCCTCGCGCCAGATCTCCAGCTCCCGCGCCAGGGTGCCGGTGCGCAGCACGACCGCCTTCGTCAGCGTGGCGTCGAGCGCGATGTCGGCCGGGTCGGCGTTGCCGACGAGCGCGTCGGCCTGGGCCGAGCGGGCCTTCGCGAAGCGCAGGCTCGTATCGACGGCGCCGTCCGCGTCGAAGCGGCCGGGGGTCGGGCGGGCATGCAGCTCGAGGTGCTCGCCCGCGACCTCGACCGGCTTGTCGAGCGACGGTCCGGAGACCGTGGCCCGCGGCGCATCGACAGCCAGCGAGGCGCGCACGAACCCGTCCGCGGCGCCGTGGAAGCTGCCGCGCAGGCTGGTCCAGCTTGCCTCGCCCGCGAGGTCGCCCTGCCGCGTCCGGAACGGGCCCGTCGCCTCGAACAGGGCGTGGCGCGGCTGGTAGACCTGCACGAGCGCGGTGAACGGACCGAGGGTGAAGCCGCCGTCGGCGCGGGCCAGCGCCACCGAGGCGCAGCGCAGCTCGAGCCGGAACGGGTATCCGGTGATCGAGCGGTCGGCGCAGGTCCAGGTCCGGCCGGCGGCGGCCTCGCGGGTGAGCCAGGCGTCGATCTCGCGCCCCGCTCGGTCGCGCAGGTAGAACCAGCCGGCGCTCCACAGCACCGCGACCACCGCCAGAAGGATGAAGGGCAGGAACAGGCCGAAGCGCGAGCCGCGCATCCCGCCGCGCCGGTCCCGCGCGATATCCGCCTGCCCCGAGCCCTGCGCCATGCCTGCCCTCTCCGTCATCGGCCGTGCACCTCCCGCAACGCGGAGGGCGATGCAAGAGGGACGGGCACGGATCTAGGACGCCCGGACCGGATGTCAGGCGCACGGTCTCGGGAGGGGATCAGCGAGCGCGGCGCTTCAGCCGCGCGATCCCTCGGTGCTCAGGTCGTCGGCGATCGCCGCGCGCTCGCCCTCGTCCTCGGCGAGGCGGTGGACGTGCATCTCGGTCGCGCCGCTGCCGCGCATCCGGGCGAGCCAGGTGCGGCCGAGATGCTCGCGCGGGCTCTCGCCCGAGGTCGCGACCGAGACGAGCTCGGCGATGCCGGCCGTGTCGCGCCGCACCGCCAGCACCACCGCGGCCCCGACCTCGTCGAGGGCCGGCTCGTTCAGCGCGTGCACGCCGACCACGTAGCGCCGGCCCGAGCGGCCGCGCCAGGCCGAGAGCGCCAGCGCCGGGCTGCCCCGCAGGCCGGCCGTCGTCCTCAGACGTTCTTCCCGCACGTCCTGCCTCCGTGTGCGATCGTCCTTCAGGTCGCGAAGCGCGGCCGACCAGGACAGGGCTCTTTTGTTCGCCATTTGTTCTAGTTTATCCGCCGTCATCCACAGGCGTCAAGCGCGACGCGTCCTGGGGCGGAGATGGGGATTTGGCGAGTTATCCACAAGTCGCGCCGATCCGCGACGATCCGTCCGGGCGTCAGGCCGTGCGCGATGCCTCGCGGGCGGGCTCCGGGACCGCGTGCCCGCGGGCGGCGAGCTCGGCCCGGCCGACCTCGACGAGCGCGTTCGAGGCGGCCTCGATCCGCTCCAGGATCTCGGCCTGGAAGGCCGCGCGCGGCATGCCGGCGGGGATGGGGGGCAGGAACTCGATCACCGCGGTGCCGGGACGCCGCACGAAGCCGCGCCGCGGCCAGAACAGTCCGGTGTTGAGCGCCACCGGCAGGCAGGGCACCCCCAGCGCCCCGTAGAGGTGGGACAGGCCCTGCTTGTACACGGGCGGCGCGCCCACGGGCCGGCGCGTGCCCTCGGGAAAGATGATCAGCTGGCGGCCGCGCGCGATGGCGTCGGCGGCCGCGGCGTTCATCAGGCCCATGGCGCGGGTGCCCTTGGAGCGGTCGATCGCCACCATGCCGCCCCGCGACAGGTGCCAGCCGACGACCGGGATGAAGAGCAGCTCCCGCTTCAGGATGTAGGCGAATTCCGGAAACACCACGCAGAGCGCGAGCGTCTCCAGGGCCGACTGGTGCTTGGCCGCCACGAGGAGCGGGCCCGGCGGGATGTTCTCCAGCCCCCGGAACTCGACGCGGATCCCCGCCACGTGCCGCAGCAGCCAGATCGTGGTGCGTCCCCAGGTCCGGGCGATCCCGAGCACCGTGCGCCGTGAGACCAGCGCGGGCAGGCCGCCGAGCGCGATGACCGCGGTGGCCGCGTAGAAGCAGAGGTTGAAGGCGAGGGAGCGGAGCGCGAGCATGGGGACCTGTGCGGGAAGCGCGCTCCTTTAGCCCGGCTTCGCGCCGGGGGACAGACGGGGCCGGGCGCGGGTCGGCGGGGCCGCGTCCCGGATCTCAGTAGCCGTCCGCGAGCGTGCTGCGCTGGCGCGGGTCGGCGGCGCCCGCGAGCAGTCCGTCGTCCCGCCGCATCACCGAGTTCGCCGAGCCGGTGGTGGGGCCGACCTTCACGGCGTGGCCCTTGGCGCGCAAGAGGGCCAGCGTGTCGGGCGATATGCCCTCCTCGGCGAGCAGCACGTCGGGCCGCCACTGGTGGTGGACGCGGGGCGCGTCCACCGCCTGCGCGAGGTTCATGCGGAAATCCACGAGGTTCACGATCACCTGCAGCACCGTGGTGATGATGCGGCTGCCGCCGGGGCTGCCGGTGACGAGGAGGAGCCGGCCGTCGCGGAACAGGAAGGTCGGGGTCATCGAGGAGAGCGGGCGGGCGCCGGGCGCCACGGCGTTGGCGTCGCTGCCGACGAGCCCGTAGGCGTTCTGCGCCCCGGGCTTGGCGGAAAAATCGTCCATCTCGTTGTTGAGGAGCACCCCCGTGCCCTCGGCCACCAGCCCGATCCCGTAGGAGAAGTTCAGCGTGTAGGTGTTGGCCACCGCGTTGCCGGCCGCGTCGACAACCGAGAAATGCGTGGTCTGGTCGGATTCGTAAGGGGCGGGGTCGCCGGCCCGCACCGCCTCGGCGGGCCGCGCCCGCTCGGGATCGATCCCGGCCCGGATCGTGTCCGCGTAGGCCTTGGCGAGCAGCCCCCGCACCGGCACCTTCACCCGGTCGGGATCGCCGAGATAGGCGGCGCGGTCGGCGTAGGCCGGCTTCATCGCCTCGGCCAGCGTGTGGAAGGCCTGCGCGCTGCCCGCCCCCATGCCGGCGAGGTCGAAGCCCTCAAGCACGTTCAGGATCTCCACGAGGTGGATGCCCCCCGAGGAGGGCGGCGGCATCGAGACGACCGCGTGCCCGCGATAGGTCCCGCGCACCGGCTCGCGCAGCTTCACCCGGTACCCGGCGAGATCCTCCGCCGTCATGATGCCGCCCGCGCCGCGCACCGCCGCGACGAGCCTCTCGGCCACCGGGCCGGTATAGAAGGCGTCCGGGCCCCGCTCGGCGATCGTCCGGAGCGTGCCGGCGAGGTCGGCCTGCACCAGGGTCTCACCCCGGGCGAGCACCCGGTCGCCCGCGAAGAACACCGCCCGGGTCGAGGGCCAGCGCCCGAGCATGCCGGCGACCTGCGGCAGCGAGTCGGCCAAGCCCCCCTCGACGCCGATCCCCTCGCGGGCGAGCCGCTCGGCCGGCGCGATGAGATCCGCCAGGGTGAGCCGGCCCGAGCCGTAGAGGCGGTGCGCCTCGGCCAGCCCCCGCACGGTGCCGGGCACGCCCACCGCCTTGCCGCCCCGGGTCGAGGCCGCCCGGTCGGGGGCGCCGTCGGGCCCGAGGAACATGTCGGCGGTGGCCGCCCGCGGGGCGGTCTCGCGGTAGTCGATCGCCACCGTCTCGTTCCGCTCGGCGAGGTGCACCAGCATGAAGCCGCCGCCGCCGAGATTGCCCGCCTGCGGCAAGGTGACGGCCAGGGCGAAGCCGACCGCGACCGCCGCATCGACGGCGTTGCCGCCCTGCTTCAGCACCGCGATGCCGATCCGCGTCGCCCGCGCCTCCTGGGACGAGACCATGCCGTTCGGGGCGAGCGCGGGCAGGGAGCGGGCGATGTCCGAGGGGATCGGCACGGCGTCCGCCGTCCGGGCGAGCTGGGCCCGGGCGCCCGACAGCGGGAGGACGAAGAGAAGCGCCAGGAGGGCGGCGAGGGCACGGCGCGGCATCGCTGGCAACATGGCTGGCGGCATGGCTGACGGGCGGCTCCACGCGGGAGAGGGTCCGAGCCGTGATAGTGCGGCCTGCGGGCGCGTCCAGGCGTGCCCGTGTTGCGCACCCGCGGGCTGACGAATAAGGAAAAGCGTCAGCCGCAGGATCCCGCGCGGGATCCTGTCGGAGGACCCAGGTTCCGCCGCCCGCGCCGCCGGCGCATTCCGGCGGCGTGCGGGCGGCCGCTGCGCCGCATACCGGAAGGAGCGCGCATGCGGGTGATCGATCTCGATCGGGACGCGGTCAAGCAGGGGCTCGCCGACGGCAGCCTGCTGTTGATCGACGTGCGCGAAGCCCACGAATACGGGGACGGCCACATCCCGGGCGCAGTGACCCACCCGCTCTCGGCGTTCGACCCGCAGGCGCTCGCCGCCCTGGTCGAGGGGGATGCGCGCCGGCCGGTCTTCGTCTGCGCCGCGGGCGTGCGCTCCGTGCACGCGCTACACGCCGCGCAGCAGGCTGGCCTGCCGATCGAGGCGCATTACCGCGGCGGCTTCAGGGACTGGTACGCGGCGGGTGAAGCCGTTGAATAGTCCGGCCGCAGCGCCGGCGACGCGCGTGTGGTGTGCGCCGTCGCACAACCCTGAACTGCGCAACGGAATAGGGGCGCACAAGACTGTGAAGGTCGGCGTCCCCTCGAACCCGCCGACCCGCCCAGCCTCCTCTGACCACGCATCGTCCTCGCGCGCGGACCGCACCGCGCGCCGCGGGCCGATGCTCAGGGACCTCGTCATGCATCCTGCCCTGCGCAGCCGGCTCGCCAGCTTCCTCGTTCCCGCCCTCGTCGGCGTCCTGGCCGGTGTCCCGGTCGGCGCCGCGCCGGCCCGCGCCCAGGCCCCCGGCGGGCCGCCGCCGAAGGTCACGGTCGCCAAGCCGGTGGTCCGCGAGATCGTCGAGCAGGACCAGTATACCGGCCGCTTCGACCCGATCGAGTTCGTCGAGGTGCGCGCCCGCGTCACCGGCTACCTCGACAAGATCCAGTTCACGGACGGCGCCACGGTGAAGAAGGGCGACGTGCTCTTCCTGATCGACCGGCGCCCCTACAAGGCGGCGCTGGAGCAGGCCCAGGCGGCGCTCACCTCGGCCAAGGCCCGCCTCTCCTTCACCCAGACCGACCTCGAGCGCGCGCAGACGCTGTCCCGCGGCGGCAACATCTCCGAACAGGTCACCGACCAGCGCCGCCAGGCCTCGCAGACCGCGCAGGCCGACGTGGACAGCGCGGAGGCCGCACTCCGCAACGCCCAGTTGAACTACGACTTCACCGAGGTGAAGTCGCCGATCGACGGGCGCATCAGCCGGCGGCTCGTCACCGAGGGCAACATCGTCATCACCGACCAGACGATGCTGACCACGATCGTCTCGCTCGACCCGATCTATTTCGGCTTCACGGTCGATGAGAAGTCGTTCCTCAAGTACCAGGGCAGCCTCAACATCGGCATGGGCCAGACCCAGCGCGGCAAGGGCGTGCCGGTGATGATCGCGCTCACCGGCGAGGAGAAGCCGACCCGCAAGGGCACGCTCGACTTCGTCGACAACCGCGTCGACAACCAGACCGGCACGGTGCTCTTGCGCGCCACCGTCGAGAACAAGGACGGCTTCATCAAGCCGGGCCTGTTCGGCATCGTCTCGATGCCGGCCACCAAGCCCTTCCGGGGCGTGCTGCTGCCCGACGAGGCGATCTCGGCCAACCAGGACAAGCGCATCGTCTACCTCGTCTCCGAGGACGGCACGGCGTCGGCCCGCGACGTGAAGCTCGGGCCCAAGGTCGATGGCTACCGGGTGATCCGCGAGGGGCTGAAGGGCGACGAGAGCGTGGTGATCAACGGGCTCGCCCGCGTGCGCCCCGGCGCCAAGGTGACGCCCGAGATGCAGACGCTGCCCCCGAGCAAGAGCTGACCGGGTCGGCCCGGGGGATCACGCCCCGCGGGCCGGTTTCCGACCCCATCCGCAGGTGACGCGAGGCGTGGACCCTTCCGGGGCGCCGGCCGAGAGGTTTGACCGATGCGCTTTGCCCACTTCTTCGTCGATCGGCCGATCTTCGCCTCGGTCACCTCGATCATCTTCCTGCTGCTCGGCTTCGTCGCCTACGAGACGCTGCCGGTCTCGCAGTACCCCGAGATCGTGCCGCCGACCGTGACGGTGCGCGCCTCCTTCCCGGGCGCCAACGCCGAGACGGTGGCCGCCACCATCGCGACGCCGATCGAGCAGGAGGTGAACGGCGTCGACAACATGCTGTACATGACGTCGCTCTCCACGAACGACGGCAACATGCTGCTGACCGTCACCTTCAAGGTCGGCACCAACCTCGATATCGCGAACGTCCTGGTCCAGAACCGCCTCTCGGTGGCCCAGCCGCGGCTGCCGCCGGACGTGCGCAACCTCGGCGTCACCGTGCGCAAGGCCTCGCCCGACCTGATGCTGGTCGTGCACCTCCTGTCGCCGAACAAGACCTACGACCAGAACTACCTGGCCAACTACATCTACCTGAACATCCGCGACGAGCTGCTGCGCCTCGACGGCGTGGGCGACATCTCGATCTTCGGCGGCAACGAGTACGCCGAGCGCATCTGGCTCGACCCGAACAAGCTCGCGGCCTACGGGCTGACCACCTCCGACGTCACCACGGCGCTGCAGGAGCAGAACGTGCAGGTGGCGGCCGGCGCCCTGAACTCGCCGCCGGCGGCGACGGGCCAGGCCTTCCAGCTCATCGTGCAGTCGCAGGGCCGCTTCCAGACGCCGGAGGAGTTCGCCGAGGTCATCATCAAGGCCTCCGACGGGCGCCTCGTGCGGGTGAAGGACGTCGCCCGCGTCGAGATGGGCCAGAAGGACTACACCACCAACTCCTTCCTCAACGCCACGCCGGCCGTCGGCATCGGCGCCTTCCAGCGCCCCGGCACCAACGCGCTCGAGGCGGCCGCCTCCGTCCGCAACGTGATGGAGAACCTGAAGAAGAACTTCCCGCCGGACGTCGAGTACCGCATCGCCTACAACCCGACGGAGTTCATCGAGGAGTCGATCCACGAGGTCTACAAGACCCTGTTCGAGGCGGTCGGCCTCGTGGTCATCGTGGTGCTGGTCTTCCTGCAGAGCTGGCGCACGGCGCTGATCCCGGTGCTCGCCATCCCCGTCTCGCTGGTCGGCACCTTCGCCGCCATGGCGGCCTTCGGCTTCTCGCTGAACAACCTGACCCTGTTCGGCCTGGTGCTCGCCATCGGCATCGTGGTCGACGACGCGATCGTGGTGGTGGAGAACGTCGAGCGCAACATGGCCGAGGGGCTCTCCCCCGGCGAGGCCGCGCACAAGACGATGGACGAGGTGGGCGGCGCCGTCATCGCCATCGCGCTGGTGCTGGCGGCGGTGTTCGTGCCGACCGCCTTCATCCCCGGCATCTCGGGCCAGTTCTACAAGCAGTTCGCGCTCACCATCGCGGCCTCGACGCTGATCTCGGCCTTCAACTCGCTCACCCTCTCGCCCGCGCTCTGCAAGCTGCTCCTGAAGCCGCACCACGCGCACGCCCGGCCGAAATTCTTCCTCACGCGCTTCGTCAACTGGCTGGCGGGCCTGTTCAACCGCGGCTTCGACTGGCTCTCGCACACCTACTCGCGCTCGATCTACGGGCTGACCAACTACACGATCGGGCTGATCGCGATGCTGCTGGTCTACGCGGCGGTGATCGCGGGCACGCTCCACCTCGCCCGGACGACGCCCACGGGCTTCATCCCGGACCAGGACCAGGGCTACCTGATCGGCGTGGTGCAGCTGCCCTCCGGCTCGTCGCTCGACCGCACCACGGAGGTGGTGAACCGGGCGGCCGCCGCGGCCCGCAAGATCGACGGCGTGACCAACACGGTGATCATCGCGGGCTTCGACGGCGCCACCTTCACCAACACCACCAACTCGGGCGTGATGTTCATCACGCTGGCCGGCGCCAAGGAGCGCGCCGCGCAGGGGCGCTCGGCCGCGGTGATCACCGGCGACGTGATCAAGGCCACCGCCGACATCCAGGAGGCCCGGGTCATCGTGATCCCGCCGCCCCCGGTGCGCGGCCTCGGCCAGGGCGGCGGCTTCAAGATGCAGGTGGAGAGCCGGCAGAGCTCGGCCATCGGCCCGCTGCTGGCCAATGTCGGCGAGATGCTGGGCGCGGCCAACCAGAGCAACGACGTGCAGCGGGTGTTCACCACCTTCAGCAACGACACGCCGCAGCTCTACCTCGACATCGACCGCACGGTCGCCCGCATGCTGAACGTGCCCTTGGGCAACGTCTTCTCGACCGTGCAGGCGGCGCTCGGCGGCGCCTACGTCAACGACTTCAACACGCTGGGCCGCATCTATCAGGTCCGCGTGCAGGGCGACGCGCCCTTCCGCGTCTCGAAGCAGGACATCGAGCAGCTGAAGGTGCGCTCCTCCACCGGCGCCCTGGTGCCGATGGGCACGCTCGCCAACATCCGGGAGATCTCGGGCCCGCAGATCGTCCAGCGCTTCAACCTGTACTACTCGGTGCCCGTGCAGGGCGTGGCCAAGCCCGGCATCTCGACCGGCCAGGCGCTCGACGCCATGGAGGAGATCGCCAAGAAGAGCCTGCCGGACGGCTACGCCTACGACTGGACCGAGATCGCCTTCCAGCAGAAGGCGGCGGGCGGCACGGCGATCTACGTCTTCGCGCTGGGCGTCCTCCTCGTCTTCCTGGTGCTCGCCGCCCAGTACGAGTCCTGGGCGCTGCCGATGGCGATCCTGCTCGTGGTGCCGACCGGGGTGCTGGCGGCGCTGTTCGGGGTCCAGCTCAGGGGCCAGGACAACAACATCCTGACCCAGATCGGCCTGATCGTGCTCATCGGTCTGGCGGCCAAGAACGCGATCCTGATCGTGGAGTTCGCCCACGACATCGAGAACAACGAGCGCAAGGGGCCGGTGGAGGCCGCCGTGCAGGCCTGCAAGCTGCGGCTCCGCCCGATCCTGATGACGGCCTTCGCCTTCATTCTGGGCACCCTGCCGCTCGTCATCGCCACGGGCCCGGGCGCCGAGATGCGTCAGGCGCTCGGCACCGCGGTGTTCTTCGGCATGATCGGCGCGACCTTCTTCGGCCTGTTCCTGACGCCGGTCTTCTACGTGGTGATCCGCCGCTTCGTGCTCTGGATCGAGCGGAAGCGCGGCAAGAACCCGGACGGCAAGCACCCGCACGGCGAGGCGCCCGACCGCGACGGGCACGGGGCTCCGAGCCCGGCCCACTGAGGCGGCGAGGCACCCGATCGGAACATCCAGGCGGCGCGGCGCCCGTCCGAAAAGACCCGCCGGCCGCGAGGCCGGCGGGTTTTTTGTCGGGCCCGCCCCATCTCGTCCGGGCTGCGTTCAGGCGAGGTGCCTGATACCGCACGCCAACAGACCCGAACCGTTATCCGCGAGGAGCGCTCCGTGCCCGGTTACCTGCCCTTCGCGGGCGCCCTGAAGCTGCCTGCCTATACCTGCGACAATTGCGGGTTCTGGCAGCGCCATTTCGAGGCGCCCGCCTCCTGCCCGATGTGCCTCGACGCCCGCCACGTCGTGCCGCAGGACGGCTGGCGCTTCCGCACCGAGCGGGAGGCGCAAGGTGCCTTCCCCTGCCACTGGGAGGAGCTGGAGCCGGGCGTCTGGCGCTTCTGGAACGACCCGGTCTCCGGCATCGGTCCCTCCGCCTACCTGATCCGGACGGAGCACGGGAACATGGGCTTCGAGGCCTGCCCGGTCTTCAGCGAGGCGGCGCTCGACCAGATCGCCCGGCTCGGCGGCATGCAGGTGCTCTCGTCCTCGCACCCGCACGCCTACGGCGCGCTGGTGCAGTTGCAGGACCGCTTCGACCCGGAGCTCTGCCTGCCCGCCGCCGACTTCACCTGGAGCGCGGCTTTGCAGGTCTCCTGGCCCTACGACGACTTCCTGGAGCCGCTGCCGGGGCTGGAACTGCACCGCACCGCCGGCCATTTCGACGGCCACGCGGTGCTGTTCGACCGGGCGCGGAAGATCTGCTTCTGCGGCGACGCGCTGAAGTTCGAGCTGGAGCCGGGCGATTTCCGCCGGGCGCGCACCATCTCGGCCCACAAGGCCTTCGTGCGCGGCGTGCCGCTCACCGTGGCGGAGCTGCGCCGCTACCGCGACGTGTTCGAGCGTCTCGACTTCACCCAGACCTGGACGCCCTTCGAGCCCGCCGCCAATTGCGGCCGGGCCGAGGTGCTGGCGCTGATTGACGAGATGCTGGCGAGCCGCCCCCACGCGGCGCCGGTGCCGCTGGAGAGCCTGCGGCGATAGCTCCGACGCTCTCCCTCCCCCGCAGAGGGGGAGGGTTGATCGATCGTCAGCGCTTCGTGCTCGCCGCGTTCTGGCCGAACATCACCTTCTTGGCCTCCGCGCTCAGGGCCTGGCCAAGGTTCGGGTTGATCTCGGGACCCCGCGCGTAGGCCGCCTGCGTACCGGGCCGCGCCGCGACCGCCTCGAACCAGCGCTTCAGGTTCGGGTGGTCGTCGAGGTTCTGGCGCTGCTTCTCGTAGGGCACGATCCACGGATAGCAGGCCATGTCGGCGATCGAGTAGTCCGGCCCCGCCACGTAGGCCCGGTCGGCGAGCCGCCGGTCGAGCACGCCGTAGAGGCGGTTGGTCTCGTTGACGTAGCGGTCGATCGCGTAGGGCACCTGCTCGGGCGCGTACTGCGTGAAGTGGTGGTTCTGGCCGAGCATCGGCCCGAGGCCCCCCATCTGCCAGAACAGCCATTGCAGCACCTCGGCCCGGCCGCGGATGTCGGCCGGGATGAAGCGGCCGGTCTTCTCGGCGAGGTAGAGCAGGATCGCGCCCGACTCGAACAGCGAGACCGGCGCCCCGCCGCCCGCCGGCTCGTGATCGACGATCGCCGGCATGCGGTTGTTCGGCGCGATTGCGAGGAAATCGGGCTTGAACTGGTCGCCCGCGCCGATGTTCACCGGGTGGATGCGGTAGGGCAGGCCCGTCTCCTCCAGGAACATCGTGACCTTGTGGCCGTTCGGCGTCGGCCAGTAGTGGAGATCGATCATCGGCATCCTCAGCGTCCGCCCCTCGGGACGCGAGGTGGGACGCGGGGATCGCGCGGTCAAGCCGCGGTTTCCGTCACGGTGCGTCCCTTGCCGCGGGAGCCTGGAATCCTTAGAAACGGCCGCGTGGCGGGGTGTAGCGCAGTCTGGTAGCGCACCTGGTTTGGGACCAGGGGGTCGTAGGTTCGAATCCTATCGCCCCGACCATTCTCATTCGTGTCCGGAGCCATCCCAGCCGCCATGCCGAGCGCCCGCATCTACCAGCCGTCGAAGGAAGCGTCGCAGTCGGGGCTGGCCCGCACCAAGGTCTGGATCCTGGAGTTCGACCAGACCGGCCCCCGCGAGACCGACCCCCTGATGGGCTGGACCGGCTCGGGCGACATGCTGCAGCAGGTGAAGCTGGAGTTCGAGACCCGCGAGGAGGCCGTGGCCTACGCCACCCGCGCCGGCATCAGCTACCGGGTCGAGGAGCCGCACAAGACGGTCGTCCGCAAGGGGCTGTCCTACTCGGACAATTTCAAGTTCAACCGCACGGCGCCCTGGACGCATTGAGGGGCCGCGTCTTCTCCCTCCCCCGCAGAGGGGGGGAGGGAGAGCGATGCGTGAACTCTCCCGCTATCAATCCACGCATGAAAAAGCCGCCGGCGGGGTGACCCGCGCGGCGGCTTTTTCGCGCTCCGATGAGTTCGGGATCAGGCGGCGGCCTGGGTCTCGGTCTCGGCGAGCTTCTTGTGGATCTCGCGCTTCAGGAGCTTGGCCGTCTGCGACAGGTCGGACTCGCCGGCCTTGACCAGGAAGGCGTCGAGGCCGCCGCGGTGCTCGACCGAGCGCAGCGCGTGGGCGGTGATGCGCAGGCGGACGCTCTTGTTGAGCGCGTCGGACTGCAGGGTGACGTTGCAGAGGTTCGGCAGGAACCGGCACTTGGTCTTGCGGTTCGAGTGGCTCACGAGGTGGCCGACCTGAACGGCCTTGCCGGTGAGTTCGCAGCGGCGCGCCATGGCTTCAATCTATCCCGTATCGTTCCGTGGGCGGTCAGTACTCGGACCTCAATGACCGAGCGGCGCGCGCGCCGCGGGCCACGCCCAAGCGTGATTCCAGGTCCAGCGGAGTCCTGTAGAAGGCGCGAGCCTATAGGAGACGACCCCGCCTTCCGTCAAGGCGCGGGATGCGGAAAGCCGGGCCTGTTGCGGCCGGGCGCTACCGCGGGCCCAACGGTCTGTTAACCATGGGCTTGGGATAAATCGGATCTCGCCGGACCCGTCCGGGCGAGCGTCGAGGATCGAATCCGGACCATGTTCGCCCAAGCCCTCCGCACCGCGCCGGCCCGCCGTGTCGGGCAGTTCCTCCTCTCCGGCTTCGTCGGCGTGGGCCTCGTCGGCGCGGCCGCGACCGTCGAGGCCGCCCCCCGGCGCCACCGCGCGGCGCCCCCCGCCACGCTCGCCGTCGATTACGGCATCAACCTCGCGGGGTTGCCGATCGGCACGGCCCGGCTCGCCGGCTCCTTCGAGGGCCAGCGCTACCGGGCCGACGTCTCGGCGGTGCTCACCGGCCTCGTCGGCGCCATCACGGGCGGCCAGGGCTCGGCGCAGGCGTCCGGCACCTTCGCGGCGAGCCCGCAGCCCAACGCCTTCGCGATCGCCACCCGCACGGCCAATGCCGGCATCGCGGTGCGCATGGCGCTGCGCTCCGGCAACGTCACCCAGTCCGAGGTGATCCCCCCGCTCCTCGACATGGAGGACCGGGTGCCGATCACGGCGGCCAACAAGCGCGGCATCATGGATCCGGTGAGCGCGCTGGTGATGCCCGCCCACGCCCGCGGCGAGCCGACCGACCCGGAGAACTGCAACCGCACGCTCCCCGTGTTCGACGGCGCCACCCGCTTCAACGTGGTGCTGAGCTACAGTGAGACGCGCGCGGTCGAGAAGCCCGGCTATGCCGGCCCGGTCCTCGTCTGCAACGTCCGCTACCAGGCGGTCGCCGGCCACCGGCCGGACCGCCCGGGCGTGCGCTTCATGGAGGAGAACCGCGACATGTCCGTCTGGCTGGCGCCGGTCGAGGGCACGCGGGTTCTGGTGCCGCTGCGGATCTCGGTGCGCACCACGATCGGCACCAACATCATCGAGGCGACCCGCTGGACCCGCGCCGGCGCCGTCGCCGACGCTCCGGCCGCGACGACCGGCGCGGCACCCGCCCAGACCGGTTCGGTCGCGAGCCTCGACGCGCGCTGACCGCCATGCGCCGCAGGATCCTGCGCGGTGGATTGCTGCGCCGCGGGGCCCTCCTCGCCCCGCTGCTCGCGGCCGGCCCGGTCGCGGCCCAGCCGCTCACGGCCGGCAGCCCCTGCGGCGGAAACGCCTACTCCTCGGCCGAGGTGCGCGAGGGCCGTCCCGCCCGGCGCGGGCCTCTCGTCGCCGTCCCCGACACCCTCTGCGCCGACCTCGACGGGCCGCGCCCGGACGTGCGCGTGGACGTCTACGGCCTGCCGGGCCCCGGGACCGGTCCCTACGCGGATCCGTACGGTGGCGCGCCGGGACCCGGCACCCCATATGAGAGACGGTTCCGGCGGGGACCCTGATCCCTCCGCGCTCCGGCAACGGGCGGCGCGCACGGGACCGCCCGAGGGTGCCGCCGCCGTGGCGCGCCCGTCGCACCGGCCGTCCGCGCCGAAGGGACATTGCCCGCTCCTTGGCCCTCTCCTCGTCGTCCCGCCGCTCCCTCCCGCCCCAGGCCCGCGCGCGCGGCGTCACGGCGGTGCTCGGGCCCACCAACACCGGCAAGACGCATCTGGCCATCGAGCGGATGCTCCAGCACCCGACCGGCATGATCGGGCTGCCGCTGCGGCTCCTCGCCCGCGAGGTCTACCTGCGCGTCGTCGCCAAGGTCGGCCCCGAGAAGGTCGCCCTCGTCACCGGCGAGGAGAAGATCAAGCCGGACCGGCCGCGCTACTGGATCTGCACCATCGAGGCGATGCCGCGCGACCTCGACGTGGCCTTTGTCGCCATCGACGAGATCCAGCTCGGCGCCGACATGGACCGCGGCCACGTCTTCACCGACCGGCTGCTCTACCAGCGCGGCCGCGAGGAGACCCTGCTGATCGGCTCCGGCACGGTCGAGCCGCTGGTGCGCGCGCTGATCCCGAACGTCCACACCACCACGCGCCCGCGCCTGTCGCAGCTGACGTTCGCGGGCGAGAAGAAGATCGGCCGCCTGCCGCGCCGCTCGGCCATCGTCGCCTTCTCGGCCGAGGAGGTCTACGCCATCGCCGAGCTGATCCGGCGCCAGCGCGGCGGCGCCGCGGTGGTGCTCGGCGCCCTCTCGCCGCGCACGCGCAACTCCCAGGTCGAGCTCTACCAGTCGGGCGACGTCGACTACCTCGTCGCCACCGACGCGGTCGGCATGGGCCTCAACCTCGACGTCGACCACGTGGCGTTTGCGGCGAACTGGAAGTACGACGGCACGCGCTTCCGCAAGCTGACCCCCGCCGAGATGGGCCAGATCGCGGGCCGGGCCGGCCGCCACACCTCGGACGGCACCTTCGGCTCCACCGGCCGCTGCCCGCCCTTCGAGCAGGAACTGGTCGAGCGCCTGGAGGCCCACGACTTCGACCCGGTGCGCATCCTGCAGTGGCGCAACCCCGACCTCGTCTTCGAGTCGCTGGAGGCGCTCCAACAGAGCCTCGACGAGCACCCGCACGAGCAGGGCCTGACCCGCGCGCCGATGGGCGAGGACCAGCAGGCCCTCGAGATCCTGATGAAGGAGGACGACATCCGGGACATGGCGAGCCGCCCGGCCGCCGTGCGCCGGCTCTGGGACGTCTGCGGCGTGCCGGACTACCGCAAGGTCCATCCCCAGACCCACGCCGACCTCGTGGCCCAGCTCTACCGCTTCCTGATGCGGGGCATGGCCGGGCGCATCCCGGACGAGTGGTTCGCCGAGCACGTTGCGATGATCGACCGGACCGACGGTGACATCGACACCCTGTCGCGCCGGATCGCCCAGGGGCGCACCTGGACATTCGTGGCGAATCGGCCCGACTGGCTGCGCGACCCAGAACATTGGCAGGGCGAGACGCGTCGGGTAGAGGACAGGCTGTCCGACGCCCTGCACGAGCGCCTCGCGAGCCGCTTCGTGGACAGGCGCACCAGCGTCCTGATGCGGCGCCTGAGAGAGAACACGATGCTCGAAGCCCAGATCACCGCCGACGGTGACGTCACCGTCGAGGGTCAGCATGTCGGCCACCTGCACGGATTCCTGTTCGTGCCGGACGCCAGCGCCGAGGGGCAGGAGGCCAAGACCCTGAGGAGCGCCGCCGAGAAGGCGCTCGCGGGCGAGATCGAGGCGCGGGCCGAGCGCTTCTCCGCGGCCGCCGACGCCGCGCTCGTCCTCTCGCACGACGGCACCATCCGCTGGACCGGCGCGCCGGTGGCCAAGCTCGCCCCCGGCGACAAGCTCTTCGCGCCCCAGATCCGGCTGCTCGCCGACGACAGCCTCGCCGGCCCCGCCCGCGAGAAGGTCGAGGTGCGCCTCAACGCGTGGCTGCGCGCCTACGTGGTGCGGCTGCTCGGCCCGCTCATGGAGATCGAGACCGCGGCCGACCTCACCGGCCTCGCCAAGGGCATCGGCTATCAGGTGGTCGAGGCGCTCGGCGTGCTGGAGCGCGCCAAGGTCGCGCACGAGATGCGGACCCTCGACCAGGAGGGCCGCGGGGCGCTGCGCCGCCACGGCGTCCGCTTCGGCGCCTACCACATCTTCCTGCCCGCGCTCCTGAAGCCGGCCCCGCGCACGCTCGCGGCCCAGCTCTGGGCGCTTCGCAACGGCGGTCTCGACCAGCGCGGCCTCGACGAGATCGCGCATCTGGCGGGCTCGGGCCGCACCTCGATCAAGGTCGATCCCGAAATCGCCAAGGGCCTCTACCGGGCGGCGGGCTTCCGCGTCTGCGGCGAGCGCGCGGTGCGCGTCGATATCCTGGAGCGCCTGGCCGACCTGATCCGCCCGGCGGTCGCCTACCGTCCCGGCACCACGCCCGGCGCCCCGCCGCCCGGCACCGCCGACAACGACGGGTTCGTGGCCACCGTCGGTATGACCTCGCTGGTCGGCTGCTCGGGCGAGGATTTCGCCTCGATCCTGAAGTCGCTGGGCTACGTGGCCGAGAGCCGCCCCGGCCCGGCCATCACCGTGCCGCTCCTGCCCGCCGCCGCCACCACCCCGGCCCAGCCCGCCGCGGCGACGTCCGACGCGGCGTCCGCCGAAGCGGCCGAGCGCGATGAAGTCCCGGCCGGAACCGACGAGGCCGCGCCCGAGGCATCTGCCGAGACGGCCCCCGAGCCCGCTCCCGAAGCTCCGCCGGCCGAGGCGGCCGCCGCCGACCCGGATGCCGGGACCGTGGCGGCCGAGCCGGCTGAGGCCGCGCCGGCCGTCGAGCCCGAGGCGGCCGCCGAGCCTGCGCCGGTCGCCGAGCCTGCGTCGGCCGCCGAGGAGGCTGCCGAGGCACCCGCGCCCGACGCGGAGAGCGCGCCGGCCGAGGCGAGCGCGGAGACCGCATCGGAGGAGGGCGACGTCGCTGCCCTCTCCGACGAGCGTGCGGCGAGCGACGCCCCGGCCGAAGCCGCCGCGTCCGAGGACGCGTCGGCAGAATCCGCCGAGCCCGTCGTCGTCGAGGTCTGGCACCTGCAGCGCCACCAGCGTCCGGCCCACCAGCGCCAGCGCCCCCGCGGGGGCCAGGGCCGCGGCCGCGAGGGCGGCCCGGACCAGCGTCCGCAGGGCGAGCGCCCCTTCGGCAACCGCCGCCCGGACCAGAACCGCGGCCAGGGCGCCCAGGACGGGCGCCCCCCCCGCGGCGACAGGCCCGAGGGCGAGCGGCGCGGGCGCGACGAGCAGCGCGGGCCCCGTCGCGAGCGGTTCGAGGGCATCCGCCCCGAGCGGCGCGACGAGCCTCGCCATGCCGGCCCGAGGCCCGACCAGCGGCCGCCGCGGCGCGAGCGCCAGCCCGATCCGGATTCGCCCTTCGCAAAGCTCGCCGCCCTCAAGGCGCAGCTCGAGACCGGCGGCGGCGATAAGCGGTGAGCCGCCTCCGGTGATGTCCGGGACCGCGCCGTGAAGGAGGGCCAGCTCAGGCTCGACAAGTGGCTCTGGTTCGCCCGTTTCGCCCGGACGCGCTCCCTGGCCGCCCGCCTCGTCGGCGACGGCTACGTGCGGCTCAACGGAAAGCGCGTGGAGACGCCCGCCAAGGGCGTCTGCGTCGGCGACGTGGTGACGGTGGCCGCCGCCCACGCGACGTTGAGCGTGCGGGTGCTGGGGCTGGGCGAGCGCCGCGGCCCCGCACCCGAGGCGCGCCGCCTCTACGCCGACCTCTCGCAGCCCGGCGGCCCGCCCGACCCCTCCCTGGAATCAGTGTAAGCGGGCCACAGGGGCGGATGCGCCGCGCCGCGACCGCCCGGCGCGCTTGTCAGCCCTCCGGGCAGCCGCTAGAGGCATCCGAACCGAGCCCAGGAGGCTCTCAGAAACATTCGCGCGCGCACGGACCGCCCGACGGCCGGTCCGGCAGGAAGCAGCGTCAGACGCCGTCGCGCACCGGCGCCGCTGTCGCGGAGCGCGCGGACCAGGGACAAAATTCCGCCCATGACCTACGTCGTCACCGACAACTGCATCAAGTGCAAGTACATGGACTGCGTGGAAGTCTGTCCGGTGGACTGCTTCTACGAGGGTGAGAACATGCTCGTTATCCACCCCGACGAGTGCATCGATTGCGGCGTCTGCGAGCCCGAGTGCCCGGCCGAGGCGATCAAGCCCGATACCGAGGGCAACCTTGAGACCTGGCTGAAGCTGAACGCCGACTACGCCAAGACCTGGCCGAACATCACCCAGAAGAAGGACGCGCCGGCCGACGCCAAGGAGTGGGACGGCAAGTCCGGCAAGTTCGAGGCCCACTTCTCGCCCAACCCCGGTTCGGGCGACTGAGGCCGGGCCGGCGTCCGGCGGGGGCCTCATCCCCGCACGGTCATGCGGACCGCGCGCGGCAGGATTGCGCGAGCCTCGGACGACACCGGCGCGACACCGTGCACAACTCCCCGGACGACGCCGCGCGAGCGCGTCCGTCAGCCGCCAGTGCTTTGATTCGCCGTGCCGATTGTGATACACAATCGGCCTGCCGTCGCTCGTGCCTGACGTGCTTCCTCCGCGCCCTACAAACGCAGTTCCGGATTTTCTGGATCGAGGTCGCAGACGATCGACCGTCGAGGGGTAATGCCCTTCGCGGCCGTTCGGCCCTGGCATGTCGTCGGCGCACCTGGGAGCTGCCGGCGCCTCACGCGCGAACCGGCGGACGGTGGTTGAAGCCGGGTGTCCCGCCCCGGGTGAAACGGTTCGGCGCGGATCATAAAAAATCCCGCGCGATGTTCGGAGGCCCTTCTCGCATGACGACAGCCAAGAAGACGACGGCAGGCCGCCAGGGTTTCAAGACCGGCGAGGCCGTAGTGTACCCGGCTCACGGCGTCGGCCGCATCACCGCGATCGAGGAGCAGGAGGTCGCCGGCTTCAAGCTGGAGCTGTTCGTCGTCTCGTTCGAGAAGGACAAGATGGTCCTGCGCGTGCCCACCGCGAAGGCCAACAGCGTCGGCATGCGCAAGCTCTCCGAGCCCGAGGTCGTCAAGAAGGCGCTCGACGTGCTGACCGGCCGCGCCCGCGTGAAGCGCACGATGTGGTCGCGTCGCGCGCAGGAATACGAGGCCAAGATCAATTCGGGCGACCTCCTGGCCGTGACCGAAGTGGTGCGCGACCTCTACCGCTCCGAGGCCCAGCCCGAGCAGTCCTACAGCGAGCGCCAGCTCTACGAGGCGGCCCTCGATCGGGTCGTGCGCGAGATCTCTTCGGTCAACCGCATCACCGAGACCGAGGCGCTGAAGCTGATCGAGCAGAGCCTTGCCAAGTCGCCCCGCCGCGCCAAGGCCGAGGCCGAGAGCGATGCCGAGACGGACGGCGACGACCTGCAGGAGGAAGCCGCCTGAGGCATCCTGCCGCAGCGGATTTCGGAGTTTCGAGGCCCGGCGCGCTGCGCCGGGCCTTTTTCATGTCGAAAATTTGGCGTTCCGACGTCGTTTCGGGCTGGTCATTCCAAGATCGAAGCACATTTTGGTGAGACCCGCCGCTTGACGCCCCGCCGACGGCGTGCTCGCCCCGGGGCGCGCGCCGATCATGGTCCGATCGGGCGTACGAACCTGCCGTTTCATCGGAACCTTCGGGTGCGCCGCGCCGTTGTGGCCATGCCTGGCATCGGCCCGGCGGTGCCGCGTGCGCCGCCTTCATGGGCGCGGCGCCGCATCAGCACTCGATAACAGAGGCAGGCGGGGATGGCGGAAATCGCGGGTATCCGGCGGCAATTCATTCGTACCGCGATGGAGGCGCCCTTCCTGGCACGGGAAGAAGAGCGCGGTCTGGCGGTCCGCTGGAAGGAGAACCGCGACGAGCGCGCCCTGCATCGCCTGATCTCCGCCCACATGCGCCTCGTCATCGCCCTGGCCGGGCGCTTCCGCCACTACGGCCTGCCGATGGCCGACTTGGTTCAAGAGGGGCATGTCGGCCTGATGGAGGCTGCCGCCCGCTTCGAGCCGGAGCGGGAGGTGCGCTTCTCGACCTACGCGACGTGGTGGATCCGCGCCTCGATCCAGGACTACATCCTGCGCAACTGGTCGATCGTCCGGGGCGGCACCTCGTCGGCCCAGAAGGCCCTGTTCTTCAACCTGCGCCGCCTGCGCGCCCGCCTGATGCAATCGACCGAGGAGCGCGTCGGCGACGAGATCCACCGCCGCATCGCCACCGCCATCGGCGTGTCGCGCGAGGACGTCGCCCTGATGGACGCGCGCCTCTCCGGTCCCGACATGTCGCTGAACGCCCCCGTGGGCGAGGACAGCGAAGTCTCCTCCGAGCGCATGGACTTCCTGGTGGACGGCGCGGCGCTGCCCGACGAGACGGTCTCGGCGGCCGTCGACGGCGAGCGGCGCCTCGGCTGGCTCCAGCAGGCGCTCGGCGTCCTCTCGGAGCGCGAACTGCGCATCCTGCGCGAGCGGCGTCTGGCCGAGGATCAGGCCACGCTGGAGGCGCTCGGCCACCGGCTCGGCATCTCGAAGGAGCGCGTGCGCCAGATCGAGAACCGCGCCCTGGAAAAGCTCCGCCGGGCGCTCGCCGAGAAGTTCCCGGCCGAGACGGGCGTGCCCTACGTGGGCTGATCCCGATACGGGTTCCGAATATACGACGGGCTCCGCCTCTGTGAGGCGGAGCCCGTTTCGTTTTGCGGGCTGATATGTCCCACCTTCGGGCCGTCATCCCGGGGTCGCCTACGGCGCCTCGGAATGACGGCGGTGGGAATCATAAAATGGAGTGCCGCGAAGCGGCGCGATTGCTCAGCCCTGTTGCGGCGCGCGGGCGACCTTGCCCTTGCGGTAGGGAGGCTTGGCGCCCGGTGCGCGCTCGGCGCCCCGCTCGACATGGCGGGTGTGCTTGGTCGCGCGCGGGCTCTTGAAGTCCCGCGGCGGCGGCGCGCCCTCGTTGCCGAGCGCTTCCACCTGGATCTCCGGCGAGCCGTTGCGGGCGAAGGCCTCGGCGAACTGCCGGGCCGCGCCGCCGCGGATCTCGAACTTGGTCTCGCGCTCGAAGATGCGGATCGCGCCGATCACCTCGCGATCGACCTTGCCGCGCCGGGTCAGCAGCGGCAGCAGGCGGCGCGGGTCGGCGTTGTCGCGCCGGCCGAGATTGAGCCGGAACCACACCGCCGGGCCCATCGCGGCGATGCGCTCGGCATCCATCGGGTCGTAGGGCGCGCGGCCCGTGACGGCGCGCCCGCCCCGGTCGCCCGGATCGGTGACATCCTCGGGCGCCGGCAGGCGGGTGCGGTAGACGCGGGCCAGCAGCGCGGCGAGTTCGGCCGGAGAGCGCTCGGCGAGCAGCGTCTCGGCCAGCGCCACGTCCTCCTCGGCCGGCGGCTCGCTGAAGAGCGGGTCGGCGAGCATGCGCTCGCCGTCGAGGCGGCGGATCTCGTCCGCCGTGGGCGGGCCCATCCACTCGGGCGTCACCTTGGCGATGGCGAGCATCTGCTCGGCCCGGCGGCGGCGGGCGTTCGGCACCAGCAGGACGCTCACGCCCTTGCGGCCCGCGCGGCCCGTGCGGCCGGAGCGGTGCTGCATCACCTCGGCGTCGTGGGGGAGATCGGCGTGGATGACGAGGCTCAGGGTCGGCAGGTCGATGCCGCGCGCGGCGACGTCGGTCGCCACGCAGACCCGGGCGCGCCCGTCGCGCAGCGCCTGGAGCGCGGCGTTGCGCTCGCCCTGGCCGAGCTCGCCCGAGAGCGCCACCACCGAGAAGCCGCGCTCGGTCAGGCTCGCCTGGAGATGGCGCACCGCGTTGCGGGTGTTGCAGAACACGATCGCGGTCGGCGCGTCGGCCTCGCGCAGCACGTTGAGGACGACGTGCTCGATCTCGCGCGGCACCACCCGGATCGCCCGGTAGCTGATGTCGGCGTGGCCGCGGACCTCGCTCTTGATGGCGAGGCGCAGCGCGTCGCGCTGGTAGCGCTCGGCCAGGGACTCGATGTCCCGGGGCAGGGTGGCGGAGAACAGGAAGGTCGCCCGCTCGGCCGGCGTGCCCGAGAGGATGAACTCGATGTCCTCGCGGAAGCCGAGGTCGAGCATCTCGTCGGCCTCGTCGAGGACCACGGTGCGCAGCGCCTCCGGGTACAGGTTGCGCCGCTCGAGATGGTCGCGCAGGCGCCCCGGCGTGCCGACGACGATGTGCACGCCGTCTGCGAGCATCCGCGCCTCGCGCCGCGGGTCCATGCCGCCGACGCAGGAGACGACGCGGCCCCCGGCCGGGGCGTAGAGCCAGGACAACTCGCGCTGGACCTGCAGGGCAAGCTCGCGCGTCGGCGCGATCACCAAGGCGAGCGGGGCGCCCGGGGGCGGCAGCGCGTCGGCCTCGCCCAGCAGCGTGCCGGCCATGGCGAGACCGTAGGCCACGGTCTTGCCGGACCCGGTCTGGGCGGAGACGAGAAGGTCGCGGCCCTGGCCGGCAGCCTCCAGGACGGCGCTCTGCACCGGGGTCGGCTCGGCATAGCCGCGCTCGTCGAGCGCCCGCGCGATGGCGGCGGGCAGAGTGGGAAACGGCAAAGGTCAGGCTCTCACGACCGGGCCGGACGGGCGCGTGACGACGCGCTCAGGTCGCGGGCGAAGCGGTCTCGAATCGAGTTGCGGAGCGTTATGCAATACCTGTTTTCGTGGCGTCGCGCCATAGGTTCCACCGCATGGCGCGGTTGCGTCGGCGCGTCATTCAGAGAACGCCGGGGATATCGGTCCGGGCAAAGTCGTTGCCGACATAGAGCAAACGACAGCCATGGTCGCGCGCCGTCACGTAGGCGAAGCAGTCGCCGAAGTTGAGCGCGGCCGGATTCACGCCCTTGCCCCAGCGGCCGTAGGCGTCCGCCACGGCCCGTGCCGTCTCGGTCGTGACCGGCACGACCGCAAGGCCCAGCCCGTCGATCAGGCGGGTCAACTCCTCCGAGAGGTTCCGGCGGCCCGCGACGATGAGAGCCTCCGACAGCGTGCCGGCGGAGATGAGGATGTCGGCGTGCGCTTCGAGCGCGGCGGCGCAAGCCTCGGCCGCTGGATCGGCGAGCAGGATCGCCATCAGCGCCAAGGTGTCGACCGCGATCACGCGGACAGGCCGTCATCGCCGTAGAGGAAATCCGCGGCGTCCGCGGCGCCGCTGCCCGCTCGCGCCTTCTCGGCGGCGGAGAGCCGGACGGACTCGATCAGGGCGCGGCGCGCCGTACGGTCCGGACCGGCCGCGACCGGCGCGAGGCGCGCTACCGCCCGACCCCGCCGCGTCAGCACGACCTCGTCTCCCGCCTCGGCGCGGCGGACAAGCTCGGCTATCTGTCCCTCGGCTTCCGTCACGGATACGCGCAGCATCGTCTCCTCGCAGGTGCTTCGGTCGGCGACAGAGTGGCGCGCTGCGGGAGAGGCCGCAAGAGCGCGCCGATTCGACGCAACCTCTCGCCCCGCAAAAGCTTAACCGTGCGCGAGGGGGGCAGCGATGGGCGGCATTCTGCGGTTGGCGGTGGCGTGGGCGAGCGTCGCGGCGTTCTGGTGGTTCGGCAAGGACTGGCTCGGGGACCTCGCCAGCCCGCTTTGGGCGAGCCTGCTCTTCGCGTGGCTGCTCGCGGTCATCCTGTGGGCCGCCTTCGGGGTGGTGCACGAGGCCGAGGAACTCGCCGAGATGCTGGGCGAGCCCTTCGGCACGCTGATCCTGACGCTCGCCATCGTGATCATCGAGGTGGCGCTGGTCTCGGCCGTGATGCTCTCGGCCAAGGCCGCGCCGACGCTCGGGCGCGACACGATGTTCGCCGTGCTGATGATCGTGCTGAACGGGGTCGTGGGCCTCGGGCTCCTCGTCGGCGGCCTGCGCCACCACCAGCAGAGCTACAACCTGCAGGGCGCCTCCGCCTTCCTGGCGGTGATCATCCCGCTCACCACCATCGCGCTGATCATCCCGAACTTCACCACCTCGACCCCCGACGGCTCGCTGACGCAGTTCCAGGCGGTGGCGTTCTCGATCTTCACGGTGGCGCTCTACGGTGTGTTCCTGCTGATCCAGACGGGCCGGCACAGCGACTTCTTCAAGGATCCGCGCGCCCGGGCCGAGGCCGAGCGCACCGAGGCGGTCGAGGCGCCCGCCAAGCACCGGGCCTCGGCCGGCATGGTCGTGCGGCACATCGGGCTTTTGGTCGCCAACATCCTGCCGATCGTGCTCCTGTCGAAGAGCCTCGCGACGATCCTCGACCACGGCATCGCGGCGCTCGGCGCGCCCTCCGCCCTCGGCGGCGTGCTGATCGCCGCGATCGTGTTCACGCCCGAGGGCATCTCGGCGCTCAAGGCCATCGCCCGCAACGAGCTGCAGCGGGCGATCAACCTGTGCCTGGGGGCGGCGACCTCGACGATCGGGCTGACCGTGCCGGCGGTGCTGGCGATCGGGCTGATCTCCGGGCAGACCGTGATCCTGGGCCTCAGCCCGACCGGCATGGCGCTGCTCGCCGTCACGCTGATCCTCAGCGGGCTCACCTTCTCGGGGCCGCGCACCACGGTGCTGGAGGGGGCGGTGCACCTGATCCTGTTCTTCGTCTACCTCGTGCTGATCTTCAGCCCCTGAGGCCGGTGCCGGTCCATCGCCTCAGCGCCGCCGCAGGCGCAGGCCGAACAGGTGGAGCAGGCCGAGGAGCAGGGTGCCGTAGACCGCGGCGCCCGCCAAACCCAGCAGGCCCAGGACTGCGATCTCGCGCGCGTGCGGCAGCGCCGGCACCAGCCTTTCGGCGAGTGGAAGGCCGTAGACCGCGACCCCCGCGAGACCCGCGCAGGCGAGCGCCACGCCGATCACGGTGAGGCCGAGCGTCCGGCCCGGCGCGGTCCAGCCGCGGCGCCGGGCCAGCCCCACGAGGAGCGCGAGGTTCACCCACTGGCTGATCGCGGTGGCGAGCGCGAGGCCGGTGACGCCGTAGGGGCCGGTGAGCACGAGCTTGAGCGCCACGTTGACGGCGATGGCCGTCAGCGAGGCCCAGAGCGGTGTCTTGGTGTCCTGCCGGGCGTAGAAGCTCGCGACCGCGCTGCGCACCAGCACCACCGCCGGCAGGGCGAGCCCGTAGGCGGCCAGCACCTCGGCGGCGCGCGCCGCGTCCTCGGCCCCGAAGGCGCCGCGCTGGAACAGGGCCGCCATGATCAGCCCCGGCAGGGTCAGGAACGCCACCGTGAAGGGGGCCGACAGCGCGAGGGAGAAGCCCGCCGCCCGGTTCTGCGCCGCGTGCGCGCCCGCCACGTCGCCCGCCGCGATGCGCCGGCTCATCTCGGGCAGCAGCACGGTGCCGGCCGCGATGGCGATGACGCCGAACGGGAGCTGATAGAGCCGGTCGGCATAGTACAGCGCCGAGACCGCGCCCGTCGGCAGCAGGCTCGCGATGATGGTGTCGGCAAACGTCGCGATCTGGAACCCGGCCGAGCCGATCACGGCGGGGCCCAGCACCTTGAAGAAGCGGATCATGGCGGGATCCCGCAGGGTCGGGCGCGCCAGCCCCGGGGCGATCCCGGCCCGGCGCGCGTCCCACCAGACCAGACCGAACTGCAGGAGCCCTGAGACCGCCACGCCCCAGGCGGCGGCGTAGGCGGCGTTCGGGAACAGGAAGGCGAGCGCCAGCGCCGCCAGCATCGCGAGGTTGAGGAGCACGGGCGCGCCGGCGGCGGCCGCGAAGCGGCGATGCGCGTTGAGGACGCCCGAGGTCAGCGTCACCAGCGTCATGAACAGCAGGTACGGGAAGGTGATGCGGGTGAGCGAGACGGCGAGCCCGAACCGCTCCGGGTCCTCCGAGAAGCCGGGCGCCAGGGCCCGCACCACCAGCGGCATCAGCGGGAGCGCGAGGCCCAGCAGCACGACCTGCACGGCGAGCATCAGGCTGAAGACGCGGTCCGCGAAGGCCCGCGCGGCGCCCGGCTCCCCGGCCTCGGAGAGCCCCGCATAGGCCGGCACGAAGGCGGTGTTGAAGGCGCCCTCGCCGAAGATCGCCCGGAAATGGTTCGGCAGCCGGAAGGCCACCACGAAGGCGTCGGCCACCGGCCCCGCGCCCATCACGGCGGCCATCACCACGTCGCGGGCGAAGCCGGTGACGCGCGAGACGAGCGTCCAGCCGCCGACCGAGAGGATGGAGCGGATCACGGGGCGCGGACCTCGGAGGGATGCGGAGCGGGCATGAGCCCTGCCGTAGCAGATCCGCCCGCCGCCCGATGCGCGGGCACCGCAACACCCGCCCGGGTTTCGTGCGCCCCGGGAGCCCGCGCCGGGTCAGGCCCGCGTGGTTCCCGAGGCCAGGCCCTGCTCGGCGCGGTCGAGGCCGAGCGCGTCGGCGAGCCAGGCGCGGGCGCGGCTGACGCGGCTCTTCACCGTACCGGTCTGGCAACCGATCACCGCGGCGGCGGCCTCGTAGGTGAGGCCGTGCGCGCCCACCAGCAGCAGCGCCTCCCGCTGCGAGGCCGGGAGCTTGGCCATCGTCGACCAGACGTTCTGGAGCGCGATGCGCTCGACCTGATCGGGCAGGCTGACCATCGTCGCGGCGGCGGCGCCGTCCACGTCCTCGACCTCGCGGCGGTGCTTGCGGATCTCGCTGTAGAACTGGTTGCGCAGGATCGTGAACAGCCAGGCGGTGAAGTTCGTGCCGGGGCGGAACTTCTCCCGGTTGGCCCAGGCCTTCAGCACCGTCTCCTGCACGAGGTCGTCCGCCCGCGCGGCGCTCACCGCCAGCGACAGGGCGAAGGCGCGAAGCGCCGGCAGCGCCGCGATCAGGTCCTCGCCGAAGACCTTCTCGTCCGCCGCCGCGTGGCCGTCGAGGGCCGCCACGAGGCGGCGTATCAGGTCCACGAAGGTGTCCGGCGCGGCCTCCTCGATCAGGACGGCGTAGCTCTCGCGCAGCTGCGCGCCGAGATGGTCCCGGATGGCGGGCGACAGGGCGCCGGACCCGCGCAGAGCCTCTGTCTCGGGCAGTGCGGGCGCACTCACGTCGGCACGGTCGCTCGCTCGGCTCACGGCTCAGCCCCCTCCTGGCCCGGCGACCGCGATGAGCGGGCGCCGCGCAAATCAGAAATAATCCAGGGAGCTTCTGGCAAGACCTTCCTGAACGTTCGGTGACGAACGCACCGCAGAGTTGCGGACAAAAGTA
>Ga0316228_1001142_pt1 | contig 29451 bp, 28 predicted proteins | sample TBH18021metaG_FD_206005 | JGI IMG/M metagenome (GOLD analysis project Ga0316228, IMG submission 206005) | Freshwater microbial communities from Trout Bog Lake, Wisconsin, USA - TBH18021 | ecosystem: Environmental > Aquatic > Freshwater > Lake > Hypolimnion/Profundal zone | place: USA: Wisconsin... | reverse complement strand
AAAATAAAATACGATATTGATATATCACTCCAATACGCCAAAGAAGGCACTAACCTATCCAATAGTTCATCAAAAGCAGTTAAGAATGGTCTCTGCATTTGTGCCGAGGCCATTTTTATTGACCTCTGGGGCGAATCGAAGGGATTATCTAAAGAGATAACACGATGAAATGCGAACAGCGCCTTTTGTTTAGAGTGCCTATAAAGGACGTACCGTAAATGTTTTGTTTAGGTTGCTCTGCCTAGAGTCAAATTTTTTCCCTATTTGTCGGAAAGGAATCTGGAGCAAAAGAGTAAAAAACTCATATAACGCCGTAAAATGAAAGGTTTTTGTCGAAAAATTTAGTATGTAATTTATTCTATTTTTTTGTAGAATTTTAATTTTCCGGCAGGATTTACACAACATGTGGCGTAAATATTATCTAGGATCTACAAGATATAGTAATCTTGTTTTTAGACTGTACTATATATGGAGCTTAGACGCACTATTGATCACCACACCTGAGTGATGGGGGGATAAGGTCATGCGTTGTCCGTTTTGCAGTTTTGCCGAGAGCAAGGTAATTGATTCGCGGGGCGCCGAAGAAGGCAGCTCGATCAGGCGCCGGCGTGAATGCCTGCAGTGTACTCGCCGATTTACTACCTATGAGGTAGTGGAAGAAACGCCGTTGATGGTGATTAAAAAAGACGGCAGGCGGGAAATGTTCGACAAAGTAAAGTTGTTGAACGGATTGTTAAAGGCCTGCGAGAAACGGCCGATACCACTGAATACCATCGAGACAGTGGTGGACAAGGTCGAAAGAGAGATCCGCAATTCGATGGAAAGAGAAGTGTCCTCCCGCCATATTGGCGAAACTGTTATGCGTTATCTCAAGGAAATCGACCAGGTTGCTTATGTGCGTTTCGCTTCAGTTTACCGACAGTTTGCCGACCTTAATAACTTTTTAACAGAATTGGAAGTCTTGATGAAGGCTCAGACGACGAAAGGCCAAACTTAAAAGGTGGGAATTTCTATGTTTACAAAAATTTGCAAGCGCGATGGCCGGGAAGTACATTTTGACGAAGCCAAAATAACTGAAGCGATTTTTAAAGCCGCCAAGGCAATAGGCGGAGCCGACAAGCAGCTGGCGATGGAACTTACCTTGGATGTTCTGCGTCACTTGAAACAAAAGTACAATGGCGGACTGTTCAGTGTTGAAGATGTCCAGGACGCTGTGGAAGCAATCCTTATTGACAAAGGGCATGCCAAAACCGCCAAAGCGTACATCATTTACCGCAACCAGCGCACCCGTATCCGGGAAGCTAAGTCCGACCTGATGGACGCTGTCGGGGAGATATTGGTGGAGACCAACCGGGAAAACGCCAATGTGTCCAATTCGCCGTCAGCAAAAATGCTCCAGATAGCCAGTGCCGCCAGTAAGTCCTATTATCTGAACAGGCTGATTCCTGACCACATAGCCAATGCTCATAAACGCGGGGATTTACATATTCACGATCTGGATTTTTACGGTAAGACGCTGACTTGTGTGCAGATTCCGCTGGGGAAATTACTAACCACAGGCTTCAACAACGGTCATGGTTTTATCCGTCCTCCCAAGCGTCCAGGGTCGGCAACCGCCTTGGCGGCCATTATCCTGCAAAGTTCGCAGAACGATATGCATGGCGGCCAGTCCTTCGCCTTTTTTGACCGCGATATGGCTCCGTTTATGCTTAATGCCACTGAAGAAGAGGCTTTTCAGTCCATGGAGGCCTTGATCTATAACCTGAACAGTATGCACAGCCGGGCTGGGGCGCAGGTGCCTTTTTCCAGTCTCAACGTAGGCACTGATACCACGCCAGCCGGTCGCATGGTGACAAGGAACATCCTGCTTGCCTATGAAAAGGGTTTGGGCCGCGGTGAGAATCCGATTTTCCCTAATATCATTTTCAAGGTGCAGGAAGGCGTCAACTTCAACCCCGGCGATCCGAACTATGACTTGTTTAAGCTGGCTATTCGCGTCGCTTCTCAGCGGCTCAATCCGACTTTCAGTTTTATGGATTCTTCTTTTAATAAGCAATACGGCGACCAGGTAGGTTATATGGGCTGTCGCACCCGTGTTATGGCCAACCGCCGGGGCGAGGCGGTAACTGATGGGCGGGGGAATCTTAGCTTTACCACCATCAATTTACCACGCCTGGCGATCAAAGCCGAACGCAATTTGATGAAATTTTATCAGGGATTGGCCGAAATGCTTGATCTCGCGGCTGAGCAGCTGTTTCATCGCTATCAGGTTCAGGCCCAGCTCAAGGTAAAAGATATGCCTTTCCTGATGGGACAAGGTTTGTATCTGGATTCAGACAAGCTTTCGCCCTGCGAAAACATTGAAGATGTTATCAAACATGGAACACTGTCAATAGGCTTTATCGGGCTGGCGGAGACGCTGATAGCCCTTACCGGCTCGCATCATGGCGAGAGCGGGGAATCTCAGGTTCTTGGTGAGGAGATTGTCGCCTTTATGCGCAACCAGGTGGATAAGGCGTCTGAGCGCTATGATCTGAACTATACGCTGCTGGCTACCCCGGCCGAAGGCCTGTCCGGAAGGTTTGTCAATATGGACCAGCGCGAATACGGCCTGATTCCAGGGGTAACCGACAAGGAGTACTATACCAATTCTTTCCATGTCCCTGTTAATTATCCCATTACCGTTCATGACAAAATGCGGCTTGAGGGCGTATACCACAAATACGCCAACGCCGGCCATATCAGCTATGTCGAGTTTAGCTCCCCCCCGATCAACAATTTGAGTGCGGTGGAAGATATCATTCGCTATATGAAGGAATGCGACCTCGGCTACGCCGGCATTAACTTCCCGATAGACTTTTGCGACGGCTGCGGTTATTTAGGGGTTATTGATACCGACAGTTGTCCATCTTGCGGCACTTCTTCCGTCCGGCGGGTGCGCCGCATCACCGGCTATCTGAGCACGGTGGATAGGTTTAATGACGCAAAGTACAATGAGTTAACTGAGCGTACTACCCACGCTTGATATTCACTGATAAGAGGGGTTTTCCATGGAACTAAGAATTGCCGGAGTAGCAAAAGAAAGTGTGGTTGACGGACCGGGACTCAGGTTTGTTGTCTTTGCCCAAGGCTGCCCCCATCGCTGTCCCGGTTGTCACAATCCGCACACTCATGACCCGAACGGCGGAGAGCTGACTGATACTGACGAGATTCTCAGAATGGTTGAGCAGACCAAGCTGATCCGCGGTGTGACGTTTTCCGGCGGCGAGCCGTTTCTTCAGGCCGGTCCGCTGGCCTATCTTGCCGGGCAAATCAAGACACTGGGACTGGATATCGTTACCTATAGCGGATTTTTGTTTGAGCAGTTGGTGGCCAGGTCCACACACAGCAATGTTGTGCGACAACTACTTGCGCAGACTGATCTTTTGGTGGACGGGCCTTACCGGATGGAGGAACGTGATTTAGGACTGGCATTTCGCGGGTCCCGCAACCAACGCCTGATCAATGTGCCTCATTCGCTGGCGCTGGGCCGGCTTGTACTATGGGAGGATAGCGCCTCAAAAAAGCTGCAATGGGCCTGAGCCTGAGTAAATTATTGGCCCGAATATTGCGAGATAAAAAAGCCTAGGCGCGTGAACCCATGCGCCTAGGCTTTTTTTATATAGCCGGGAACCCTTGATGATTATCTTGTCGGCCCCAGCCCTATTACTCCGGGGCTGCCATTGGACATTGGAAAAAATACAAAAAAAATCGGCAACATTTTCTGCTTTGAGCATATACATATAGGGTATTGCAAAAAGTAAGGAGGTATGAGAATGACCGGATTGGAATTCATCCTTTTATTGGCGGTAATCGGGTTGGCCGCCCAGATGCTGATTCTGCAGAGCCATTACAGCGAAAGACTGTCAGATCAGGCGGCGGTGCTGGATTTTTTGCTGGGGACAGTCAGCGAAAAACATAAAGATGTTGACCGGATCAACAAGATCCGGAATAAGATATTCAACAGTTCCCAATAATGTGAGCCCAGGGTGTAGACAAAGTATTTCCGATATAAGCAAGAAATTATATATTCTAAATAAATAGGCTCACCCAAAAGATAAAAAAGGCCAAGATACTAGGAACGGTAAATCTTGCGCTGCGCCGCGTACTACTTGTACGCCAGCAAGCAAGCATAGCCGTGACAACGTAGCTTGGCCTTTTTGAGCGGCATGAGCTCACAGTACTGTGAGCTGCTGCCGTTACCGGGCAGGTGTGTGAATCTGCCAGGACGGTATCTTGCTTTTGTGATGAAGGTTGTCACTGCAGGGAAAGACTATAACGATGTGTAAATACTAATAAAAGAGCCTATGGGAGTGATACGATGACCTGGCAGCTAAAAGAACAATTGCAGGAAGTCCTGGCTGCCGAACAGGGTGCGCTGGTGTTTGCTCCCGGTTCCCGGCAGACCTTTGCTTTGGTTTACCCCAATTCCTATCATGTGGGCATGTCCAATCTGGGATTCCAGATTATCTATCAACAAATCAACAGCCGTGGTGACACCGCCTGTGAACGGCTGTTCCTGCCGGACAAAAAAACCGAGCAGGAGTATAACCGGACCCATACCCCGCTGCTGACAATGGAAACCAAGCGGCCGCTGTACGAATTTTTACTGATCGGCTTTGCCGTGTCCTTTGAAATGGACTATTTCAACGTATTAAATATCCTGGAAATGGGAAAAATTCCGCTACTGGCTGCAGACCGCTCGGACGAAGATCCGATTATCATCATCGGCGGTCCCTGCGCCACCTTTAACCCTGAACCATTGGCCGAGTTCGCCGATGTCTGCATCATCGGTGAAGGGGAGGAGGTTATCCACGAACTGCTTGATACCTACTATCAGGGCCGGGAGAAGGGCCTTGCCCGCCGGGAGATACTGCTGAGCCTTGCCGGCATCGAAGGGATTTATGTGCCCTGTTTCTATCAGCCTGAATATAAGGCTGACGGAACCATCCTGGAATATCGACGCCTGGAGGATGTTCCGGCGAAAATAAGCCGCCGCTGGATAAAAAATCTGGACAAGTATCCCGGACAGACGGTGATTATCACCGACAATACCGAGTTCAAGGATATGTTTTTGATCGAAATAGCCCGCGGCTGTGGCCGTCACTGCCGGTTTTGCATGGCAGGTTATTGTTTCCGGCGACCTCGGAACCGATCACTGGACCGGATCAAAGAGGCGATCGCCTATGGGCGAAAATTTCGGCAAAAGATTGGCTTGGTTGGAGCGGCGATCTCGGACTATCCCGCTATCGACGAGTTGTGCGAATTCATTCTGTCCCAAAAACTGAAAATGTCAGTGGCGTCGCTGCGCGCCGACACCCTTACTCCGACACTGGCGAAAGCCCTGGCCGCCAGCGGGCACAAAACAGTGACCCTGGCCCCGGAAGCGGCGAGTGTGAGAATGCGTCAGGTCATCAATAAAGGTATTACCGACAGGCACTTGCTTGATTCCATCGCCCTGACTGTCGGTGCAGGGATCGCTAATATCAAGCTATATATCATGGTCGGGTTGCCGCTGGAGACTGATGAAGATATAACGGCGATTATCACCATGACCCGTATGCTGAAAGCCCACATGGAATCTCTGGGCAGCTCCGGCCGACTGAGCCTCAGCATCAACCCGTTTATTCCCAAACCCTTTACTCCTTTTCAGTGGGTACCCATGGCCGGAGCCAACCTGGTGGAGAGCCGGCTGAAGACTATCCAGCAGGCACTGAAGGCTGACAAGGGGGTCGAGGTGCAGACAGAATCACCGCGGGAGGCATACATTCAAGGTGTTCTGGCCCGGGGTGACCGGCGGCTTGGAGCCGTGCTGCTTGCGGCGCGGCGGCGGGGTGGCTTTAAGGGCTGGCGGCAGGCTGTGAAAGAAACCGGTATTGAGGAAGAATTTTATCTCTATCGCCCCAGATCTTTTGATGAATGTCTACCCTGGCAGCATCTGGACATGGGACTGGATGCCGGCTATCTGGAAGGCGAATTTGAAAAAGCGGGACAAGAGCGGTTTACGCCGGCCTGTATGGACGGGTGCACGCGCTGCGGTGTGTGCGTCTCCAGCGGCGAAAGGGAGGAACACCATGAAAAAATTTAGTTTAAAGCGGGCAACAAATGGCGTGTGGTTTGGCACCTTTGCCCATTTTGACTATCTGAATCTGAAACATGGGGTATCAACCCGTCTGGGGGGGCTGAGCCGACCGCCTTTTGCCTCCTTGAATCTGGGACTGAAATCAGGCGATGACCCTGAGGTAGTAAAACTCAACCGTAAGCTTTTCTGTCAGGCGGTTGGCGTACCCCCCGCCTGTGTCGTAACTACTCAGCAGGTGCACGGGGACAGCATCCATGTTGTGGAAAAAAAGGACGCCGGCCGGGGCGTTGACAGCTATGAAACCGCCATTGCCGCAACCGACGCGCTGATAACAGCAGAGCCAGGTATTCCGCTGATGCTGTTTTTTGCCGACTGCGTGCCAGTCCTGATGTATGACCCGACGCAAAGGGTGGTGGCGATAAGCCACGCCGGCTGGAAGGGAACAGTAGCCAAAATCGCCGCCAAGACGGTTGGGGTGATGCAGGCGAAATTCGGTACCCGGCCGGCCGACTGTGTGATAGCCATCGGACCATCCATCGGGCCTGACAGTTATGAAGTGGACCAGCCGGTGATTGATGAACTGCAGGCGGCTTTTCCCTGGTGGGAGGAGCTGGTGGTTCGCCGGGGTGACCGCTGGCTCCTGGACTTGTGGCAGGCCAACCGGCGTCAGTTGGAGGAAATCGGAGTGGACGGGCGCAATATTGAAGTCAGCGGGGTATGCACCCAGTGTAATCCGGAGCTGTTTTATTCGCACCGCGGGGAAAACGGAACTACCGGCCGGATGGGCGCAATTATCATGCTGTAGTCCATGCTGTTGAAAAAGGCCAATCTGCGTCGTTGCGACTACGTTTGCTTGCTTGCGTACACCAGTACGCGGCGCAGCGCAAGCCTCGTCCGACCCGCACATATCGCGTGAGATAATCGACAGTAAACAGGATGCGCTGATATGACCGATGAAGTCAGAACGTGCATCTCGACCTTTTTGAACAGGATGGGGTTATCGGCACAAGAGGACCGGAGTTAACATCGGAGTTAACTCCGGTCCTCTTGTATTTTCCAGCCGCCTGGTTGGTTAACATTATGCCAATTAGTACAAGTTTGCTAACAGCGGCAAGAATGGTATAATGTTTTATGTTAACTTGAAGGCGGGGAGGCAAAATGATGTGGGATCGTAATAACTGGCTGACTTATGGCGCAGTTTTAGTTGTAACCGTGATCATCCTGGTCTGTGGACAGTTTATCTGGAATAAGTACGCAATTGCCAAGCCGCTGGACAAGGGTTTGCAGCAGGTGCAAGGCGTAGCGGCGGCTAGCTGGGAAGACGGAAAAAACAGCGAAAATGTTGCGCTGAACATTACTCTCGATCAGGTGGACAACCTGCAGAAAACCTATGGGGAAATAACTGACACTGCAAAACAGGTGTTGGGGCACAAGGCATTCAAAGTCGTCTTGCATGACCACCGTACGCCGGAGCTGGAGCAGCTCTATTATGGTGTCCATTATAATATTCAAGAAGCTATCTTCACCGGTAATTTTTCCGCCATGGCCGGCGCGATCGATAAACAGGCCGAAGCCGCTCAGGCAAAAGCCAAAGTATATGTCGACACCGGCTATGTGTATGTCCAGTTGACCAAGGGACCGGATGCCCTGTATACCGTTGTCCCGCGACAGCCTGGCAATCAGGAGGTGAAATAAATGCGCCATTACGCTACTCTGGCCGGAGTTGTCACCGGTATCGGCCTCTTTCTATTTTGGCAGGGAGTTGATATCGTCCCGATGGCTGTTTTCTTCGGACTGATGGCCGCCGTGGCTTACTTCGGAAAAAGCCGCGCGGGTGGCAGCAAATCTTTCGCGGTTGTTACTGCCGGGAAAGGCAGGCAGGCAATAACGGTTTTTGACGATATCGGCGGGCAGGAAGTGGCGAAAAACGAACTTCGCGAGGCGCTGGAATTTATCTGTAACGCCGAAGGTATCCGTAGGCTCGGCATCAGACCATTGAAGGGTATTCTGCTGAATGGACCGCCCGGGACAGGAAAAACGCTTCTGGCAAGGGCGGCCGCCCAGTATACCGATTCGGCCTTCGTCGCAGCAAGCGGATCGGAGTTTGTGGAAATGTATGTCGGCGTCGGAGCGCAACGGGTGCGGCAATTGTTCAAGCAGGCGCGGGAATTGGCCAGAAAGCAGGCGAAGACCAGCGCTGTGGTATTTATTGATGAGATTGAAGTTCTTGGCGGCAAACGGGGGCAAAATTCCGGGCACATGGAATATGACCAGACGCTGAATGAGCTGCTGGTGCAGATGGATGGCTTGTCGACTGATGATACGGTTCGGGTACTGTTGATCGGTGCCACCAACCGCTCGGATATGCTCGATCCGGCGCTGCTCAGACCAGGACGTTTTGACCGGCAGGTGCGGGTCGACTTGCCTGATAAGGCCGGACGGCTGCACATACTGAAGCTGCATAGCCGCAACAAGCCGCTGGCTCTGGCGGTGTCGCTGGAAGAAATCGCGGCAGCGACTTTCGGTTTCTCTGGCGCGCATCTGGAGAGTCTGGTCAACGAGGCGGCCATTACGGCGCTGCGGGAAGGGGAAAGCGAAGTCACCACAAGTCATTTGCGCGGAGCAATCGACAAGGTGATTATGGGCGAGAAGCTTGACCGGTTGCCGGCAGCCGAAGAGAAACGCCGCATAGCCATTCATGAAGCCGGTCACGGCCTGATTGGCGAGCTCATCCAGCCGGAATCGGTGGCCAGCATCAATGTTGCCGCCAGGGGCAAGGCTCTCGGCTATGTCCGTCAGACCCAGCAGGATGACCTGTATCTTCACACCGCAGATTATTTAAAAGGCAGAATAACCGTGGCACTGGCCGGCGCTGTAGCCGAGGAGATCGTTCTCGGCAACCGCAGTACCGGAGCCAGCAACGATTTCAAACAAGCTGCCGATATGGCGAGACAGATTATTAATGGTGGCATGTCGCACCTGGGTATTGTTTCACCAGAAGATCTGCCGCAGGAAATACTGCATGTCGCTGTAACCGAAGTGCTGCGCGACGCCGAAACCAATGTTCACAAAATGCTGCAAGCAGACCGGGACATTTTGGACCGGACGGTAGAGGTGCTCCTTGACCGGGAAACCATCAGCGGCGATGAATTCCGCCAGATGCTCCGCGGGGAATCAGTGCTTTGCGCGTAAAATAATGACGAAGTTAAAAGAAACGAGAAGGGCCATGCAAATGGTTCTTCTCGTTTTGGTGCAATAACCTTCGTTGAAAAGGGTTTAAGTCTATCAACGGGGTATTTTAGTTGCTGGCAAACGCTATTACAAAAAGAGCTTGCTTCGAAAACAAAAATATTTACCAAAGATGGAATCTATAGTATAATAAAAGTGTCAGTTTTCGGACAGTGACAAGGGTGTCATTCTTTTTAAGGAGTGACACCCTTATCGTTAGGTTGGGGGAATGGAGCATGAACAGGGAATTGACCATCGCCGATGTTATCGCTAAACGGGTTCTGCCTGTATCACCAGATATGCCGCTGGCAGAAAGCCGGGCGTTGCTGTCATCCGGTGAATGGGACGCTCTGGCAGTGAGCAGCCAGGGACGATGGGGCTATATTACCGTCGACTGCTACACTAAGGATGGGGACTCGCCTGAGGCTATCGCCGACTTCGCTTTGGTTGTACGGGACGAAACCTTTCTCAGCCGCACTCTCGCCAGTGAAATTACCCTGTTGGTTGGCTGGGCGGTCATGGTCTTTGCTGAGGGAAAGCCGGTGGCTTTACATACCCCGTATTCATTTATTAAAACCCTTGTCCGCCTTCTGCGCGAACAGCAGGTCATCACGGCTGCGGTGCTGGAGACTGTCAGCGAAGCAGTGACTGTGATCGACACCTGTCAGCGGGTCATGGCCTGGAACAGCCGGGCCGAGCAGCTGTATGGATTCAGAGCCAAGGAGATTATGGGCAAGCCGATCAGTGAGTTCTTTTCCAATTTGGTTGTAACCGGAATCATGCAGAACCCGCAGGCCGTCAAAGACCAGTACCACCGTCCGCGGGCGGGGGCCCATGTTTTGATCAACGCCGCGCCGCTGGAATTGGACGGGGCCGTTATCGGCGGAATATCGGCGGAGCGGGACATCACCGAATTAGTCAATCTCAACCGTGAATTGACCCGGGCGAGCCAAGAGGTGCTTTCGCTAAAAGAAGAAATCGGCAAGATCAGTTCCCAGGCCGATCCTTTTGCCACCATCTGCGGCCATAGCGCGGAAATATTGGAAGCGGTGAATATGGGCCGCCGCATTGCCGTGGCAGGCGTCCCTGTGCTGATCAGGGGCGAAAGCGGCACAGGCAAGGAGATTTTTGCTCAGGCCATCCATGCTGCCAGCCGTCGCGCAGGGCCGTTTGTCGAAATAAACTGCGGCGCCATACCGTCGAATTTATTTGAAAGCGAGCTCTTTGGCTATCAGCCGGGAGCTTTCACCGGTGCTGACCGCAAAGGCAAAACCGGCCTGTTTGAAACAGCCGACGGAGGCACCCTGTTTCTGGATGAAATTGGCGAACTGCCGAGGGAAATGCAGGTCAAACTGCTGCGGGTATTACAGGACAAGAGTTTTTACAGGGTAGGCGGTGACAAGCCGATATCGGTGGATGTGAGGATCATTGCCGCCACTAATCGCAACCTGGAAGAAATGATTTCCCAGAATAGCTTTCGTGACGATTTGTACTACCGGCTCAATGTGGTTACACTGCAGTTACCGCCGCTCCGGGACCGCCGCGGCGATATTCCCGAGCTTGTCCACCGTGGTCTTCAACACTTCGGCTCCATCCACAGCAAACAGATTAACAGGATAGAACCGGCGGTGATGGCTGTCTTTCTTGACAACGACTGGCCAGGCAATGTGCGCGAGCTTCATAATATCCTGGAACGTCTGGTGCTGCTGGCTGACGGCGATGTGCTGGGGATCGCCAATCTGCCGGCAGCGCTCCGGCCGAGCGGGCGCGCGTCAACTCTGCCGGTGGCGGCCGGCGCCAATCTGGAACTGGCGACCGACACCATGGCTCGCGACTTGATCGAAGCGGCGCTGCAGGCAGTGGGGTTTAATAAGGCGAAGGCGGCCCAAAAGCTGGGTATTCCGCGTAGTACGCTGTATTATAAAATGAATCATCTGGGGATTAATGGCAGAAAACTGACGCAGGTGTCGGAAAACGGACGTTTTGGTCCGGTATAAATGAGCCTTGGACTGGCCCGCCGAAACATGAATATGCCCCGGAGAAGCCTGATTTTAGAGACTTCAGGGTTATCACACAGAGCAGGAAACTGCTCTTTTTTTGTTTGGCATGAAAATTGCTTATTACTTGAACTAGACAGGAGGTGTTATGATGCGGATCACCAATCATCCCATACTCGCTTTTCCGGAGCGGGAAAAGGTACTTTTTATTTTTGATGGTGAAACGCTGGAAGGTTTTTCCGGCGAACCGATAGTCGCCGCGCTTCATGCCGCAGGAGTAAGGGTGCTGCGGCACAGCTTGCGGCATAAGCGGCCACGGGGTCTGTTCTGCGCCATCGGCAACTGTTCGTCTTGTTTGATGACAGTCGACGGTCTGCCGAATGTGAGGGTTTGCACCGAACCGCTGCAGGCAGGCATGAAGGTTGAAACCCAGAAAGGGAGGGGCGAAGTGCTGTGATGAAAACCGACATTGCCATTATCGGCGCAGGACCGGCCGGGCTTGTCGCCGCGCTCCACGCCGCCCGGGCCGGAGCCCGGGTACTGCTGCTGGAGCGGTTTCCCTATCTGGGCGGGCAGTTGATCAAACAAACCCACAAGTTCTTCGGCTCCAGAAGCGAATACGCCGGTGAACGCGGCGTTGATATTGCCGGGAGGCTTATTGGCGAGGTAAACGCCGCCGACCGGGTGACGGTTTGGGAAGACTCCGCCGCACTGGGTTATTATCCTGACGGAGTGCTGACAGTCAGGCACCAGGGCGAATTTCGCACCATATTGCCCGGCAAGCTGATTGTCGCCACCGGCGCGGCGGAGAAATCGCTGGTTTTTCCCAATAATGACCTGCCGGGAATCTATGGCGCCGGCGCGGTGCAGACGCTGATGAATGTTTACGGTGTCCTGCCAGGCAAACGGCTGCTGATGGTCGGGGCCGGCAACATCGGGGTGATTGTTGCCTATCAGCTGCTCCAGGCGGGGGTGGAGGTGGCGGCCATTATCGAAGCCGGGCCGGCAGTGGGCTGTTATCAGGTGCACGCCGCCAAGGTGGAGCGCTGCGGGGTGCCGATTTATACCTCCCACACCGTGAAACACGCCCAGGGCGGCAGCAGTCTGGAGGGAGTGGTGATCTGCCGGCTGGATAGTGACTGGAGGCCTGTCGCAGGCACCGAGAAAGAGTTCGCTGTGGACGGGATGTGCCTGGCGGTGGGCTTGTCGCCGCTGACCGAACTGCTGTGGCAGGCCGGCTGCAAAATGTGTTATGTGCCCGAACTGGGAGGTAATATTCCGCTGCGGGATGATGACCTGCTGACATCCCATCCGGACATTTATGTCGCCGGGGACGTTGCCGGCATCGAAGAGGCCTCAACAGCCATGGTGGAAGGGAAAATAGCCGGGCTGGCGGCGGCTTTGGCGTCAGGAGACCCAGCGGCGGACTTGAGGCCGGAACTGACGGCAGCCAAGGCGCAGCTGAGGGCTTTGCGGGCCGGACCGCTCAGCGCCAAAATCCGCAAGGGGCTGGCGAAAGTGACCAAATCCGCGCTGGCGGAGGTGGTATGATGCTGCCTGGGTTGGCAAGACTCGCGGCAGGCCCGGTGGCAATCATGGAGTGCAGGCAGAATATTCCCTGCAACCCTTGCGCCGACGCCTGTCCTCGCGGGGCCATCAGACCCTTTGACGATATCAACGATTGCCCTGAACTTGACATGGACCGCTGCAACGGCTGCGGCGCATGCCTGGCCTGTTGTCCGGGACTGGCGATATTCGTGGTTGATTATACCTATTCACCTGACCGGGTCCTGGTCAAGATTCCCTATGAATTCAGCCCTGACCCCCAGGCGGGATACCGGGTCGAGGCTCTCGACCGGTCGGGAAGGACAGTGGGAATGGCTGAGGTGATCAACGTCCAGGTCTATAAGAACAAAACCAGAGTGCTGGGGCTGGCGGTGCCGGAGGCGATAGCCCTGGAAGTACGCCATATCCGCCAGCTGCGAAAGGGGAGCAGCCATGAGTGACAAGGCGATTGTCTGCCGCTGCGAAGATGTTACGCTCCGGGAAATCCATAACCTGATTGCGGCCGGGACCGTCGACCTTGAAGAAATTAAACAAGCCTGCCGCTGTGGGATGGGACCATGCCAGGGGCGAAACTGCCTGCCGCTTGTTGCCCAGGAAGTCGCCCGCCTGACAGGAAAACCGGCGAGCGAAGTCGCTCTGCCGACTTTCCGGCCGCCGACATCACCGATCAAACTGGGGGCACTGGGTAAGGGGGCGGACCATGGCTAGAGGGGTGGATGCCGTAGTCATCGGCGGCGGGGTTGTCGGCTGCTCCATCGCCTATCATCTGGCGAAGCAGGGGCTTGGCAAAGTTGTACTGCTGGAGAAAGGCTATCTGGCCAGCGGGGCCACAGGCCGCTGCGGCGCAGGGGTGCGGCTGCAGTGGGGCACCCGGGCCAATTGTCTGCTGTCCCGCGAAAGTGTCCGGATGTACGAGCAGCTGCCTGAACTGCTGGACACCCCCGGGGATATTGAATTTAAGCAAAACGGCTATCTGCTGCTGGCCTACACCGACAAAATGGTGGAACAGTTCCGCAAAAACTTGACCCTGCAAAATTCGCTGAATATCCCGGCTTATTGGGTTACACCCTCCGAAGCGCTGTCCATTGTTCCCCACCTGAATATCCAGGGTTTGCTTGGCGCCACCTTTTGCCCCCAGGACGGCCACTGCAATCCGTTCGCGGTGACCAAGCTCTATGCCCAGGCTGCCCGCCGCCTCGGGGTGGATATTCGGACTCATTGCGAAGTGACAGATATCCTGACCGAAAATGGCCGGATCAAGGCGGTACGAACCAATACCGGCGATATTGCCACCCCGCTTGTGGTCAACGCTGCCGGCGGCTACGCCCAGACAGTCGGGCGGATGGCCGGGGTAGAACTGCCGATTTTTCCCAAACGGCATGAAATTTTGGTGACAGAACCGGTAGAACCGCTGCTTGGCCCGATGGTGATGAGCTTTTATCATAACCTGTACTGCCAGCAGTCGCCTCACGGCAGTTTCATTATGGGGATGGGCCGCGAGTGCGAACCGGAAGGAATCAACCATCAGGCCAGCTGGCAGTTTTTGCGGGAAATGGCCGCGACAGTCACGGCGCTGCTGCCCCGACTTGCCGGACTGAATGTCATCCGGCAATGGGCCGGAGTATATGATATGTCGCCTGACCGGCAGCCGATATTAGGCGACAGCGCTCTTATACAGGGCTTTTTTACCGCCGCCGGCTTCAGCGGCCATGGCTTCATGATTGCCCCGATGGTAGGCCGGTTGATGGCCGAGCTGATCACCGGCAAGCCTACTTCTTTGCCTGTGGATATGTTCGACGCCGGGCGCTTCCAGCGGAACGAGTTATTCATTGAGCCGTCAGTAGTCTAAAAGTTGAGGAGGACTAATTATGTTGATCGATTATAACAATGAACCCTTGATTAACTTTGCCGCACCGGCAAACAAGGCTGCCATGGAAAGCGCCCTGACCGGGATCGCCGCCCAAAAGGGCCGTCACTATCCGCTCGTTATCGGCGGGGAACTCATCGACACCCACCAGAAGATAATTTCAGTCAACCCTTCGCTCAGCACGGAAGTCATCGGCACGGTGGCCAAAGCCGATACCGCTTTGGCTGACAAGGCCGTGGTCGCGGCCCAGACCGCCTTTGCCAGCTGGCAATATGTCTGCCCCGCCGAGAGGGTCCGCTATTTGTTCAAAGCGGCAGCGGCTCTGCGCCGGCGTAAATTTGAATTTTCGGCCTGGCTGGTGGAAGAGGCGGGCAAGAGCTGGGTCGAGGCTGACGCCGACACCGCCGAAGCCATCGATTTCCTGGAATACTACGGCAGTTCGATGCTGCACTACGCCCAGGGCATGGCGGTAACGCCCCTGCCGGGAGAGCAGAACGAATGCTTCTACATCCCCCTGGGGGTAGGCGTCATCATCGCTCCCTGGAACTTCCCGCTGGCGATTCTGGCCGGAATGACCATGGCGGCGGTGGCCGCAGGCAACACGGTTATTATGAAACCGGCTTCAACCACGCCGGTCATTGCCGCCAAATTCATGGAACTGCTTCAGGAAATCGGCCTGCCTCCCGGGGTGGTCAACTACCTGCCAGGCAGCGGCGGAGCCATTGGTGACTATCTGGTTAGTCATCCCCAGGTGCGGTTTATCAACTTCACCGGTTCCCGTGAAGTCGGAGTGCGGATCAACAAGCTGGCGGCCCAGGTTGCGCCTGGGCAAAAATGGCTGAAACGGGTGGTTGCCGAAATGGGCGGCAAAGACGCCATCATCGTCGACAGCGATGCCGACATCGAAGACGCCGCCAACGGTATAATCGCTTCAACGTTTGGTTTTAGCGGCCAGAAATGCTCCGCCTGCTCCAGGGCTATCGTGGTCAAGGACGTATACGACGAGCTTGTGGCCAAAGTGGCGGCGAAAGCCAAGGCTCTGAAAGTCGGACCGGCCAGCGACCCTCAGATAAACCTCGGACCGGTAATTGACTCTGGCGCCCAGCAGAAAGTATTGGACTATATCGCCATCGGCAAGAAAGAGGGGCGGTTGGTCGCAGGGGGCGAAAAAGGCGACAGCGCAGGCTACTTTGTTCAGCCCACCGTGTTCGCCGACGTTCCAGCCCGGGCCCGCATCGCCCAGGAGGAAATCTTCGGGCCGGTGCTGGCCATCACCAAGGCCGACAATTTTGCCGAAGCCATCGCTATCGCCAACGACACCGACTACGGGCTGACCGGGGCGGTATACTCCGCCAGCCGCGACAACCTGGAAAAAGCGCGCCGCCAGTTCCATGTGGGCAACCTTTATCTCAACCGCAAATGCACAGGGGCGCTGGTCGGGGTTCATCCTTTCGGCGGATTTAATATGTCCGGCACTGACTCCAAAGCAGGCGGCGCCGACTATCTGCTCCTGTTCCTCCAGGCCAAGTCGGTGTCGGAAAAACTGTAGCCCCGCTTTTTCGGTTGCGAAATTACAAGTTTGCGAGTTCGTGAAAATAATTTGTCAAATGACTTGAATTATCCTTCAAAGCGTAATAAAATGTATAATCATAGAGGACAAAACGTAAGAAGCGACGGAGCTTTTTAGAAAGTGAACATAGTTTGCTTTCTAAAAAGCTTTTTCCAACATTTGGAGTCCTCTTATATTTCGGGAGGTGGTCACCAAACAGGGTCCTTTCTCGAACATACATAACATGGGAGGTTAATGAATGAGTAAATCGTATTTTAAGTTGACCGGTATTTTAGTTGTAGTGTTAATGCTGGCCGGTTTGGTTGCCGGCTGTGGCAGCAGCAGCAATGATATTAAGATTGGCGTAGTTTATGAATTGACAGGCAATACCGCTTCCTTCGGCACCATGGCCGCCAATGGCGCAAAATTGGCGTTCAAAGAAATCAACGCCAAGGGTGGCGTGCTTGGCAAGCAGATCACACTTGCCATTGCCGACAATAAAGGCGAACCGTCCGAGTCGACCAACGCCATGACCAAGGTTATCAGCCAGGATAAGGTTATTGCCGTAACCGGCTTTACCACCAGCTCCAACGGCATCGCCGGCGCGACCGTGGCTGAAGCCAACAAAATTCCGCTGGTAGCCGCGGCGACCACGAATCCCAAGGTTACTGTCGACGACAAAACCGGCAAGGTCAGAGAAAATACCTTCAGAGTCTGTTTCATCGATCCTTTCCAGGGGACTGTCGGCGCCAATTTTGCCCTCAATACCCTCAAAGTGAAAAATGTTGCGATCATGATTGACAACAGCAGCGACTACAGCAAAGGTCTGCAGCAGTTCTTCAAGGAAGCCTTCACCAAGGGCGGCGGCACCATCGTATCCGAAGAAGCCTATCTGCAAAAAGACCAGGACTTCAAAACCATCCTGACCAAAATCAAGGCCACCAACCCTGATATGATCTATCTGCCTGGATATTATGAAGAAGTTGGCAAGATCATCAAACAGGCCCGTGAACTCGGCATCACCGTACCCTTCGTGGGCGGCGACGGCTGGGATTCCCCCAAACTGCCTGAGATTGCCGGCAACGAAGCTTTAAACGGTACCTACTTCACCAACCACTACTCGGTGGAAGATACCAGCCCGAGCTCCAAGTCATTTGTTGACGCCTTCAAGAAAGAATACAACCAGACTCCTGACGCCATGGCTGTTCTGGGCTATGACGCCGCTTATGTGCTGGTCGACGCCATTAAACGGGCCAACAGCACCGATTCGGCTAAAATCCGCGAGGCTCTTGCCGCCACCAAGGATTACCAGGGCGCTTCCGGCAAGCTGACCCTCAACGCAAACCATGACGCCGTCAAAGGTGCCGTTATTCTCTCCTTCAAAGATGGCAAGCAAGTTTACCAGTCAACTGTAAATCCGTAAACAATAGCAGAAAGGCCGCCCGTTGGGCGGCCTTTTTTTGTGCCTGTGACCATCACCGTCTCCTTGGTTCCATGACTAAAATTATCTAAGCAGGCCAAAATAATACAAAGGAGATGATGGCGTGAGCGTATATATGGTAATGAACAGCTATTACGGTGAACGAGTTGTTGTTGGCGTTTTTGAATCCAGAGAATTGGCCGAAAAATATATGGTCAAATTTCCCGGCAAGAAGTATGAGCTGCGGGAAGCGATGGTACAAACAGCACTCCCTGACGAAGAAATCGGCCCAATTAGCTGAAATTCGCCGGGATTCGGCAACTGCGGCAGCAATCAAGCTGAAGCTTTATGTCAGGCACGCTGCCTGAAGCGCCGCCAAAATGTCAGGCACCAGACGAGGTCTGGCCGGGGCAGCATCAGTATTGGCAGGAGTCGCTTGGGCAGCCGGAAGCGGACAGGCGCGGGCGATTGGGGCCACAGGCGAAGGATTTGCGGCGATGACGGAGGCTGGATTCGCGCCGGTGCCGGCAGTAACTGTCGGGAGGGTAAGGGTCGTGGGCGTTGTCGGAGTATTGGGAGTGATGGGGGTGACAGCGGGAGGAACAGCCGGAAGATTGGCAAAGAAGACGCTGGCCAGTTCTTGAATATCAGATTGTAACCCCAAATCGGTAAAATTATTGAACACCGCTGACTGCAGCGCGACAATAACGTCAGGGGTAAAAATCTTAGCCTGGATGGTCGGCGAAGAAGTGGTCACAGCAAGGCCTGCTGATGTTGTAACAGAGGTCGTGGCAGTGACCGGGGTTGTGGTGGTAGGGGTGATGGCAGTCATAGGGACAGTGGCCGTAAGCGGCAAAGTGGTGGTGAAGGCGGCGGCTGCGGTGAGCGGGTTCATCAGAAGAGGGAGATTGGTATAGACAAAAACCTCTAATATATCATGAAAATCGGAACTTAAGGCCAGAAGAATCCCCTCCCTTATTAGAAGATGGATTATTATATGAGGGATGGGTCAATAATGATCTGTAAACAGCATTTGGAATAAGATGCAAATATTACCGCCAATCCTTCTTTGGCCTGGCATTTGACCGAGTGCCGGGTTTGTCATTTTCGCCGGCAATGACGCTCTTAAGGCGCTTGACCGGCTTGTCCTGCCGGACAAGCGCAGCAATCAGGGCCGGCGCGGCAGTTGTCTTATTACCATAATCCCCCAAAGATAGGGATGTTTTCAGTGGATTACGTGCCGCGCCCTGCCTGGAAAGATGTAAAACAGCAAAAAGATATGTAAATTAGGTGAGTTGTAAGAGGAAAATTATGTTTATGCGCGAATAGTAAATCTAGTTGGAGGAATCACTATGTCCATCGCCGAGAACCTGGCCCGAATCGCGAACGATGTCAGCATGGCTGTAGCCAGGCGTCGGCAAGGCGTTAGCGGGACAGGGACCCAAGTAAAAATAGTGGCTGTCACCAAGAATCAAGAGGCGGCGGCTGTCCGTGAGGTCATCGACGCCGGCACGGCGTCAATCGGCGAAAACCGGGTGCAGGAAGCTCTGGCCAAGGCAGGAGTCCTTGACCGGCGAGCCGAGTGGCATCTTATTGGGCATTTACAGACCAACAAGGTTCGGCAGGCGATTCCTTTGTTTGAACTTATTCATTCGGTGGACAGCGAGCGTCTGGCCCGGGAAATCGACCAGGTGGCCGCCAAAACCGGCAAGCGTCAGGACGTGCTGATTCAGGTCAACGCAGCCGACGAGGATACCAAATACGGTATCACGGCAGGCGGGGTGACGGAGCTGGCGCGGATGATTACCAGGCTGGAACACATCCGGTTATGCGGACTGATGACCATCGCTCCGTTTTTTCCAAACCCGGAAGACGCCCGGCCGGTATTTAAAACCATGTACGATCTGTTTGTAGCTTTGAAGGCGATGCAGCTGTCTAACAGCAGTATCGAGTGGTTGTCGATGGGAATGACCAATGACTATGTCGTGGCTGTGGAAGAAGGCGCTAATTTGGTGCGGATCGGCACCGCCATATTCGGCCCGCGCCATTAACAAAGGGGGACTTATACGTGAAATTTATGGAAAAGGTCTGGGGTAGTCTGGGGCTTTTTGAAACTGTCGAAACAATGGAAGAGGAGCGTCCAAGGCAGGAGGAGTTTGACCACAAGGCCAAGAAAAGCAGCAATCTGGTAAACTTACCGACCGCTCCGAAGCAGATCAAGGTAATGGTGGTTGAACCGTTTGTCTTTGATGACGCGCAACATGTGGCCGATCATCTCAGAAATCGCAAGCCTGTAGTTATTAATCTGGAAAACACCGATAAAGAAGTCGCCAAACGGATGATCGATTTTATCAGTGGGACAACCTACGCGATCAACGGCACGATCCAAAAAATCGGTAACAATATTTTTCTGTGCGCGCCCAATAATGTCGATGTGGCCTATAGCTCCCGGGAAGAGGGCACTGATAAAACCTTCCTGCCCTGGAGCAGCAAGCAATAGACTGATGAAGGCCGCCGGACGCAGGAGGAAAACATGCTGAAATCCAAACGAATTGGTTTTATCGGCGGCGGAGCAATGGGCGAAGCATTAATTCGCGGGATGCTGAAGGCCGGGCTGGTGAGCGCCTCGCAAATCACCATTAGTGATGTGGTGAAGGAGCGCCTTGATTACCTTGTCGGCGCTTTGGGGGTTGAGACTTCGCTGGACACCCAGTCAGTGGCAGGCAACGCCGATGTGCTTTTCTTAACAGTAAAACCGCAAATTATAAGCGAAGTTCTTGATACTATCGCCCCGGTGGTTGCCAAAAACACCACCGTGATTTCGATTGCCGCCGGGATAACAATTACTACTTTGCAGGGCAAGTTGCCGGGCGTTCCTATTGTGCGGGTGATGCCGAATACCGCTGTGGCGGTAGGGGCTGGAATGTCGGCTATCGCGCTGGGCAAATACGCCAGCATCCAAGCCGGCGAGCTGGCTTCGGCCGTATTCGCCTCAGTGGGTCGGGTGGTCACGGTTAACGAAGAGGCGATGGACGCTGTCACCGGCCTTTCCGGCAGCGGGCCGGCCTTTGCCTACGTACTGATTGACGCCTTGTCTGACGCCGGGGTGCGGGTAGGCTTTTCCCGTTCGATGGCAACAACACTGGCGGCTCAAACGCTCTACGGTGCCGCCAAGATGGTGCTGGAGACAGGTGAGCATCCCGCCAAGCTGCGCGACATGGTAACATCGCCCGGAGGGACGTCGATCGCCGGTATTCATGTGCTGGAACAAAAAGGGGTACGCGCCGCCTTGATGGACGCTGTGGTGGCGGCTACCAACCGTTCTCGTGAGATGGGGCAGAAAATGAAATGAGCGAGCGGGAAAAAATCCTTCGTTACTACCGGGCCAGCGGCGACGCTGAACTGGCGTCCCGGCTTGTGGATCTGGCCGAAAATGCCCTGAAGTCCCGCAAATACAAGGTGAGTGAATTTCTCGATCCCTTTGGCTTTAGCATTGCCGAGACGATAGCGGCTCACTATGAGCGGCTGAACCTGGAAGCCGACGGGGGGTTCCCCGGGGCGGAGCGGGTTAAGATAGCCTTCAGTGATGAGGATTTTCTGGGGAAAGCCGATTATGGTCTGGCGGCGCTGGAAGCTAGAGTCGATGTCCGCTATTATCAGATTTCCCACCGGGATGTGCTGGGCGCCGTGCTGGCTCTGGGCATCAAGCGGGAGATGATCGGCGATATCATTATGACCGGCCATGGCTGCCAGATCGTTTGCGACGCCGCCATGAGCGAGTTTATCAGCCGCAGCCTGGTGCAAATCGGAGCCGCTGCGGTGGAAATTGCCCCGCTGCCGCTGGCATCTATCGCCCCGCGGGAAGAACGGGTCAAGGAGATCAGAACCACCATTGCTTCACTCCGGCTGGATGCGGTAGCTGCCGCCGGTTTTGGAACCTCCCGAACAAAGATGGCGGGAGAGATAGCTGCCGACAAGGTCAAAGTAAACTGGCATGACGCCAAAAATGCCGCCCAGGCGGTAAAAGCCGGCGACATTATCTCGATGCGCGGGCGGGGCCGGGTGGAAGTGAGCGAAGTGCTTGGCCAGACCAAAAAAGGACGGACCAGCATTTTATTGAAACGCTTTATATAAAGGAGTGTCGGCATGTTAACTCCCTTGGACATCCATAATAAGGAATTTAAAAAAAGCTTTCGCGGGTACAATGAAGAGGAAATTGATGAGTTTTTGGATCAGGTTGTCAAGGACTACGAGAAACTGTACCGTGACAACATCGAACTGAAGGAAGCCATGGACCGCGTCAGCAGCAAGCTGGAACATTTTCAGCACATGGAGAATACTTTGCACAGCACGCTGGTTATCGCTCAGGAAACGGCGGAAGAAGTGAAGCTGAACGCCAAGAAGGAAACCGAGCTGATCCTGAAGGAAGCTGAGATCCGGTCACTGAAACTGACGGAAGAGGCCTACTCGAAGGTTCGGAAGATGAACACCGAGTATGAGGAACTGAAAAAGCAGACTCAGGTTTACCGGACCAGGCTGCGGACGCTTTTGCAGGCCCAGATGGAAATGCTCCAGGAAGCGGAAGAGGATGACAACTAACCTTGAAGCTTAGCGAGCTTGATTGCCGGGAAGCGGCCGGGGGGATCACAGTGAAGGTGAGGGTCCAGCCCCGGGCCAGCCGTAACGCGATAAACGGTCTCAGCGGCGACAGCTTAAAGCTGGCGCTGACATCACCGCCGGTGGAGGGCGCGGCCAACGCCGCCTGTATCAAGTTTTTTGCCACGCTTTGCGGTGTGGCCAAAAGCCAGGTTGTCATCGCCGGCGGCCAAAAGAGCCGCGAAAAGATCATTGCAGTCACCGGTATTGATAAAGCCGGGTTTTTCGCTGTGCTAAAAGACCAGCATTTATTTGACTAATCTTACCGGATTCGTATATAATATTTTATATTGATAATAAAATAATCGAAAAGTGATGATAGAGACAGTAGTCAGGCGGAGTTTTTTCAGCGAACCGGGGGCGGTGTAAGCCCGGTAAAACGAGTCAGGCGAAAATCCCTCTTGAGCTGCGGACCGAATGTGAGTAGGCTTCGCCGTCGGACGGACGTTAGGCGTCTAAAGTGGCAACAGGCAAGCAATTAGGGTGGTACCACGGGCATAGAACCTCGTCCCTTAGGGATGGAGGTTTATTTTATTTGGAGGTGTAGTTCTTGGATTATAGTAAAACATTGAATTTGCCGCAAACCGAGTTTCCCATGCGGGCCAATCTGCCGGAGCGGGAACCGGAGCTTTTGGAGTACTGGAAGACCAATCAGGTGTATGAAGAAAAAATCAGGCTGGCCCAGGGGAAGCCCAAGTTTGTCCTGCATGACGGCCCGCCCTACGCCAATGGCAATATCCATATCGGCACAGCCTTAAACAAGATTTTGAAAGACATTATTATGAAATACAAGTCGCTGCAGGGCTTTGATGTTCCGTATGTGCCTGGCTGGGATACCCACGGCCTGCCGATCGAGCATGCCGCCATCAAGATTCTGGGCCTTAACAGGCATGAGCTCAACCCCCTGGACCTGCGCCGGGAATGCAAGCAGTACGCCTTGAAATGCCTGGATATGCAGCGCGAAGATTTCAAGCGCCTGGGGGTGGGCGGCGACTGGGACCATCCGTATATCACCCTGGTTCCGTCGTATGAGGCCAAGCAGATCGAAGTATTCGGCGAGATGGCCAAGAAGGGCTATATTTATAAAGGCCTTAAATCGGTCTACTGGTGTACATCCTGTGAAACCGCCCTGGCCGAGGCTGAGATCGAGTATGCTGAAAAGAAATCCCACACTGTCTATGTGAAGTTTCCGCTTATCGACGATAAAGGCAATCTGCCGGTGGGGGTCGATCCCCAGAATGTTTACGCCGTGATCTGGACCACCACGCCCTGGACGCTGCCCGCCAATGTGGCGATCGCCATTAACCCTGAATTTGAGTATGTCTGGGCCGAGGTGAACGGGGAGATCTATCTGCTGGCGGCGGAATTGGCTGCAGCGGTGGTCAAGGCCAACGGGATCGAAAACTATACCGTGCTGGCGAAAGCCAAAGGCGCGGCGCTGGAAGGCATGGTTTTCGCTCATCCCTTCGTCGACCGCGAGTCGGTGGTGGTGCTGGGCGAGCATGTTACGCTGGAGCAAGGCACCGGCTGCGTGCACACCGCACCGGGACACGGCCAGGAGGACTTTGATATCGGAGTGCAATACGGCCTGCCGATCATCAACCCGGTGGACCACGCCGGCCGTTTCACCGCCGAAGGCGGCCAGTTCCAGGGACTTACCGTGGAAGACTCCAATGTACCAATCATCAAAGAACTGGTCGGCCGGGGGCTGCTGCTTGGCAAAGGAACGGTCCGGCATCAGTACGCCCACTGCTGGCGCTGTAAGAACCCGGTCATCTACCGGGCCACCGAGCAGTGGTTTGCCTCGGTGGAAGGCTTCCGCGCCGCGGCTCTGGCGGCTATCAAAGAGGTTGAATGGATTCCCGGCTGGGGCCAGGAGCGTATCCACAACATGGTCGCCGACCGCCAGGACTGGTGTATCTCCCGTCAGCGGGTCTGGGGACTGCCGATCCCGATTTTCTACTGTGAAGAGTGTAATAAGCATATTATCAATGACACCACCATCACCGCGGTGAAAGAACTGTTCCGCCGCGAGGGATCGGACGCCTGGTGGGCCCGTTCGGCGGCGGAAATTTTGCCGGAAGGGTTCAGCTGCCCGGATTGCGGTCACAAAGGCTTCCGCAAAGAGACTGATATCATGGATGTCTGGTTTGACAGCGGTTCTTCTCACGCGGCGGTGCTGGAAGAACGCCCGGAACTGACCTGGCCTGCCGATATGTATCTGGAAGGCAGCGACCAGCATCGCGGCTGGTTCCAGTCCTCGCTGCTGACTTCGGTGGCCACCAGAGGCAGGGCGCCATTCAAAGCGGTGCTGACCCACGGCTTTGTGGTCGACGGTGAAGGACGCAAAATGTCCAAATCGGTCGGTAACGTCATCTATCCCCAGGAAGTCATCAAGCAGTACGGCGCCGATATCCTGCGGCTGTGGGTGGCATCCTCCGACTATAAAACCGATATCAGGATTTCCAAGGACATCTTAAAGCAGATGTCGGAAGTCTATCGCAAGATTCGCAACACTTTCCGCTACATCCTTGGTAGCATCGCCGATTTTGATCCGAACTGCGACAAAGTGGACTACAGCCAGCTGCTGGAGATCGACCGCTGGGCGATGCTGCGGCTGGAACAAGTCCGCGAGCGGGTGACCAAGGCTTATCAGGAATACGAATTCCACGCCCTGTACCACACTGTGCACAATTTCTGCGCCGTGGACCTCAGCGCCATCTATCTCGACATCTTGAAAGACCGGGTCTATACGTCCCAGCCCAACTCGGTGGAACGCCGGGCCGCCCAGACGGTGATGTACGAGATTCTCACCGGCCTGGTGACCATGCTGTCGCCGGTGCTGGCCTTTACCGCCGAAGAAGTCTGGCAGTATACGCCAAAGCTGACAGGCATGCCTGAAAGTGTCCAGATGGCCGCTTGGCCGGCCGAGCACCCTGAATATCTTGACAGCGAACTGGAAGCGAAATGGGACTCGATCCTGGAGCTGCGCGGCGAGATCACCAAAGCTCTGGAAACCAAGCGGCGCGACAAGGTGATCGGCCACTCTCTGGATGCAGCGGTAGAGCTTTACGCCGAAGGCAAAGCCTACGACATCCTCAAGGCTGTCGGCGAGGACGAACTGAAGACCATCCTGATCGTTTCCGGCGTTCGGGTGGTGGAAGGACTGGGCAATGCGTCTGCCGCCGCCTACCGCGCCGCCGATCTTGCGCTGGCGGTGGATGTCAAGCCGGCGACCGGCGACAAGTGTGAGCGCTGCTGGATTTACAGCGACACCGTCACCCAGGACCAGGAACATTCGACACTGTGCGCCCGCTGTTCTGGCGTCGTGAAAAAGCTATAACACTCTTGTGCCCCCGGCCTTTACCGGGGGCACTGCTGTTGACGTACGGAATTCCCCTCTCGCCAGGCTGCGACCAGCTCAATCCTTAACAATTTATGCCAAAATAAATGTCTGGATTTTCCGCTCCAGCAGGAAAACGGAAATTTACACCGAAATACCTCAAAAAGACCAGAAATTGCCCAGGGTTGACAGGGGAGACAAAGGTGCCTGTTTCTGTAGCTGAACTGAAACAAGAGCTCATCCGGGTCAATAACGAAGTGAATATCGCCATGTACGGCATTGGACTGCGCAAGCAGAGGGTTCATATTATCGATAACGCCGTCATTTTGATCTTTGCTGATAACAAGCGGATTCCGGCGCTGGCGGCGCTGGACCGAAAAAGCCCTGTGATTACCCGTTTTTTTGACCTGACTTTGCTGGAAGAATACCGCGAGAAACTGCATGAGGAGCTTTTATCCCAGCTGAAGCTGCCTGTGAAATATGTATTGAAAGACTACCGACCGCAAGAGGAAATCGCTGTCACCGTTATTGTACTGGAAAACGCTTTTCAGAAATAGCCTGCGCGACCAAGCTGCATAGGATGGCTAGGGGAACTCACACGAGCGCCTGAGGCTACTAGTTTTCTTTCCGACTGTCCTGGATATTCATCGAGTGTCCGGGATATTGGAGAGGCTAGTAGTCTTTTGTTTTTTTACGGTTTTAGAAGGTAGCTGCTCTGAAGCTGTTGTGCGATCTGAGGGAGGATGAATATGGACAAACAGGTAAAAAACCGCGATGTTCTGATGGCGCTGGATAAAATAACCGGAGGGCGGTGTATAAAAAGTCTTGATGACGTTTTTAGCGGCAAAAATCAGTTTGTGGTAATGAAGTCATCCAATATTCCCGGCAAGGCGTGTATGGAGACGCCGGGACTGGTCTGCGGCGATCTTGAGGCCCCTGTGCGAAAGATCGCGGTGACCATGACCCTGACAGAATGCAACATTGAACTTGCCGGCGCAACCGGGGTAGACGCCATTGTCGCCCATCACCCCGTCGTTGAGGCCGCCAATTCCGGCGGGGTAACCATCAGGGGCTATCTCGATCTTTACGGGTTGGCTGTTTTTGAACTGCATGAGGCTTTTCACGGACTGCATCCCGGCATCGCCCTGATCCACGGCCACCAGGCCTTCCGGGTGGACATCGCCTACGGTGGCGTGCCCGGCAACGTTCTGTATGTGGGCAAGGCTCTGGACGAGGTAAAGACCCTTGGCGATATTCTCTACCGGCTGAACGATTTCATGGGGATGGGTGAAGAAAAACGGATGCTGCTGGCAGAAAAGAGTTGCCGCGGCTGTGACAGCATTACCGAGACCAATGTGGCCACAGGAGGCCGGATTCTGGTGGGCAACAGACAAGACAAGGTGGGCACCATTGTTCACATTTTCCCCCACACCGGGTTCTCGCCCCAGCACCTGGAAAAGGTGAAACAAGAGCATCCGGAGGCGGATACCGTGCTGGCCTCCATCAGCCGGGTCAGGCCTGACAGTCCGCTGGTGGCCAAGGCGCGAGAACTCAACATGAATTTTATTGTCGGCAACTCTCATGCCATGGAGATACTGGAGAACGGGTTGCCGCTGGCGGTGGCGCTGCAGAAAATGCTGCCAGAGGTGGAGGTTGTCCTGTTCCGGGAGCGAATCACAGCGACACCGCTGGACAGGGTCGGCAACGCTTCAGTCCGGAATTACGCCGAGGACATCGCCCGGCGTTACCTGGTGAATAAGGAAACAGGGGAAACAAGCTGATTTGGGCAGGCAAGACGATCCAAGGCAACATGGTAAATAAGGACTTATCATAAACAATATAAGGCAAGGAGGGCATCATAATGTCAACAATAACCGACCGTTTGAGCAGGCTTCCCCTGAGTGGGTTCCACTGGCGGCTACTGCTGATGATCGGAGCAGGCATCGGCTTCGAAGCGCTGGATGTTGGAATCCTGGCATTTGTTCTGGCCAAGATCTTCGGGTCCTGGAACCTGACTCCGGCCCAGATCGGCTACATCGGCAGCATCTCTTTGCTCGGCATGGCGGTGGGGGCCATCTTATCCGGCACCCTGGCCGACCGTATCGGCCGGAAAAAAATGTTCATAGCGACACTTGTGGTATACAGCATAGGAACCGGCCTGTGCGGCCTGGCCTGGAGCTATGAGTCGCTGCTAGTGTTCCGGTTCATCGTGGGCGCTGGAATCGGCGGGCAGCCGCCGGTGGCCAATGCCCTGATGGGTGAGTTTGCCCCTCCCAAGCATCGCGGGAAAATGCTTGTGCTGCAAAACAGCTCCTGGGCCATCGGCTGGATGGTCGCGGCCGTGCTGGCCTATATGGTCATTCCCCGCTACGGCTGGCAGGTTGCCTTTTACACCGGGGCACTGCCGGCACTCCTGGCGTTCTATCTTTGGAAGGCGCTGCCAGAGTCGCCCATGTATCTTGTGAGCAAAGGCCGGTTTGACGAAGCCCATGCGCTGGTGAGCAAACTGGAGCTGGAGATGGGCATGCCGGTGGGCGAGGCGCCACGGGCCGAGGCAACAACCGCCGTGGCAGCCGAAAAATTCGGTTTCGCCGATCTGTGGTCCCCGACCTACATCAAACGCACTATCTGTCTTTGGGTACTGTGGTTCGGCATGGTGTACGCCTATTACGGCATGTTCACCTGGCTGCCCTCGCTGCTGGTGCAGAGCGGCCATACTCTGATACGGTCCTTCGAATTCATGATGTGGATGACGGCAGTTCAGCTTCCAGGCTATTTTGCCGCAGCATATCTGGTGGACAAGATCGGCCGCAAGGCGACAATGGGATCGTTCCTGGCGATTTGCGCCGTGGCCGCCTATATGTTCGGTTTCGCCAAGAGCGCTTCGGACATTTTGCTGTGGGGCTGCGTCCTGTCCTTCTTCAACCTGGGAGCCTGGGGCATCACCCATGCCTTCTCGGCTGAGCAGTATCCGACCGAAGCCCGGGCCAGCGGCGTAGGCTGGGCCGCAGCCTGTGGCCGGACAGGCGGCATTATCGCTCCCATCGCCGTCGGGGCCATCATGATCGGCCCGGAGTCGATGACCACCGTTTTCACGATGTTTACCGTCGTCCTGGCGGTCATCGCCGCCGATATCATTTTCCTGGGCAAGGAAACCATGAACAAAACCCTGGATGAACTGACTGAAATCCGGTCGGCTCCCATCCCGGCCCCGGCGGCGGCGAAGAGCGCGGCGCTCGAGGACAGGAAAAATTAGTGCCTGAAGGCCGGGGCTGTGTGCACCTGTAGCTCTGTCCACGCAGGCTGAATTTAGCAAAGCGACAGATAAAATATAGAGATGAATCATAAGGCCTTGTTGAAAAAAGTTTTAAACCTATATCAGCAGGGCGTATGTTCATCTCTATATTTAGTTGCAGGGAAATAAGCGTCCGGCAAATATTATAGTGTAAATCAAACCGTTTTTTGAAGTGGGACTGTTTTGGGGGGCGTGAAATAAGGGCAGTAGGACTAATGGGCGTTTAAAATAATAGTATTTAATTGGAAAATTTGTAAATTTGCTGAAAATGGCTGTATTGCTGGCTTCCCGGACCTTGATAATGCGAGAAAATAATAAAATCTGACCGGAAAAGAAGATAATGTTCAGGTGAGCTCCGCTATTTCTGCAAATCTGATCTGCGGTGAAGTCGAAAAAAATCGCGAACCAG
>Ga0316228_1001140_pt1 | contig 29477 bp, 31 predicted proteins | sample TBH18021metaG_FD_206005 | JGI IMG/M metagenome (GOLD analysis project Ga0316228, IMG submission 206005) | Freshwater microbial communities from Trout Bog Lake, Wisconsin, USA - TBH18021 | ecosystem: Environmental > Aquatic > Freshwater > Lake > Hypolimnion/Profundal zone | place: USA: Wisconsin... | reverse complement strand
AAGCGCACCGATGCCTACCTGACCTCGGAGACCGGCAAGGTCTACACGATGCTGGCCCATGCCAGCGGGCGCTTCGACGGGGCGTAGGGCGACGTATCCCGCCGGGCCGGGCGGCTCCGGCGGGGACACACGGAGGAGGACGGGGGAGGCTCATGCCATCCTCGCCTCATCCTGCGCTGCGCTCCAGCACGTCGGGATGAGGGCGCGGACCGGAGGATCCTGGTCAGAGCAGGCCGAGGCCGACCAACTCGCGCCGCAGAGCCTCGGGCATGGCGGCGAGGTCCCCCGAGGCCTCGGCCCCGAGATCGGCCGGCGCGTCGCGCGCCGTGAGGTAGCGCCACCCCTGGAAGGGCCGGTAGGGCCGGGGCGCCACCGGGACGAGGCGCGGATCGAAGACCAGCCGGCAGCGCGGGATGCCGTCCGCTCCGGTCAGCGGCTCGATCGCGGTGATCGCCTGCCGGCAGGACAGCGTCCCGCGGATCACCCAGTAGATCGAGCCGTGTCCGGTGATCTCGTGATGGCGCTTGGGCAGGGTGCGGGTGACGTGGAAGGGGGCCGCGGGCCGTCCCTCCCGGAGCGCCTCCTCCCGGAACCGGGTCTGCCGGGCCTCGAGGTCGGCGATGGTGGCGGGGCCGACGCAAAGCTTGATCAGGTGCAGGGCCACGGAGGTGTATGCTCGGGATTGCCAGGGGCGCCCCTGATAGCAGGGTCCGCGCCGGGGCGCGCCTGCCGAACCGTCCGGGCGAGAGGCGTCGGCCCCGCGCGGAACCCCTCAGGCGAACAGGGCGAGCCGCTGCTCCGGCGTCAGCGCCTCGATCTCGGCGAAGCTCGGAGCCGGCTCCTCCGGCGGCATGGCCGGCTCGGGGGCCGCCGCGACGTCCTCCTCCCAGGCGAGGTCGGCCATGTCCTCTCCGATCGCGGTGTCGGGCTCCGGCGCGGCCGCGGCGAACGGCTCGGTGACAGGAGGGGAGGCCGCCGCCGGGGCCGGCTCGAAGGCCGTCTCAGGGACAAGGTCCGGGATCGCCGCCGGGACGGTCTCGATGTCGGCCTGCAGGTCGGTCTGCAGGTCGGTCTGCGGATCGGTCAGCAAGTCTGCCTGCAGATCGCCCTCCTCGACCGGCGCGAGGGCGGAGTCCGGCTCAAGATCCGCGACCAGGTCCGGCGCGGCGATGTTCGCCTCGGCCGGCGCTTCGGCCGGCGCTTCGGCCGGTGCTTCGGCCTCCGGCTCGGCCGCGGCCCACTCGGCCTCCGCCGAGACCGGCAGGAACACCAGATCCTCGTGGAGCGCGGGGCTGCCGGGGCGGGCCACGAGGGCCGCCACCGTGACGGCCGGCACGTCCATGGCGATGTAGCGGTCGATGTCGCTCTGGTTCAGATCGGCCGGCTCGCCGGCCGGCCGCGCGGCCCGGTGGGGCGGCACCCGCACCGCGTCCTCGCCCCAGATGGCGATCATCGCGGAGACCCGGTCTTCCAGGTAGCGCAGGGTGTAGACGATCCGGGCGGTGCGCTGCGCGGTCAGGTCCTGGAAGGAGCAGGCCGTGTAGATCGCGGTGGCGTGGCGGTCGAGGTCGTCGCAGGCCTGCGCGTCGGCGCCACGCTCGCGCAGGGTCCAGGCCGCCTCCTGGATCGCCTCGGCGGCGCCCAGGATGTCGGAGGTCGCCTGTTCGGTCTCGCGCACGATGGCGTCGAGGGCGAGCGAGGCCTGCGTCAAGCGGGTCTCGTCGCTGTTCGGGGCGTTGAGCGCCGCGATCTCGCCCTTGGTCCGGCTGATCGCGTCGGCCATGTCGAGGAGGTTGCCGCGCAGGTGGCCGAACGCCTCCTGGCCGCGGTCGGCGGTGACGCTCCGCTCCAGCCGCGCGATCGCCCCGAGCAGCACCTCGGTCTCGGCGCCCCGGTTGCGGCGCGCATATTCGGCGAGGAACCAGCGACCGCGCTCGCTGGCGCTGATCGTCGCCTCGATCGCCTCGTACTCGGCCGAAGCGTTCGCGCTCGGGTTGACGGAACCGAACATGGGCCTCTCTGGACGCTGACGGCGGGCGCAGTGGCGGCCCGCCCCGGTGCGCCTCAATCCCCGGGAATTTGACAGAGTCCCTTTAACGGGCGCTTACGGGCGGCCTTCCGCCTCCCGCCCCCTCCCGTCGAGACCCGCCTTGCCCCGCCCGTCCGGCCCGGCGCGCCTGTCGCTGCTCTATGCCGTGGTGTTCACCGAGATCGGCATCGCCATGCCGTTCATGCCCATGTGGCTCGACGCGCTCGGCCTCGATGCCGGGGTGATCGGCCTGCTGCTCGCCCTGCCGATCGCCACCCGAATCGCCGCCACGGCGCCGCTGATGGCGCTCCTCGACCGCGGACTGGGGCCCCGGCGGCTGATCCTGCTCGGCAGCCTCGCCCTCAGCCTGACCTACGCGCTGATGCCCGCGGCGGCCGGGATCGCCTGGCCGTGGCTCGCCGTGCTGATCGTGCTCAACGCGGTCGCCGGCGCGCCGCTGGTGCCCTGCATCGACTATCTGACCCTCGCGGCCGTGCGCCGGGACAGCCGCCTCGCCTATTCGCGGATCCGGATGGCGGGTTCCGTCGCGTTCCTGATGGCGAACCTCGCGGGCGGGGTCCTGCTCTCGGCGCTCGGCGGGCGGCTCGCCGTGCCGCTGCTGCTGACCGGCCTCGCCCTCGGCGCGGCGGTGGTGGCCTGGCGCAACCGCGCGGTGACGGCGTTGCCGGCGGCGGCGGAGGGATCCGGCCGCCCCCGGCTGCCGCTGAAGCTCTGGCTGTGCATCGGCGCGGCCGCCGCGATCCAGGCGAGCCACGGGGCGATCTACGGGTTCGGGAGCATCTACTGGACGAGCCAGGGGATCCCGCCGGCCTGGATCGGCTCGCTCTGGGCGACGGGCGTGCTGGCCGAGATCGCCCTGTTCGCCGCCCTGCCCGCCCTGCCCGCCGCCTGGCGCAGCCCGGTGCGGCTCCTCGGCGCCGGGGCCGTCGCGGCGATCCTGCGCGCGTGCGGCATGTACCTCCTCGGCGACCATCTCGCGGCGCTGGTGCCGCTCCAGTGCCTTCACGGCCTGACCTTCGGGGCGACGCAGCTCGGTGCCATGGCGGCGGTCTCGGCCAACGCGCCCGACGGCGCCCGCGGCCGGGCGCAGGGCACGCTCAGCGCCGTCAATGCCGGGATCTCGGTGATCGCCACCTTGGGAAGCGGCCTCGCCTACCGGGCCGGCGGCCCCCTCGCCTTCCTGCTGATGGCGCCGCTGGCGGCCGCGGGCCTGGGTCTCGCCCTGGCCTCCCGCCGCGCACCGGGGGTGAGGTTGGAGACGGATCGTCAACCGTAATGTCGTCATAACCGCCGGGCAGGGTGGTGCCTCGATCGAGGAGTTAAGGGTGTTGCTGAGCGAGGGCACTGTTCCCGGCGCCTTGGCCGGCGCCGCGCTGCGGGAGCGGTCGGCCGACGGCCGGCTGGTGCTCGACGGCCGCTGGACCGCCGACCAGGCACCGGCCGTCGAGGCTGCGGCCGCGGGCATCGCGGCGGCCGGCCGCGCCGGGCCGGTGGCGGTCGACCTGTCGGGGATCGCGCGCCTCGATACGCTCGGCGCCTGGGTGCTGGAGCGGACCCGCGCCGAGATCGCGCAGGCGGGCAGCACCCTCACCTATCTCAACGCACGGCCGGAGCACCGCACCCTGCTGAGCGAGGTGCGCCTGCGCGAGCCTGACGCTCCGGCACCGCGGCGGCACGGGCCGGTCATCGGCCTGCTCGACGCCACCGGGCGCCAGACCGTGCAGGGCGGCCACGAATTCGTCACCGCCCTCGCCTTCCTGGGCGAGCTGATCGCCGCCTGCGGCCGCGTCGCCCTGCGGCCCGGCACGTTCCGCGGCAACGCCCTGATCAACCAGATCCAGCAGGTGGCGCTCAACGGCACGCCGATCATCGTGCTGATCTCGTTCCTCGTGGGCGGCATCGTCGCCCAGCAGGGCATCTTCCAGCTCCAGCGCTTCGGCGCCCAGACCTTCGTGGTCAACCTGATCGGCCTCTTGATCCTGCGCGAGATGGGCGTGCTGCTCACCTCGATCATGGTTGCCGGCCGCTCCGGCTCGGCGATCACCGCCGAGATCGGCTCCATGCGCATGCGCGAGGAGGTCGACGCCCTGCGGGTCATGGGCCTCGATCCGGTCGAGATCCTGATCGTGCCCCGGGTGCTCGCCCTGATGATCGGTCTGCCGATGCTGACCCTGATCGGCGACCTCGCGGCGCTCGCCGGCGGCGGCCTCACCGCGATGCTCTACGGCGGCCTGACCCTCGACCAGTTCCTGGTCCGGCTCCAGGCGGCGGTGGGCGTCCACCACGTCATGGTCGGCCTGATCAAGGCGCCGTTCATGGCGCTGACCATCGGGGTGATCGCCACGATCGAGGGCTTCGCGGTCGAGGGCTCCGCGGAATCGCTCGGCCGCCACGTCACTGCGTCGGTGGTGAAGTCCATCTTCATGGTCATCGTCCTCGACGGCCTGTTCGCGGTGTTCTTCGCCGCGATCGACTTCTGAGGGCGCCCCGATGAATGCCTCGTCGAACGCCTCGTCGAACGCCTCCGCCCCGATCATCCGCGTGCGCGACCTCGTGGTCGGTTTCCGCGACCGCAACATCCTCAAAGGCCTGAGCCTGGACATCCGCGCCGGCGAGATCCTGGGCTTTGTCGGGCCCTCGGGTCAGGGCAAGTCGGTGCTCACCCGGACGATCCTGGGACTCAACCCCAAGCGCGCCGGGACGATCGAGGTGTTCGGCCGTGACGTCGATGAACTCACCTATGCCGAGCGGCGCCGGATGGAGCAGCGCTGGGGCGTGCTGTTCCAGCAGGGTGCCCTGTTCTCGGCGCTCACCGTCAAGCAGAACATCCAGGTGCCGATGCGCGAGCACCTGAACCTGTCCGAGCGCCTCCTCGACGAGTTCGCCCGGCTCAAGATCGAGATGGTCGGCCTGAAGCCCGACGCCGCCGACAAGCTGCCCTCGGAATTGTCGGGCGGCATGATCAAGCGCGCGGCGCTCGCCCGCTCCCTCGCGCTCGATCCCGAGATCCTGTTCCTCGACGAGCCGACCTCGGGCCTCGACCCGATTGGCGCGGGCGAGTTCGACGACCTCGTCTCGACCCTCAAGGAGACGCTGGGCCTGACCGTCTTCATGGTCACCCACGACCTCGACAGCCTCTACACCGCCTGCGACCGCATCGCGGCGCTCGGCGACGGCCAGATCATCGCGGCCGGCACGATCGACGAGATGCTGGCGAGCGACCATCCCTGGCTGCGCTCCTACTTCCACGGCAAGCGCGCCCGGACCATCGCCACCGGCGGCGCCTCGGCTCATGCCTGATCCGATGCCTGATCGCAGCCCCACCCAGATCCCGCCCTGCTCCCCACCGGGAGCCGGGGCCGCAGGCCCGGGCGGATCTCCGCCGGCCAGAACCGCAGGTTGAGCGCATGGAAACCCGCGCGAATTACGCCCTCATCGGGGCCTTCACCATCGCCGTCATCCTGGCGGGCTTCGGCACCGTGCTGTGGCTCTCCGGCGGCTCGTCGCGGCAGGTCAGCCAGATCGTCCGCATCGTCTTCTCCGGCTCGGTCGGGGGGCTGTCGCGCGGCTCGAGCGTGAACTTCAACGGCATCAAGGTCGGTGAGGTCACCGATATCCGCCTCGCCCCGCAGGATCCCCGCCGGGTACTCGCCACGATCAAGGTCGATCCCGCGACGCCGCTCCGGGCCGACACCCGCGCCCGCCTCGACTCGGCGATGCTCACCGGCGTCTCGGTGATCTCCCTGTCGGGCGGCAATGCCGACGCGCCGGTGCTGGCCCCGCTGGCCAACGGCGAGCCGCCGACGATCTTCGCCGATTCCTCCGACATGCAGGACATGATGGCGCTGGCACGCCAGGTGGCGCAGCGGGCCGACGACATGCTGGCCCGGCTCGACCGGCTCGTCTCCGCCAACGAGGGGGCGATCAACCGGTCGCTCGCCAATGTCGAGACCTTCTCGAAGACGCTGGCGGATGCCGGCCCGAACATTTCGGCCCTGGTCAAGGCGGTGGACGGGGCCAAGCTCGGCCGCGTGATCGACAACGCCGACCGCTTCTCCGCGGCCCTGTCCAAGGCCAGCCCCGACATCGAGGCCGGCCTGCACGATGCCCGCTCCCTCGCCGCCAAGCTCAACGCCTCGGCCGACAAGATCGACGCGGTCCTCAACGGCGCGCAGGGCTTCCTGGGGTCGGCCTCCGGCCAGGAAGGCTCCAGCACCTTCTCGGAGATCCGCGCGGCGGCGATCTCGGTGCGTGACGCCGGCAAGGCGTTCCGGACCATGTCGGAGAACCTCGACAAGCGCACCGCCAGCATCTCGGCCAATTTCGGCCGGCTGAGCGGTACCGGCCGCCGGGAGGTGGAGGCCCTGTCGGGGGACGGCCAGCGGACGCTGAGCACCCTCAACCGCACGGTGCGCAGCCTGGAGCGCGACCCGAGCCAGGTGATCTTCGGCGGCAAGCCATCGTTGCCCGAATACAACGGCGGGCGGTGAAATCGCGTGTGGCCGGGCGCATGTGTCCCGGCGCACGGCACGGATGCCACGGCGGATTAGTTTTAACCGCATAGCTTATACAGCTCCGCCGTTCGCCGGCGGGGTCCTTCAGGTCATGCGTATGGTCCGCTCGTCCCACATCGCCGCCGCCGCGCTGCTCGCCGCCCTCCTGGGCGGCTGCGGCGGCGCGGCGCCCCTCACCTTCGACCTCGCGGCGCTGCCGTCCGCGGGGCGGCCGGTCGCGGCCGGCCGGTCGATCGCGGTCTCGGAGCCGGTGAGCATCCAGCCCTTCGAGGCCGACCGGATCATCGTGCGCGAGAATGGCGGGGCGCTCTCCTTCCTGGGCGGCGGCCAATGGGCCGACCGGCTGCCGCGGCTGATCCAGACGCGGCTCATCCAGAGCCTGGAGAATTCCGGCCGGCTCCGCTCGGTGAGCCGGCCCGGCGATAAGGTCGTGGCCGACTACCAGCTGATCAGCGAGATCCGTGCCTTCGACGTCCAGGCCGGGACCGGCGAGGCGGTGGTCGATCTGTCGCTGAAGCTCGTCGCCGATGGCACCGGCAAGGTGACGGCGGCCCGCATCTTCACGGCCCGGGTGCCGGTGGCCAAGGTCGACGCCGGCAACGGCGCCCGCGCCCTCGACCAGGCGTTGACCACCGTGCTGGCCGACGTGGTGCGGTGGGTGAATAGCGGGCGCTGACGCCCCGAGGCCGGCCGTCGCCGACGCGTCCGCGGGGCCAGGGCGTTCACGATAGAACGTCTCCCCGAATGCCAGCCGTGCGGATCCACTCCGCGGTTCGTCAGGCGCGACGGGCGATGGGACGAGCCCGATGATTCATCGTGAGCGCGCGGGAATTCCTGCCGATCGGTCCGTGTCCCGCGGCGTCGTGCGTGGACGGGTTGCGGTTGCAGTTCGCAGCAATCGCGGTCATACGGCTGCCGCGATGCAGACCCTGTTTTCAACCGAAGGTGTATTGGAAAAGGATAGGTTTCGCCTTTGGCGAGACGTCTGCGAAGATCGCTTGGTTCCTATGGCGCAGACTTGTCTCAACGACGAGCCCTTTGACGCGACGATTGAGGGAGCCAGTATCGGCGGCCTGGTCTTCACGAAATTCGCCCTGCGCAATCTGCGTGCGGCCACGACACCGCGCACGCTTCGCCATGAAAACCATAAGACCGACCACCTGTTCATGAGCATCGTGCTCTCGGGACACGTGCGCGCAAATCAGTACGATCGGTCGAGCACGGATCGGGTCGGCGATTTCTCGATCCGGGATACGAATACGCCCTGGACGATCGAGCACAGCGGCTACAGCGAGGTGCTGGCCATCGGGATCCCGCGGGAGCGGCTGGAGGAGTCCCTGGGATCCGCCCGCCTGTTCGCCGGCGTCACCGTCGGCGGCGATCTCCCGACCGCGACCCTGACCCGGTCCTTTCTGAGCAACCTGCTCAGTCTGGGAGACCGGCTGACGCCGCAGGTGGCCGAGAGTTTGGTCTCGACGGGCCTCGACCTGATCGTCGCCAGCCTCGCGGAGCGGCTCGCGCAGGAGGTGCGGCAGCCCGTCCGGGACAGCGTCGTGATGCAGCGCGCCCGGGCCTATATCGAGGCCAATCTCCACGATCCGAGCCTGGACCCGCCCCGGCTCGCGGCCGCGACCGGCGTGTCCCTGCGGCGGCTGCAGGTGCTGTTCGGCGCGCAGGGGCGGCACATCTCCGACTGGATCTGGCACCGCAGGCTGGAGGCGGCCGCCAAGCGCTTGGCCGATCCGGGCTGCCTCCACATGCCGCTGGGGACCCTGGCGTATGGCTGCGGCTTCATGAGCCAGTCCCATTTCTCCCGGCGGTTCAAGGAGCGCTACGGCCTGGGCCCGCGCGACTACAGACAGCGGGCCCTGTCGCGCGCCGCCGAATGAGCGGCGCGGTCCTCACTCCATCACGGCGGCCTTCATGATCACCACCATGGTGGCCCGGGCCGGACCGTCCGTGCAGCGCACGAGGTGGGGGCGGTCACAGCGGTAGCGCAGGGTCTCGCCGGCCCGCGCCCGCTGCACGATGCCGCCGATCTCGACCTCGAACGCCCCCTCGGTGACCGACAGGGACTCCACCGAACCGCGCTGGTGCGGGTCCGAATCGAGGAGGCCGCCGGGATCGGCCGTGACCTCGTACCATTGCAGCCACTCGATCGTCTTGAGCCAGCCGATGATCGCCAGCCGCACCTTCCCGTCCTCGGAGACGAGGATCGGCGTGTCGGCCCGGGAGGTCTTCTCGATGAACGGCTCCTCGTCGCCGGTAGCCAGAACCCGCTCGATGGACACGTCGAGCGCCTGCGACAGGCGCCAGATCGTCGCGAGCGTCGGGTTGGTTTCGTTGCGCTCGATCTGACTGATGATTGACTTGGCCACGCCCGATTGCTCGGCCAGTTCCGAGAGCGACAGGTTGTAGGCCTTGCGCAACCGCTGGATGGTCTTGCCGAGCTGGCCGGAGAGGACCTGCGCCCCGGTCAGCAGGTCGCGCCCCCGCGCCCGGTCGGGCCGTTCCGCCTGATCCTGCATCGTTCCCGATCCGCCTGCGCCGTTCCATTATCCGAACGATCGTGCGCTTCTTCAAACGCAATCGCTGCCCGGTTGCAAGGCGGCGGGCGGTATGCGCACCGGAAAGCGCCGGCGCCCGACCGGTCTACGACCAGACGGCGTGGAAATGGTGGACCGGCCCGTGCCCGGTCCCGACCGCCAGGCTGTCCGCCGCCGCGAGGGCGGCCGTGAGGTAATCCTTGGCGTCCGCCACCGCCTCGGGCAGCGCCAGGCCCTGGGCGAGTCCCGCCGCCACCGCGGCCGAGAGCGTGCAGCCGGTGCCGTGGGTGTTGCGCGTGGCGATCCGCGGCGCCGACAGGGTCCGCAGGGCGCCGTCCGCGGTGACGAGGTGGTCGATGCTCTCGCGCCCCGTGCCGTGGCCGCCCTTGATCAGCACCGCCCGGGCGCCGAGGGCCAGGAGCCGGCGCGCCTGGGCCACGATCGTCGCCGGGTCCGTCGCGACGGCCTCGCCGAGGAGCACCGCGGCCTCCGGCAGGTTGGGGGTGATCAGGTCGGCCCGCGGCAGCAGCCGCTCGCGGAGCGTCGTCACGGCCGCGTCGGTGATCAGCCGGTCGCCGCTGGTGGCCACCATCACGGGGTCCAGAACGACCGGGATCAACCGGGCGTGGCGCGCCAGGCCTTCGGCGACCGCCGCGATCACCGCGGTTTGGGACAGCATGCCGACCTTCACGGCCTTCACGGCGAGGTCGGAGAACACGCTGTCGATCTGACGGGCGACGAAATCCGCCGGCACGTCGTGGATGCCCTGGACGCCCTTGGTGTTCTGCGCCGTCAGCGCCGTGATCACGCTGGCGCCGTAGACGCCCAGCGCCGAGAAGGTCTTGAGGTCCGCCTGGATGCCGGCGCCGCCGCCGGAATCCGAGCCCGCGATCGTCACCGCGATGGGGGCGGGGGTGCTCATCGGGCGCCCGCCCGCTCGGCCAGGGCGGCGTCGATTAGTGCGCGCAGATCGCGGGCACGCTGCCGCACGGATTCGGCGCCGAACAAGGCGGTGATCACCGCGACGCCGTCCGCCCCCGCGGCGATCACCGCGGCGGCGTTGTCGAGGCCGATCCCCGCGATGGCGCCGAGCGGCAGGCCGGCCCCGCGGGCGAGGCGGGCGCGGAAGGCGATGCTGGCGAAGCCGTCGAGGCCCACCGGCGGGTCGGGATTGTCCTTGCTGGTGGTGGCGAACACGCCGCCGATGCAGGCATAGTCGACGGGCAGCCGGTACAGCTCGTCGGCCTGGGCGGGCTTCTTCAGGGTGAGGCCGATGATCGCGCCCTCCCCCAGGAGCCGGCGCGCGTCGGCCGGGTGGAGGTCGCTCTGGCCGAGATGCACCCCGTCCGCGCCCGCCGCGAGGGCGAGGTCGACGCGGTCGTTGACGAGGACCGGAACCCGGCCGCCCACCGCCGCCAGGATCGCCCGGATCCGCGCCAGGGCGGCCCGCGCATCGGCGATGTCCTTCTCGCGGTACTGGAGCAGGGTGCAGCCCCCCGCCACCGCCTCGGCGCCGAGCTCCGCCAGCCGCGCCCCGTCGGCGCCGCAGACGCCGACGTCCAGGAGCCCGTAGAGCCGCAGGTCGACGGCCCGGCTGCCGGTCCCGGGAGAAGTGGCGGTCGCTGGCATCGCTGTCGTCGCTCGATACGCCCCGGCCGGCTCCGTGCCGGCCCTCCCGGAGCCCTGTTTGGGCAGCCCTCGCGGCGTTGGCAAGCGGGCCGGGCCCGCTCCGTCATACGGCGGCGTTGACGCGCGGCGATCCTGTCCCCCTATAGGTGGGACCCGCTACGGCGTATCCCGGGGAGAGGCGGTCGAGGAACGATGAAGGGTGCCGCGACGCAGACGGATGCGCGCGGGGCGCAGGCCCCGCCGGAGCGCTCCTCCGTAGGCCTCGTCGCGGTGATCGTCGCCGCGACCAAGGGGGAGCCGCGCGCCCTGACGATCCGGGTCCCGGACCAGGCGCCCGGCCGCGGCGACGGCCTGCCGGCCGGCCCCCTCGTCCCCGAGCACGCCACGCTGGAGCGGGGCCTGCGCGCCTGGGTCGAGCGGCAGACGCACCAGCGCCTCGGCTACGTGGAGCAGCTCTATACTTTCGGCGACCGCGACCGCTCCGGCACGGCGACCGTGTCGGGGGTGCACTCGCTCTCGGTGGCCTATCTGGCGCTCGTCCGCGAGGAGCGGCCGGCGGGGATCGCCGAGGCCGCTTGGCAGAACTGGTACCGCTACCTGCCCTACGAGGATTTCCGGCAGGGGCGCCCGCGCCAGCTCGACGCCATCGAGGCGCGGCTCGCCGCCTGGGCGTCCGAACCCGAGGATTGCGCCACGCGGACCCGCCGCCTGGACCGCCTCGGCCTGACCTTCGGCATGAACGGCGGCACGTGGAACGAGGAGCGCGTCCTCGAGCGCTACGAGCTGCTGTTCGAGGCCGGGCTGATCCCGGAGGCGCGGGGCAACCCGGGCCCGGCCCTGCCGAACGATCCGACCGGCGTGCCCATGGCGTTCGACCATCGGCGGGTGCTCGCCACCGCGATCGGGCGGCTGCGGGGCAAGATCAAGTACCGCCCGGTGGTGTTCGAGCTGATGCCGCCAGAATTCACCCTGCTGCAGCTGCAGAAGACCGTGGAGGCCCTGTCGGGGACGCAGCTGCACAAGCAGAACTTCCGGCGCCTCGTGGCCCAGCAGGGGCTGGTGGAGGAGACCGAGAGCGTCACCAGCGGCGCCGCCGGCCGGCCGGCGCGGCTGGTGCGCTTCCGCCGGGAGGTGCTGCTGGAGCGCCCGGCCCCGGGCCTGCGGCTGCCGTCGCGGCGCGCGGGGTGACGGCCGCGGTGCTGTCCGGGCTCAATCCTGCCGCGCGAGGGTGCCGAGCCCGCTCGCGTTGAGCGCGTCCACCGTCAGGGCGGCGGCCCGGCCGTCGCTCCCGATGGCGAAGCGGATGGCGGAGGGGCGATCGGGCGCCTCCGCGTCCGGGAAGCTGAGGAAGAGGTCGCGGTCGAAGTGCTGCAGCGGGTACCGGCGCGCGCCGTCGGGCCCGACCGTCAGCGTCAGGGCGCCGTCCGCCTCGGCCACCACGGCCTCGCCGACATAGGCGTTGGCGTAGCGCCCCGCGTAGGCCGACGGCGCCAGGGGCGCGGAGGCCCCGACCGGCGGCGTCCCGTAGGCCGCCTTGTCGGCGGCGATGCCCGGCGCGAACAGGTTCTCGTAGGCCACGCCCCAGGCCGTCACCCAGTCCCGGCCGACCCGGCCGTCGAAGACGAGGTCGGCGAAGCTGTCGGCAAGCCCTTCCGGCACGCCGGACGGGAAGGCGTTGGTCAGGACGAGGATCCCGAGACCGGCCTCCGGATGGATCGAGACGAGGGTCTGCGCGCCGACGCTGAAGGCGCCCGCGTGGCCCCAGACGAGGCCGTGGCGGCCGTACTCGACGTTCCAGCCGAGGCCGTAGAAGGACGCGGCCCCGGTCACGGGGTTGCGGCCGCGGGCCATGAGCGGGACGTGCGTCTGCGCCAGGGCCGCGGCCGCGACGCGCTGCGCGCCTTCGAAGCGGCCGTTGCCGATCACGAGCCGTAACCAGCGCGCGAGGTCGCGGACAGGGCCGCTGACGCCGCCGGCGGGGGCCTGCGCGTCGGGATTGCGCTCGACCTTGGCGGTCCAGACACCGCCGGCCCGGACGTGGAGCGTCGCGCGGTCGGCCCGGCCCAGGAACTCCGCATGGGTCGTGCCGGTGGCGGTCATCCCGAGGAGCCGGAACAGCCGGTCCCGGGCCACGGCCTCCCAGGGCTGGCCGGTCGGCTTCGCGGCGGCGACCGCGCCCTCGGTGAAGCCGAAATTGCTGTACGCGTAGCCGGCGCGGAAGCTCGAGGCGGGGGGCACGTGGCGGAGCCGGTGCAGGATCGCGTCGCGGCCGAAGCCGATCGACTCCAGATCGTCGCCGGCGATCCCCGGCAGCCCGCTGCGATGGTTGAGGAAGTCGCGCACCGTGACCTGCGCGGTCGGGTAGGCCTCGTGCAGCTGGAAGGCGGGATCGAGATCCGCGACGCGCGAATCCCAGTCGACCACCCCGTCGCCCACCAGGGCCGCCACGATCGTCGCGGTGACGGGCTTGGACAGGGAGGCGATCTGGAAGACCGTGTCGGGGCCGACCGGCTCGGGCTTCCCGGCCTGCCTGAGGCCGTATCCCTTCAGGAGGAGCGTCTCGTCGCCGAGGACGACCGCGACCGCGAGGCCCGGCACGGCGCCCGCGTCGACGGCCCGCTGCGCCAGCGCCTCCAGCGCCGGCAGCTGCGCCTCGACCTGCGCCCGCGTGAGCGACCCGGCGGATCCGGCTCCGGGCCCGACCGCGATCAGGCCAAGGGCGAGGCACAGGCGGACGAGGCGCCGGCGCGATCGGGCCCGCTGCATGAGTCGTCGATCCTGCCTGAGAGAGCTCGGGCGACGAGAGTGGCATCGTCAGGCCGGCGAGATCAATCACGACGGCACGGGCCGCGCTTCGAATGCGTGGCCGGCCCGATGAGAGGCGGACGAAGACTGTCCGAGAACCGGACCGGACGCGCCGGCCGGGCTATCGGAACGGGTTGGCGTCGGGTGTCGGCTTCACGCCGTGGAGCATCCGGTACAGCGTCCATTCCTCGACGATCTTCCGGCCCGGAAGGGCGCAGAGCCCGATCTCGCCTCCACCCGTCAGCTTCGCGATGATGGATTGTCCGCCCATCGTCGCGCAGAAGGCCGAGGCCGGGTTTTCCAGCGCGTGCACCGGTCCCGGCCGCGCGATGGCGGCGCCTATCGCGAGCACGACGACAAGCCTCGCGGCGCGCAGGCCCACAGGCACGATCGGACGATCCATGGACTGCCCTGCCCTACCCGTAGGTGTGGTCGTCGGCCGGGAACCGCCCGGCCCGAACCTCGTCCGCGTAGGCCTTCACAGCCTCCTCGATATGGGCCCGCAGGCTGCCGAACTGGCGCACGAATTTCGGGGTGCGCTCGGAAAGGCCGAGCATGTCCTCCAGCACCAGGATCTGCCCGTCGCAGACCGCCGAGGCGCCGATGCCGATCGTGGCGGCAGTGACCTGGGGTGAGGTTGCGATCGCCCGCGCCACCGGCTCGACGATGCCCTCCAGCACGATCGCGAAGGCCCCGGCCTCGGAGATCGCGCGGGCATCCTCCAGGAGGCGGCGCTCGTCGTCGGGGGCCCGGCCCTGCACCTTGAAGCCACCCATCGTGTTCACCGCCTGCGGCGTGAGTCCGATATGGCCCATCACCGGCACGCCGCGCTGGACGAGGAACGCCACCGTCTCGGCGAAATGGGCGCCGCCCTCCATCTTGATCGCCCCGGCGCCGGTCTCCTTCAGAACCCGGGAAGCGCTGAGGAAGGCCTGCTCGCGGCTCGCCTCGTAGGAGCCGAACGGCATGTCGACCACGACCAGCGCCTTCGCGGTGCCGCGGATCACTGCCTGGGCCTGGAGGATCATCATCTCCAGGGTGACGGGAATCGTCGATTCCATCCCGTGCATGACCATGCCGAGGGAATCGCCCACCAGGATGAAGTCGCAATAGGGATCGACGATGCCGGCCGTGTGGGCGTGATAGGCGGTGAGCGCGATGATCTTGCGCCCCTCGGCCTTGCGCTTGCCGATATCGATGGCCCGGAGCCGTCGGGACTGCACGACCTGCGACATGGTTCAGATCCCTTTCGGCTCTTTTCCCCCCTTGTGGGGAGGGGCCGGGAGTGGGGGTGGTTCAGGATTAGGGGCCGTGGTGCCTTCTGCACCACCCCCACCTCCAACGCCTCCCCGCAAGGGGGAGGAGAGTGCCCAGTCCGGTGAATTCAGCGGCTTTCAGGCCCTCGCCTCAGAGGGGCTGCTCCTCTTACACCGGCCGACGCCGCGGGTCAGCGCCCCGCCTGCGGCTCGGCGCCCGCACGCCAGTCCGGATCGACCTTCAGGTTTGCGGTCTCGTGCTTCTCCTGCCAGCCCTCGACGCCCTGAGGGAACCAGCGCACGCCGGTATAGCCTTTCAGCACCAGCCGCTTGGCGGCGTTCCAGCTGCCCCAGCACTCCACGTGGCAGAACACCACGACGGGCTTGGCCTTGTCGCCCCCGGTCAGGGCCGCTACGCGGGCATAGAACAACGCCTCGCGCGCCGGTGCCAGGGGCTCGGCGCCGGCCTCCGGCATCCAGACGGCGCCGGGGATCGAGGGATGCACCGGCAGCCAGAGGCGGCCCTCCGGGAAGTTCGATGGCTTGCGGTCCGGGGCCGCCACGTCGAGCAGCACCGGCTTGTCGGGGCCGGCCATCAGGGCGGCGACGGCATCGGCGTCGACCACCGCCGCCCCTCTCAGGGTCGGCGGCGTGTAGCCCTTCGGAGGACCGGCATAGAGCCCCTCCGGCTCGGGGACGTTGACCGGCGAATCCGCCGGCGCGGCGGCGAGGCAGAGGAAGGCGGCGCAGGCCGCCGCGGCCCGGCCGGTCAGGAGGAGGCGCCGCATGCTCAGTTCGTCGGGCTCGGGGGGGTGAAGCTGTGCTGCCAGCGGCCGCCCTGGTTGTCGGAGGCTGCCACCTGGATCGGCTTGCCGTCCGGCTTGAACGCGAAGTTGATCACCGGGTTCGAGGCGATCGAGATGTCGCCCGTCATGGTGAAGACCGTCCGGTCGCCCGCCGAGACGGTGAGCTTGTCGATGTAGCGCGCCGGCGTGTAGTCGCGGGTCACTTGGTTCATCTGCATGCCGGAAAAATTCGGGTGGCGGATCATCAGCGTCGCCTCCACAGGCTTGCCGGCCGCGGTCTCGGCGAACTTCATGCGCATGTCGCCCATGCCCTTCATGGCCTCCTCGTCGCTCATGCCCATCGGGGCCGAGCAGCCGCCGGACGCCTTCACGAACTGCTTGGCCTCGTAGAGCGTGCCGTCCGTCGTCTCCACCACGGCATGCATGTCGGTGTAGTTGTTGACCCGCACCCGCAGCTTCAGCTCCGCCGGGTCGGCAGCCGGGCCGAACTCGAACTTGGCCGCGTAGGGCGCCGGGTTGTCGTCGATGATCAGCGAGACCGCCTTGATCTGCCCGTCATTGGGCATGGTCAGGGTGATCGGCACCAGGGCGGCGTCCAGCGCCCGGGCAGGCGCCTCGATCTTCACGAGGCTGTCGGTCGGGGCGATCTGACGGTCGCCGAAGATCGACTTGGCGATCTCCTGCCAGCGGGCTGCCCGCTCCTGATCGGTGTCGGAGGCGCCGGCCGCCTGCGCCATGCCGGCGAGCGGGCCCGACAGGGCACTCGTCGCCAGGACGAGGCCGAGGGCGAGGGTGGAGACTGATTGTCCGATCCTGTGAGTCATGACGTGCCTCCCGATTGGCTTGGATATGGGGATCCCGAAACCTATTCCCACTCGAGTTCCTGGTAGGCCACGGTGACGTTGCGGCCGTTATAGGTGTCGAACAGCGCCCACTTGTCCCGCTGGTCCGCGGCGACGCTGGTCACTGCCTTGTCGATGGGAACGTCCTGGGCGATCGCCGCGCGGGTGCCGTCGCGCAGGGCTTTCAGGTAGCCGGAGAGGTCGGCGAGCGCCGGGGCGAGATCCACTGCGACGGGGCCGTGGCCCGGCACGGCCCGGGCGGGACCCATCGCCTTCAGCCGCTCGATCTCGGCCAGCCAGCCCTTGAGGCTGCCGTCGAGGGACGGGATCCGGTTCACGAACAACAGGTCGGCGGGGAACAGCAGGCCGCTGCCGGAATCGATCATCGACAGGTCCGAGGTCGTGTGCGCAGGACCGTGGGCCGTGAAGGTCAGGCGGCGGTCGCCGAGGTCGATCTCGGCCGTTTCGGCGACGCTCAGGGTCGGGTAGACCACCGGACCGGTGCGGTCCTCGCCCAGCAGATCGATCAGCCGCTTGCGGTAGAACTCGCCCCGCGCCGACAGCGCCTCGGTGAGCTTGGCGTGGCCGATGAAGACCGGCTTGTCCTGGACGAAGGCCCCCGCCCCGAAGACGTGGTCCGGGTGAACGTGGGTCAGCACCACGTGGGTGATCGGCTTGTCCGTGCGCTTGACGATCTCGGCGCGCAGCCACTGGCCGTCGGCGAGGCTGCCGCCGGATTCGGTCACCACCACGCCGTTCCTGCCGATGAGGAAGCCGATATTGGCGATGGCGTCGGCGTTCTCGGGCGTGGCGTCGGCGATCAGGCCCTTGCGCACGAACAGGCCCGGCCCGACCTCCTCCATCGTGAAGCTCTCGGCGGCGCGGCCCAGCGTCGGCGCGCAGCACAGGCAGAACCCCGCAAAGAGGGCGTGCCGCCGCGTCAGGCCGGTGGCCAGCGTCCCCGGATGGACGGCGGATGCCGTCATGCCGAAACCTCCCGATCTTGATTGTCTACCATTAAGTAGGTAGATTGCGCCTCGGTCAAGGGGCGGGCCACGGCCGATATCGCAACGGGCCCCATATTCCCGTGAGCTGGAGCGACGATCGCCGCGATGAGGGATACCCGCGCCGAGCTGCTGATGCAGGCCGAGACCCTGGTGCGGGGCCGCGGCTTTGCCGGCTTCAGCTACGCCGACCTCGCCGCGGCGGTGGGCATCCGCAAGGCGAGCATCCACCACCACTTCCCCACCAAGGTCGATCTCGGCGCTGCCCTGGTGGCGGCCTACGCGGCGCGCTACGCCGCCGCCCTGGAGACGATCCGCCTCGACGTGCCGGACGGGCCGGGCCGGGTCGAGGCCTATGGGCGGCTCTATCTCGGCGGCGTCGAGCAGGGGCTCGGCTGCCTGTGCGCGGCGCTGGCCATCGAGGGCGAGGCGCTGCCCGGGCGCCTGCGCCGGGACATCGCGGCTTTCTTCGCCGATCACCTCGCGTGGCTGGAGGCGATTCTGCGCGCGGGGCAGGCCGACGGCACCGTCCGCGGCGGGGCCGATCCGGCTGCCCTCGCCCGCTACGTCGTCGCGACGCTGGAAGGCGCGCTGCTGATGGAACGGCTGTTCGCGAGCCCCGACGCCTTCCGGGGGACGCTGGCCGTGCTGGTCGACGGCCTCAGGCCGCAGTGAACCGGGCGTAGCCGTCCGCCCGCAGCCGGCAGGCCGGGCAGGTCCCGCAGCCGTAGCCCCAGGGATGCCGCTTCCCGCGCTCGCCGAGGTAGCAGGTGTGGCTCTCCTCGACGATCAGGTCGACCAGCGCCCGTCCGCCCAGGCTTTCGGCGAGGCCCCAGGTCTGCGCCTTGTCGAGCCACATCAGCGGCGTGTGCAGCACGAAGCGCCGCTCCATGCCGAGATTGAGCGCCACCTGCAGGGCCTTGATCGTGTCGTCCCGGCAATCGGGATAGCCGGAATAGTCGGTCTCGCACATGCCGCCGACCACGTGCCGGAGCCCCCGCCGATAGGCGAGCGCGGCCGCGAAGGTCAGGAACACGAGGTTGCGGCCGGGAACGAAGGTGTTGGGCAGGCCCGACGCCTCGTAACCGATCGCGGCCTCCCGGGTCAGCGCCGTCTCGGAGATCTGTCCCAGAGCGTCGAGCGCGACCGTGTGGTCGTCACCGAGCCGGGATGCCCAGGCCGGGTTGAGGCCCGTCGTGCCCGCCCGCAGGGCCGCGCGGCGATCGAGCTCGACCCGGTGGCGCTGTCCGTAGTCGAAGCCGAGGGTCTCAACATGGCCGAACCGGTCCAGCGCCCAGGCCAGGCAGGTGGCCGAATCCTGGCCCCCGGAGAACAGAACCAGCGCGGCGCGGTCGCCCGGGATCGCGGCGTCACTCGCCATCGTACTCGGCCCAGGACATCGGGGTCTCGGCGACCCGCACCCGCGCGAGGCCCGGCAGGTCCGGCCGCAGGCGCTGCCAGATCCAGGCCGCGATGTTCTCCGCGGTCGGATTCTCCAGCCCCTCGATCTCGTTGAGGCAATGGTGGTCGAGCCGCGCCAGCAGCGGGCCGAAGATCGACTCGATGTCGTAGAAGTCGATCACCCAGCCGGTCTGGGGATCGACCGGGCCGGCCACCGTCAGCTCGACCCGGTAGGAATGCCCGTGCATCCGGTGGCAGCGGTGGGTCTCGGGCACGTTTGGCAGCCGATGGGCCGCCTCGAAGGTGAAGGCTTGGGTGATCTTCATGGGCGGGATTCGCGGGCTCGGACCGATCTCGCACCCGCCATAGCGCCGACGGGCGGTCCCGCGCAAAGATGGGCTGCCCTGCGGCGGCCGCGGTGGAGGATCAGGCCCCGGCGGCCTCCTCCGACCACTGCGCGTACCATGCCTTGAACAGACGCAGCTGGTTCTCCGCGTAGTGGCGCTGGCCGGCGCTCAGCGCGTCGGAGGCGTTGAAGTGGAGTTCGTATTCCGGGTTTCCTTCCAGCACCATCAGGTACTTGTAGTACAGGACGAGGTCGGTCCCCTCGTCGAAGCTGGACAGGATCGCCAGGGCGGAATCGAGTTCTTCCGCCCGCCGCCGGGCCAGGACGTCGCCGCCCGCCGCCTTCTCGCACAAGGCGACGAGGTGGAGGACCTCCCGCGGCAGGACGTTGCCGATGCCCGTGATGGCACCCCGGGCGCCGCAATTGACGTAGCCGTGCACCACCTGCGTATCCACCCCGACCATCAGGGTGATCTCGGGCGACTGGCCGGTGATGTGCTCGGCCGCGTAGGTGAGCGAGGCCGCGCCCCCGAATTCCTTGAATCCGACGAGGTGTGGGTAGCGGCTGCGCAGGCTGAAGAACAGATCCGCGCGGGTCTCGAAGCCGTAATAGGGGCTGTTGTAGATCACCGACGGCAGGTCGACGGCCGCCTCGAGGATGCCGGAGAAGTGGGCCTCCTGCGCCGCCGCCGAGCTGCCGCGCGACAGCACCCGCGGGATGATCATCAGGCCGTGGGCGCCGGCCGCCTTGGCATGCGCCGCGAGCGCCGCCGCCCGCTTCGGGTTCTGCGCGCCGGTCCCGACGATCACCGGAACGCCGGCCGCCAGCAGCCGCTCGACGCCTTCCATCCGCTCCTCGTCGGTCAGGAGCGGCCAGTCGCCCATCGAGCCGCAATAGACGACCGCCGACATCCCTTCGGCGACGAGGTCCTTCCCCTTCCGCGCGAGGGCGTCGAGATCGGGCGTCCGATCCGGCCGGCAGGGCGTCATCAGGGCCGGGATCGTGCCGGAGAAGATGTGTCGGTCGGAGGCCATCGCCGGCTCGTCTGCTGGGAGGAGGATCGTCCCGGCGGGCCTTGAAGGTCGCGCCGGGCGGCAGCCTCTCCATGGCAGCGACGTGCGACTCTGGCAAGGATTTTATACAATCTTGGCCGATTTCGTCAGCCCTGAGGTCTCGCCGAGGAAGGCCATCAGCGCGGCGGCGACGTGGTCGATATGGTCGGTCAGGAGGGCGCAGGCGGCCGAGACGTGGCCGTTCCGGCACAGCCGAACGATCTCGCGGTGCTCGCGGTCGGCCCGTTCCAACTCGGCGTTGTCCGTTGACAGCTGCAGGCGCGTGTAGCGGTCGCACTCGGCCAGGAGGGAGCCGACGAGGGCGAGGGCCCGGGGGCGCTCGGCCCGGCCGTAGAGGAGGAGGTGCAGATCCGTGTTGAGGGCGCCCCAGCGCGCCGTCGCGCCGTCGCGCAATGCCGCGGCGTAATCCTCCAGCAGAGCGTCGGCCCGCGCGAAATCCTCGGCGGTGAGGCGCGGGGCCGACAGGGATAGGAGCCGGGGCTCCAGGGTGCCCCTGAGTTCGAGGGCCTCGGCCGCGTCCGCCGGCGAGAGCGGCGCCACCATCGCCCCGCGGTGCGGGTGGATTCGCACCAGGCCCTCGGCTTCGAGTTGGAACAGGGCTTCCCGCACCGGGATGCGGCTGGCGCCGAATTCCGCCGCGAGGCCGTCCTGGCGGAGCTGCGACCCGGCCGGGTAGCGCCCGTCAAGGATGCGGCGCCGGATCTCGGACCCGATCGAACCCGCGATGGTCCGGTTCTTCATCGTCGCGCTCCACCGTCGGGCCCGGTCGTGGTCGAGGCCCTTGACGGCGAGGCCCCGGTGTTGAAATTGTATAAAATCCAGCGGGCCTCGGGGGCCCTGTATAGCAGAGGGGTTGCCCGCGATGACGCTTCACCGTCGCCAGCTTCTGGCCGGGACCGCCTGCGCGGCCGCCGCCAGCATCGGCCGCCCGTACCTCGCCCGGGCCCAGTCCGGTGGCGGCAGCGTGCTGCGCTTCATCCCCTCGACGCCCCTGCCGTCCCTCGATCCGATCGTCGCCACGAGCTACGTCATCCGCAACCACGGCTATCTGGTCTACGACACGCTGTTCGCCACAGACGAGCATTTCCGGATCCAGCCCCAGATGGTCAGCGACTGGCAGACCGCGCCCGACGGCCTGCGCTGGACCTTCCATCTCCGCGACGGACTCACCTTCCACGACGGCTCCCCCGTCGAGGCCAAGGACTGCATCGCGTCCATCGCGCGCTGGTCCAAGCGGGACGCCTTCGGCCAGACCCTGGCGGGGTTCGTGGAGGCGTACGGCCAGGAGGATGCGCGGACCTTCACCATCACGTTGAAGAAGCCGTTCCCCCTGCTCCCGGCGGCGCTCGGCAAGCTGTCCTCCAACGTGCCCTTCATCATGCCGGAGCGCATCGCCCTGCAGGATGCCTCCAAGCCGATCGCCGACGCCACCGGCTCCGGGCCCTGGCGCTTCGAGGCGCGGGAATGGATCCCCGGCCAGAACGCGATCTACACGCGCCATGCCGGCTACCGGCCCCGCGAGGAGGCACCTTCCTGGGCGGCCGGCGGCAAGGTCGCCAAGGTCGACCGGATCGAGTGGCTGGCCATCACCGAGGCCTCGGCGGCGGTCGGCGCGATGATCCAGGGGGCGGTCGACTGGTACGAGCAGCCTGCGATCGACCTGATCCCGGTCCTCAAGGGCAAGCCGGGCATCGAGATCCGCAACGTGCCGCTCGGGCTGATCCTGCTGATGCGGTTCAACCACACGCAGCCGCCGTTCAACAATCCCGAGATCCGCCGGGCCGTAATGATGGCCATGAAGCAGGACGACTACATGCAGGCGGTGGTCGGCAGCCCGGAATATTACCAGGAGGCCAAGACCTTCTTCACGCCGGGCTCGCCGATGTCGACCGGCGCCGGCGGGGCCGCCGCCATGCAGGCGGATCTCGCCAAGGCCAAGGCGATGCTGGCCAAGGCCGGCTACAAGGGCGAGCGGGTGGTGCTGCTGGCCCCGGCCGACCAGCCGATCGCCTACAACCAGTCGCTGGTGACCCAGGACCTGCTCAAGCAGCTCGGGATGAACGTCGATCTGGTCTCCACCGACTGGGGCAGCTTCATCGCCCGCCGCGGCAATCGCGGGCCGGTCGATGCCGGCGGATGGTCGCTGTTCCACACGCTCTGGTCGGGCGCGGATGTGCTGAACCCGGCGCTCCACCCGCTGATCCGGGCCAACGGTCAGGCCGCGTGGTTCGGCTGGCCCGACGATCCGACGCTGGAATCGCTGCGCGGCGAGTGGATCGCCACAAGCGACGAGGCGCAGCAGAAGGCGCTCGCCGCCCGCATCGAGGAGCGGGCCTTCGAGGTCGTGCCGTACGCCCCGGCAGGCCTCGTGCAGCAGCCGATGGCCGTGAGTTCGAAGCTCAAGGGCATGGTGATGGCGCCCGTGCAGTTCTTCTGGAACATCGAGAAGACCGCCTGAGTCCGGGCGCTCCCGAGGAAGGTTCGTCTTTGCGAGCACAGCGAAGCAACCCAGGGCAGCGGGCCGCTGATGGGCGTGGCGCCGCTGGATTGCTTCGCTCCGCTCGCAAAGACGCGAGGGCGCAGGTGCCCGCGCGGCTTCAGCCCGCGCCCCTCTCGGACACCCCGGCCTGCGCGAAGGTCGCCATGCCGGTGTGGCAGGCGAGCGCGCCCTTGAGCAGGCCCATCGCCATCCCGGCGCCCGAGGCCTCGCCGAGGCGCATGCCGAGCGCCAGCAGCGGCACCAGCCCGAGCCGCTCCAGAACCTCGGCGTGGACGCCCTCCGCCGAGACGTGGCCGGCCAGGCAATGGTCGAGGGCGCTCGGATCGGCGGCGTGCAGCACGGCGGCCGCGGCGGTCGCCACGTAGCCGTCGATCACCACCGGAATGCGCTGCAGCCGGGCCGCCAGGATCGCCCCCGCCATGGCGGCGATCTCACGGCCGCCCAGGCGCGCCAGGACCTGGAGCGGGTCTCCGAGGTGGCCGGCATGGTGCGCGAGCGCCGCCTCCACGGCGGCGACCTTGCGGGACAGGCCGTCCCCGTCCACGCCCGTGCCGCGCCCGACCCAGTGGGCGGGGTCGCCGCCGAACAGGGCGGCGTAGAGGGCGGCCGCCACCGTGGTGTTGCCGATGCCCATCTCGCCGATGCCGAGGCAGTCGGTGCCGGCGGCCACCGCCTCCATGCCGAACGCCATGGTGGCGACCGTGGCGCGCTCGTCGAGGGCCGGCCCCTCCGTGATGTCGCCGGTGGGCATGTCGAGGGCGAGGTCGAACACCTTGAAGCCGAGCCCGTAGGCGGCGCAGATCTGGTTGATCGCCCCGCCGCCGGCGGCGAAATTGTCGAGCATCTGCCGGTTGACCGCATCGGGGAAGGCCGAGACGCCCCGGCGCGTGACCCCGTGGCTGCCGGCGAAGACGCAGACCAGCGGCCGGTCGAAGCTCGGCGGTGCCTTGCCCTGCCACGCCGCCAGCCAGGACACGAGGCTCTCCAGCCGTCCGAGAGAGCCCGCGGGCTTCGTCAGGGTCGCGTCCCGGGCCGCGACGGCGGCCTGCGCCTCCGTGTCGGGGCCCGGCATCGCCTTCAGCAGGTTGCGGATGTCGTCGAAGGGGCCGGGTTCGGGGGCGGTCATCGGGTCGGTCATGGCGGCGATGATTTCCTGTGGGCGCCCCCGGACGGGGAGATTATACTGGACCGGCGCGCGGTGGCGGGCGGATGCGAGAGACCGCGATGGACAGGCAGACCGGCGGTGAGGCCGACTGGCCCGGGCGCGGCGCCCTCTACGACCTCGCCGGGTGCCTGCGCTTCTACTCCCGCCTGCCGGTGCCGCAACTGCCCGGCGAGCCGGACCCGCACCGGAGCCCCGACTTCACCACCCTGCCGCGCATGCTGCCGCTGGCCGGCCTGATCCTCGCGCTGCCGGCCGCCCTGGTGCTGGTGGCCGCCTGGACCATCCGGCTCGGGCCGTTCCTGGCCGCGACGCTCGCGGTGGCGATCCTGGTGGTGGCCACGGGGGCGCTGCACGAGGACGGGTTCGCCGACGTCGCCGACGGGTTCGGCGGCGGCACCACGCGGGAGCGCCGCCTGGAGATCATGCGCGACAGCCGGATCGGCGCCTATGGGGGCGCGGCCCTGGTCCTGGCGCTGGCCCTGCGGATCGGCGCCCTGGCGACGCTTCTCGACCGGACCGGCTACGCCGCCGCCACCGGTCTGATCCTGTCGGCCGCCCTGTCGCGGATCGCCGCCCTCGCCCCGATGGTGCTGCTGGCGCCGGCGCGGCCGGGCGGCCTCTCCGCCTCGGTCGGCCGCCCGGACCGGGCGAGCCTCGCCACCGCGCTCGGCCTCGGCGCGGTGCTGGCGCTCGGCGCCGTGCCGCTCGGCCTGCCCTTCGGCGGGGTCGCGCTGATGATCCTGTGCGCCGGCCTCGCGGCACTGGGCCTCACCCGGCTGGCGCGCGCGAAGATCGGGGGGCAGACCGGCGACGTGATCGGCGCCTGCCAGCAGGCCGCGGAGATCGCCGCCCTGCTGGCCCTGGTGGCGGCGACGGCGGGCGTGGCGGACTGACAGATCCCGCCGCGTCTTGACCCGGCCACGATCCCCCGGCCAAGGATCACCGATGCCGCCCGCGCCGAAACCGTCCTCCCCCTGCACCAAGGTCTGCGTCCTCGACGCCGCGACCGGCCTGTGCTGCGGCTGCGGGCGGACCCGCGACGAGATCGCCGCCTGGGGCGCGCTGTCGGAGGCCCAGCGCCGCGCCATCATGGCGGGACTTGAGGCCCGGATGCGCGCCGCCCGCCTCGCGCCCCTCGAAGCGCCGCTGCCGTCATGATCTATCTCGGCCTCGCCGCCCTCGCCCTGGTGGTCGTCGCCCTGGTCCTCAGCGACGGCAGCGACAGCGTCGGCGGCGTGATCGGGCCCGACCAGCTCGCCAACCTCGCCTGGACCGGCACGATCCTGCTCCTGGTGGTGGCCGGGTTCTGGCGGCAATTCACGGCGCGGCTCGGCGCCAATCTGCAGGCGCTCCTGGCCTGGGGGCTGATCGGCCTCGCCCTCGTGATCGGCTACAGCTACCGCGACCGGATCCAGGACGTCGGCGCCCGGGTGCTCGGCGATCTCCGGCCGGGGAGCGCGACCTCGGGCGGCGACGGGTCCGTCACCATAACCCGGCGGGCGGATGGCGACTTCCGGGTGGACGCCGAGGTTAACGGCCGGGTGCAGCCCTTCCTGTTCGACACCGGGGCGAGCAGCGTCGTGCTCACCGCCGAGAACGCTGCGGCCCTGGGGCTCACGCCCGCGCCCGCCGATTTCACCGCCCGCGTCTCCACCGCCAACGGCATCACCTACGCGGCGCCGACACAGCTCGATTCGCTTGGCGTCGGCACGATCACCGAGCGGCGGGTGAACGCCATGGTGGCCAAGCCGGGCGCATTGTCGGCGAATCTCCTCGGTCAGACCTTCCTGTCGCGGCTGTCCGGCTACGAGGTCCGGGGCGACCGCCTGATCCTGCGCCGGCCCTGACCGGTCTGCCATTCAGGCCGCGCGGGCTTCGGGCGCGGCGCGGGAGACCAGCGCCACCGCCTCCCGCAGGGTCGCGAGATCGGCCTCCGGGCGCATGCCGTGGGTCGAGAGGTGGCGCCGGAAGGCCCGCGCCCCCGGCCGGCCGTTGAACAGCCCGAGCATGTGCCGGGTGACCGCGTGCAGGCGCTCACCCCGGGCGAGGGCTGCGGCGATGTAGGGCTCGAACGCCGCCACCGCCGCGAAGGCGTCGGGGGCCGGGGCCGGCACGCCGAACAGGTCGGGATCGACGCCGAGCAGCAGCGCCGGCTCGGTATAGGCGGCGCGGCCGACCATCACGCCGTCGACCTCGGCGAGCCGCGCCCGCGCGGCGTCCAGATCGCGCAGGCCGCCATTGACCGCGATCGGCAGCCCGGGAAGCCGCTGCTTCAGCCGCGCCGCCCGGCCATAATCGAGGGGCGGCACGTCCCGGTTCTCCTTGGGCGAGAGCCCCTGGAGCCAGGCCTTGCGGGCGTGGACGATCAGCCCGTCAACGCCCGCCGCGACTACGGCGTCGGCCAGGGTGTCGAGCGCCGCCTCGGGATCCTGATCGTCGACGCCGATCCGGCACTTCACCGTCACCGGCACGGCGACCGCCGCCTTCAGGGCCGCCACGCAATCGCCGACGAGGGCCGGCTCGCGCATCAGGCAGGCGCCGAAGCGGCCTTCCTGCACCCGGTCCGAGGGGCAGCCGACATTGAGGTTGACCTCGTCGTAGCCGAGATCCGCGGCGATCCGGGCGGCCTGCGCCAGCTCGGCCGGGTCCGAGCCGCCGAGCTGGACCGCCACCGGATGCTCGACCGCCGCGAAGCCGAGCAGTCGCTCGCGCGGCCCGTGCAGCACCGCGCCGGTCGTCACCATCTCGGTGTAGAGCCGCGCGCGGGCCGAGAGGGACCGGTGGAACGCGCGGCAATGCCGGTCCGTCCAGTCCATCATCGGGGCGACGGAAAAGCGCCATCCACTGAGATTTCTGGGTTCTTCCATTCCGGCAATCACTTGCTGTCGCTTTCGTGCTGTACCTCGCCGGGTCTCGGCGTGCCTCATCGGGCGTCGGATTGCTCGTAGTACAGCTTTGCTGTGCCTGCTCGACCCCGTGCTGTACCGCCGCGGGGGAGCGCGATGGAGGCCATCGTCGAGCGCGCGGAAGAACGGGACGACGGGGTATCACGCCCAGATCGTCGTCAAAAGAGACGGTAAGATCGATCGCGAAACCCGGACCTTCGACCGGCGCGCGGCGGCCACGGCCTCGCCGTTGCTCCGTGGCGTCGCCTCTTGCTTCCGCACGATCCGAGCCCGATCCCGAAGCGTGACCTCGTTCGTCGGCCATTCCAGGCAGGCCGCCTCGAACGCCGCACTCGCCATGGATAGCGGGTAGATCCTGGCCAGGTGCAGCTCGAGCTCGCCGCCGATCCGGTCCCAGACCTCGATCGTGTAGGGCATGAGCTTGGATCCGGCGCGGAGTGCATCGCTGCCTCGGCAAATGAATGCCCCACAGGTGGGTGCCGGGCTACGGCCGCCGGACGAGCCTGACCGCCGGCTCCAACACGTAGGGCGAGCCGGCTAGGTCCGTTCCGTCACCCGCACGGCAGGCGATGATGTCGTTGCCCCTGTCGTAGCGGAGCGGACGCGCCGATCACGCCGCCAACAACGGCGTCCACAGGCCTGCTGCGTCTGTTGCTATCGCGTTGATCACCGCATCGTTGACCGACCTGCGCACCTCGACCACGTGTGGCGCGCCCGGGGCCAAGGGAGTCGCCAAGCCGAGGTCGAAGCCGTGGCGGCCGTCGCCTACCCCCAAGGCCGCAATGTCGGCCCGGTACAATGCGGCCACGGTCATCGCCACGATCCGACCGTCAACCACGATGTCCAGGCACACAGTGGCGTCAGGGTCCGCCCTATCCTGCGCCCACCCTGCCACGCGGGTGCCATCGCACCGGTCAAGCCACGCCCGCACGGTGCCGAACCCCATCGGCTCGGCCGATGCGCCAGAGCGTCGGATCAGGCGCTTGCGCAGCGCCAGCGTACCGTCACCGACTTTCGTGAGGCTGCCGGGGGGACCGTTGTCGTCGTGGATCTGGTTGCCGAGGTTCCGAGTTACGCCCGCGGCCGTGCCGGGATCGATTGATAGGGAGCCGGCAACGCCGATCCCACCGCCGAGCGGCAGGCTGTTACTAAAAGGCCCCGCGCGGCGGTGCCGGCGGGGCTGAGTGAATCCCTGGGAGGAATGCCGGGTTGTCGCAAGCTGCGGGCCACCGGCACCAAAAACCGCCGCGGCCGGAGCCGGGCGGTTCACGATGGTCTCGCTGAAGGACTATCGAGGTTCGGTCTCCGCGCAGGGATGCGGCGCGGTTGCAGTCTCTGGACCGAGAGGCATCCCATCCGAAGCCGGGACAGCCTCTCGAACCAGGCGGCCCGGCTCACCGCCCCGCGCGCGCCCGGAGGCCGATGAAGGGCGCGGGAGGGCATCGGATATCACCGGATGCCAACCGGCGAAACGACATGCGGTGCCGGCCGAGCCGTCGCCGGCGTCGCGGGCAGCCCGTAAGGGCGACCAGCACAGCGAGGCGGCATCGGTCGGCGCGCCGGCCGGTCGAGACGGTCGTTCCTCGGACGTCGCGCGGGCCCCGAAGATCATGCCGTGGCATGGCACGCATGTGCGGTTAGCATGGAATGATTCCAAGAATACCTGAGATAATGTTCTCATGCGATGCTTGATGATCGCCGATTCGTTTTCGATAAAACTTTGAAATGTCCATTTATTAGCGGGAATATAGGAAATGACAATTGGAAGTAAATTGTTTTATCTTGTCGGTGGTATTTTGCTGGCATTCATAGGGATCGTGGGCATTCAGGTATCCTCCGTTGGCCCGGTGATGATGGACGGCCGTAAGGCCGCCATCCGCGCCCAGGTCGAGTCGGCGCACGGCATCGTGGCGGCGTTCGCCCGTCAGGCGGAGGCTGGAGCCATCACGGCCGACGAGGCACAACGGCGTGCCGCCGATGCCCTGCGGGCGATGCGCTACAACGGCAGCGACTACGTCTTCGTCTACAGCTCGGCTCCGGGCAATATCGGCCGCAACGTCGTGCATCCCGATCCCAAGATCGAAGGCACTCGGTCGCGCGACGACGCGGCGATGAAGAAGACCTTCGTCTGGACGATGATCCAGCGCGCCCAGGCGGGCGGCGACTTCACCGAGTACCGCTGGGCTCGGCTCGGCGAGACCGAGCCGGCCCCGAAGGTCGCCTACTCGCTCGCCTACGAGCCGTGGCACTGGGTCATCAACTCCGCGCTCTACGTGGACGACATCCATGCCATGGACCGGGCGCGGATGGTCACCACCCTGCTCTGGCTGACGCCCCTCGCGATCGGGATCGGGGTGGTGGGATTCCTGCTGGCGCGCAGCATCACGCGCCCGCTGAGCGCCTTCACGTCGGCCCTGCATCGGCTCGCGGGTGGCGAGATGGGTGTCGACATCCCGGGGCGCGGCCGGCGCGACGAGATCGGCCAGATGGCCGAGGCTGCCGGCGTTTTCCGGGACAGCATGATTCAGGCGCAGACGCTGTCATCCGAACAACTGGCGGAGCAGGAGCGCCGGCAGGAGCGCGCCCGCTGGATGGAGGCAGTGACCCGCAGCTTCGATGCCGAGGCGAGCGAAC
>Ga0316228_1001138_pt1 | contig 29550 bp, 24 predicted proteins | sample TBH18021metaG_FD_206005 | JGI IMG/M metagenome (GOLD analysis project Ga0316228, IMG submission 206005) | Freshwater microbial communities from Trout Bog Lake, Wisconsin, USA - TBH18021 | ecosystem: Environmental > Aquatic > Freshwater > Lake > Hypolimnion/Profundal zone | place: USA: Wisconsin... | reverse complement strand
CTCCGTGTAATCACCCACAACTCTACCCAGCTTAACAAAAGTGCCTAAAATGCGCGCCACACCCCTCCACACCCCCCATCCAATATTGACATGACATTCCTCCCCCGCTCCAATACCCGTGTTCACATTAGTCTCACCAACTCCGAACAAAGGATCAAAATGCGCCCCACTACCTTTCTCTCGCTGACTGCTTTTTCCCTCATCGCCCTTCTCGCCATCATGGCGTCTTCTTCAACCTCCGCCGCCGAGGCCCCCATCATCACCTATGACCTGTCCGCCCTCCCCGATTCCCAGTTCGACCTCGCCGGCTGGTCCGCCGCCGCGGACGTCGCCGGCGTCAAGTGCCGCAAAGCCCTGGCCGCCAAGGCCACCGCCGCCCGCATCAATGCCTGGTGGAAGGAATCCGACCTCCGCCCTGCCGAGGGCGATACCTTCATCCTCGAGGTCAAGTACCAGGACGTCCTGAGCAAACCCGCCCAGTTCTCGGTCAACAGCGGCATCGGCTCCCGCTTCGGCAACTATCCCCTGCACCTCTTCGGCGGCGCCAATGACAACGCCTGGAAGACCGCCAACATCCCCTGCCCCTGGGATATGGTCGCCCGCCTGGTCAGCAGCATCGACCCCGCCCACAACGCCCCGGCCATGACCTCCTTCACCATCGCTGCCTCCGCCGACCTGCCCATCGCCACTGTTACCGTTCGCCGAGCCGTGCCCGAAGATGAAACCCGCTTCTACGCCGAATGCCGCCAACAGATAGCCCTCGAACAGGCCGCCGATCGCGCCAAAAACCCACGCCCGGCGGTCAAAGACCCTCCGCCGCTCAAGGATGCGCTCGTCCTCTTCCCCTGGGACCCCATCCGCCGTATGGGCACTAACCAGCCCATCCCCGCCGATCAGATCGGCAAGGCCGTCAAGATTCGCGCCTGCCTTAACCAACTGGAATCCGGCTCCCTTGGCGTCTACGCCAACGGCGCCGCCCTGACCGGAGTTGACTACGAAATCACACCCCTGCTGGATGGCGCCGGCAACGTCCTCAAAGCCACGGTCGAACGCCGCACCGCCGAATACTGCCTCCTGGACGGCACCTGGACGCCCATGCGCCTTTGGAAGGCCTACGCGGTCGATGTTCCGGCCGGACAGTGCCAGTGGCTTTATTTCCATGTGCAGACCCGCCGGGGACAGGCCCAGGCCGGGCAATACAAGGGCAAGATCATCGTCTCCGCCAAAGAAGGCAAGGCGGAACTGCCGCTGGAAGTGGAAGTGCTCAATGTCGATCTGCTGACCATGCAGGAAGCCGGGCTGGGCATGTACGGCTGCTACGACAAGCTTCCCCCGCTCCATGACATCGATTTCGAGGCCAGCTACAACTACACCGGTGCCTTGCTGTGGTACAGCAGTTTCACGATTCCCGTCGCCCTTCAGAACGACAAGCTGACCCTGGATTTCACCTATCCCGACAACTGGATGAAGGGCGCCCGCCAACGCGGCTTCAACGGCGCCATCTGGTACCTCGGCGGCAATCCCTACGGATTCCCGCGGACCATGAGCGTGTTCGCCCATCTGGGCACCCTGGACAAAAAGATGACGCGCCAGCAGTGGTGCCAGGCCCAGATGGAGCCCCAGAACCGCGAACACGTCCTTCCCGAAACACGCCAACTCTTCGTGGATTGGATGCGCCAGGTGAACGGCCACGCCGTCACTAACAACTGGCTGGAACTCTATCCCACTCCCCACGATGAGCCGCAGAAGTACCTCAGCGACAAAGCGGACGGCGACAAGAGCACCACGCTTGGCACTGGTCCGTGGATCAAATCCTATTTCAAGGACGGCTGCGCCGCTATTCGCGAAGCCGACCCCCGCATCCACATCTATGGATGCATCCACCACGTCGCCAACTGGAAAACCGTCGCCTGGAACACCTTCATCGACGACATCGACGTCTACAACACCAATGACGTCCAGGATGACAACGACATCGGCAACAAGATTCGTTCCGCCAGCGCCGCCTCGGTCAAGAAGGGCGGCCATGAAAAGTGGTTCTGGCAATACACCGGCCTCGGCGGCGGTTTGCCGGAAAACCAGCGCTACTCCTTCGGCTTCTATTACGGCGCCTTTGCATCCACCGGCTGCACGGCCTGGGCCTACAACTGGAACGACGCCTGGGACCTCTCCGGCCGCAAGGGCGATCTGGCCGTCACCGCCTGGCCCACGGCTTATCAGACCATTCCTTCCCCGTGGTTCGAAGGCCAGCGCGCCGGACTGGACGATCGCCGGGTCATCGCCACCTACCAGAAAAAATTCGCCGCCGACCCCGATGCCATAAAGGTGCTGGACCGCATCCTCGAAAAGGCCAAATCCAGCCGTTCCGCCAAGAGCGGCAACGACACCGTCAACGGCTTCTTCGATTCCCTGGATGACTCCGCCAAACTGACCGATTGGCGCAACACCCTGCTCGATCGTCTCGCTGCCGCCAGGTGATTGGCAGCCACGCCAAGGGCCAATGCCGGCCTTCCTGTTTGTCGGCGCCGGCGTATGATAAAGATGCAATGATATGCCAGCGGCGGAATCTGCGCGACCGACGGGCGGCGATGGCGGCTGGCGCCGCGCGCCTGCTCGCCGGCGCCTTGATCCTGTTCATGGGCGCCGGAGGATGCGAGCGGAAGGAACATAGCCCGCCCATCATCGATCCGCCGGCGCTGGGACACACCTACGCGCAGATCACCGCGTTGGCGCCGGCGAGCGCCGGAGCCAGGACGCACCTACTCATTGACTCCCTGGGCAATATCTATTTTTCGCAGGAAAGCGAGCGCGGCGATGACGTGATGTTCACGCTGGCGCAAGGTAACGTGCCCCAGGCCACCGGCCTCACCAGTAACGCCATACTCAAGGCCATGGGCCAGCCCCGGGGCGAGGGAAATATTCAGTCCCTGGCCATCGGCGCCGAAGACAATATCTATTTCTTCTTCAAAGGTGGATGCGGCCGCCATATCCTGGCGGCGGTCGGACAGTACGCCCCGCGCCAAGCGCAACTGCGCATCCTGGCCTCCACCGCCAGTATCGAAGCCGCCAGCGGCATGGGAGACTCGCTGGAACTGGCGCGGGGATCCCTGCTGCGCGACAACCTGGCTTTGGGCTATGCCACCATCTATCTGTGGCTGCGGCACACGGACGGCGGCCTCATCCTCAACTTTAACCCCGGCGACGGCCGTGGCGCCGCCATCAACCTGACGCCGCTTGGGGCCCCGGCCGCAAACCCTGGTTCACCTCCGCTGAACAGCATGTTGGAGGACATGAGCTGCGGCCCGATGTTTGTGCCGGTCGCACCATCTACTACGGCCGCCGGCGCGACGACGTCGCTGACGCCACGGCCGGCGCTCTACTACATCGATCGCCGCGGCGCCAGGCTGTGGAGAATCAATCCGGAATCGGGCCAGACAACGCCGATCCATTCTCTGTACGGCGTGCCATCGATTCTGACGCCTCCGGTGTCCGATGGGCATGCCGGACTGATAATGGCCGCCGGCGAAAGCCCCTTCCTGGCCAACAAGAGTCAGCTTGAGATGGAGGCCGTGACTGCCGCCGATGCCCCGGAACAATTGTCCAACCCGGTCGTTGCCGCCGCCTACCCTGCGTTGCTCCACTTGCTCGATGGCAAGCTTAGCGCCATCGGCAAGGATGATCTTCGCTGCGGCGCCGGCATTCCGCTGGAAGGCCTGGCCCCGGCGGCAATGCTTCCGGATCGATTGACGCGGGGCTGGATCGCCTACGATGCCGCCTCCGGCCAGATCGTACGCATCACCCTGACCAACAAATAATCCGTGCTGCCACCAACTGGTACCCATCCTCTGAACGCCAGCGCGCCAACTGCTAACGGCGTATGCGAAGACCAGTCTGTGCTCCTGGACAGCGTGGCATCCACCTATCAGCCGCTGCGCGTATGGGCCTCGGTGGTCAGCAGCGCCTGGACCATGGCCTTCGCGTTGACGTTCATTGGCTGCGGGGCTCATTGGAAGCTGTACGGCGCGCTCTACTTCGGAGCCGCCGCCCACGGCGGCCATCGTCTCTGGTGGATGACCCCGGCCTACATGGTCGTCTACTTCACCGCCTATTCGCTCTGGTGCTATCCCGTGGAGATGTGGTTCGGCTACCTGGCGGAACGCCAGTTCGGACTGGCCAAAGAAGGCATCCGGGCCTGGACGCGCGACTGGACGATCGGCGTGTCCCAACATGGGATGATGTTCGTCGCCGGCTCTTCGCTGCTGGTCATCATGCAGGGATTGGCCCCGGCGACGTGGCTGGCATGGGTGGCCCTGATTCTCCTGGGGCTGTTCCTGGCCACGACCTGGCTGGCGGCGGACCTGCTCCCTCAGGGGTTATTCGAGATGGAACCATGCCCTGCCCAAACGCGCGAACGCCTGGCGGCACTGCTTCCGCCGGCATGGCCGGACCTGCGGCTCCCGCGGCGCATCATGGCCTTCAGTTCGCCATCGCTGCGCGAGTTCAGCGGCGGCTTGATCGGGCTGGGCCGGCGCCGGGTGTTGTTGCTGAGCCGCCCCACGCTGCTGGTGGCCGATGACACAGTGCTGCGCTTGGTTCTGCTGCGCGAGATCGGGCGCAGCCGATGCCACCACATGCTGATATCCGCACTGGCCGGATGGGTGTCGGTGGCGGCAGGCCTGGCCATCAGTAACCTGATAATTCCCGCGGCCGAACTGGCTTGGCCGCCATATATTCCCTGCCTGGCTGTGACCCTGAGCCTCTGGATGGCCCTGGGAGAGCCGATCCTGGCTTGTTTAGGCCGCCGGTTGGAATACCAGGCGGACCGTTTTTACCTGAGGCACGGCGGCAGCTATGAGGAAATGCGCCATGCCCTGACCGAACTGTGCCGTCGCAACCTGGCCCGCACTGACGGGATACGGCGACGGAATGCCGTCTTTCACCCCATGCCATCGGTGGCTAACCGCCTCGAACGCGCCAGAGCAATGAACGGTAATTTGGAAACGTGAACCCAAGGATGCGACCGAGATTAATCCATGCTGCCATTGCCACGCTTGATATTCCGGTTGACGATGTGGATCCCCAACCTGCTATGCCGCAACTTGCACTCGCAGGCCGGCAAACCATACGCGTGGTTCCTGCCCCAAGGATGGGTCTGACCCGGCCGCGGCGCATTTTTCCCTTCTCCACGTACGCCGGGCAAGGGAGAGCGAATACTGGCGCCATCCTGCCAACCAAGAGCCAGCACGCCCAAGCCCCCTTCAATATTCTCTTAGTTTCTCATTCACCGTTCAGCGTTGCCGTTCGCTTCCGGACTGGCCCCAGGTACAATATTCGCCATGTCCTACGATACTTATGAATCGCCGTTGGTCGGGCGCAATGCCAGCGCCCAGATGCTTCGTCTGTTTTCGCCGCAGGAGAAGTTCGGTCTTTGGCGGCGTCTGTGGCTGGAGTTGGCACGCTGCCAGCGCGAACTGGGACTGACGCGCATTACACCCCAGGCTATCCAGCAGATGGAAGCCAACGTCGATACTATCGACTTCGCCCGCGCCGCCGAACTGGAGAAACGACTGCGGCATGACGTGATGGCCCACATCCGCACCTTCGAGGAAGTGGCGCCCGCCGCCAAGGGAATCATTCACCTGGGGGCCACATCGCAGTATGTCGTTGACAACGCCGACCTGATCATCATGCGGCGGGCGATGCAACTGCTGGCCGGCAAACTGGCCAATGCCATCGATGCCCTGGCCGATTTCGCGCTACGGTGGAAGGACCTGCCGACTCTGGGCTACACCCACTTCCAGCCGGCCCAACTCACCACCGTCGGCAAACGAGCCACGCTCTGGGCCCAGGACCTGACCATCGACCTGGAGGAACTGCAACACCGGATGGCAAGCTTGCGTTTTCGGGGCGTTAAGGGCACAACCGGCACACAAGCCTCGTTTGTTTCCCTGTTCGATGGCAACCGGACCAAGATCGATGCCCTGGAGGAAATGGTCTGCCGGCGCTTCGGCTTCAAGGAATCATTCAATGTCACCGGCCAGACCTATCCGCGCAAGGTCGATGCTCAGGTGGTTTGCGCCCTGGCGGGAATCGCCGCCAGCGTACACAAGTTCTGCAACGATGTGCGCCTGCTGGCAGGCTTAAAGCAAATCGAGGAACCATTTGAGGAAGAACAGGTCGGCTCCAGCGCCATGGCTTATAAGCGCAATCCCATGCGCTGCGAGCGGGCCACAGGTCTGGCGCGGTTCGTCATCAGCCTGTCCACCTCGCCGCTTCAGACCGCCGCCGAGCAGTGGTTCGAACGCACCCTTGACGATTCATCTAACAAGCGCCTGGCGATCCCCGAGCCCTTCCTGGCCATCGACGGCTGTCTCCAGATCGTGGTCAACGTCGCCCGCGGACTGGTGGTCTATCCCAAGACCATTGAGGCGGCGGTGACGGCGGAACTCCCCTTTATGGCCACCGAGGAAATCCTCATGGCCGCCGTGCAGGCCGGCGGCGACCGCCAGGAATTGCACGAATGCCTCCGCCGTCACTCCCTGGCCGCCGCCGAAGCAGTCAAGAGCCACGGCAAACCCAACGACCTCATCCAGCGATTACAGGGCGACAGGGCGTTCGCCGCCGTCGATCTGGCCAAAGTCCTTGATGCCCGCAACTTCACCGGCCGCGCTACCGAACAGGTCGAGCGTTTTGTGCGCGACGTGGTCGAGCCGGTCCGACATCAATATAAGGGAAACCTGGGACAGCAGGCGGAATTGAAGGTCTAGGACTGCCTTTTCTGGATTGGCGGCAACGCTATAATGATGCCGATGGCCGAAGACCGCTGAGCAAGACGATGACTTTGCGCATAGACGTTTCCCGCAATCAGATCGCCGACTTTTGTCAGCGCAGCCGCGTCCGTCGCCTGGCTTTTTTTGGATCGACCCTTCGCGATGACTTCAGCCCCGCCAGCGACGTCGATGTCCTGGTGGAATTCAAGCCGGAGGCGGGCGTCGGCCTCTTTGAGCTTCATGACATGGAGCAGGAGCTTTCCGGCCTGTTGGGCGGCCGCATCGTGCAAATCAGCACGCCCAAATGGCTCAGTAAATACTTCCGCGATGAAGTGCTGGCCGAAGCGGAGGAAGCCTATGTCGAAAGCTGACCCAACCGTGCGGTTGCTCCATAGGAGGGATTACGCACACAAGGCATTAGAGATGACCGCCGGCCGACACCGGGAAGACCTCAATACCAACGAGTTGCTTCGATTGGCCGTCATGCACTTGGTCGAGCTTGTCGGCAAAGCCGCCAGCCAAGTGCCAGCCGAGCAGCGAGCAAAGTATCCGCAAGTACCTTGGCCCAAGGTCGTAGGAATGAGACATCGCCTGATTCACGACTACGATTTGGTAGATTACGACATTCTCTGGGACACGATCCGGCGCGACCTGCCGGGATTGATTCAGGAGTTGCACCGCGCTTTGGGATTTGCATCCTGAGTCGTTTTTCCCCTCGCCCCTAGCCCCTCTTCTTCAACTCCTCTTTCATCTCTCGCCAGGTACGTTCGATGGTGGCGACGATTTCCGCGGGCTGCAGGTGGGCCAGGCGAATCGGCGGGCGGAATAGCACCCGGCAGGGATGGCAGCGGAACATGGCCCGGTGCCGCGGCCAGGCCTGGAAACTACCGCTGACACACACTGGAACCACGGGAGCCTGGGTGCGACGGATGATCAGGGAAACGCCCGGCGCTACTGGCTGAAAGTTGCCGTCTGGCGAGCGCGAACCCTCGGGAAAAATCGTCAGGACATTGCCTTCTTGCAGACGGCGAATGGCCTCGCGGACGGCGCTGATGTCGCCGGTGCCCTGGCGCACCGGAAAAGCGTGAAGATTGTAGATCAACCAGCCGAAAAGCGGAATCTGGAACAACTCCGACTTGGCGAAGTAACTCACCGGACGGCGAAGCTGGGCGCCGATCATGGGAGGATCGAGAAAACTTTCGTGGTTGGATACAAGAAGAACGCCGCCCGACGCCGGGACGTTGTGGGCGCCGTAGACCTTCAGATCGCAAAAGACGGAGGTGAATAACCGGCAGGCCGACCTGCCGAAGGAATATATCCTGTGGGAACGAACGGCATTCATGGTTTTGGCGACAACAGAGACTGGGCGTGTTGGATAACCAAATCGACGACTTGCTGCTGGGTCAGGTGCGTGGTGTCCACAATGTGCGCATCATCGGCGGGAACCATGGGCGATGTCGTGCGCGTGGAATCACGCTTGTCGCGGGCGATGATCTGGTCGAGGATCTCCTGGTAGTCGGCGGCCTGGCCGGCCTGACGAAGTTGGTTGACACGGCGGCGGGCCCGCTCCTGCGCCTGGGCATCAAGGAAAAACTTGCAAGCGGCCTCGGGAAAAACCACCGTGCCTTGATCTCGCCCCTCGGTCACCAGGTTGGGCCGTTGCCTGCCAATGCGACGCTGCTCCAGGACAAGCAACTCCCGCACGGCGGGGACGACCGCAATACGCGAGGCCGCGCTGCTGGCATCTTTGTTGCGGATGAGGTGACCGACCGGTTCGCCATTGAGAAGCACGCCGGGCGGAAAAGAGGACCAGTCGAACTCCACACGGCAGCCGCCGGCCACCTGGGCCAGTTCACCCGGATTGTCCAGTGGCACCTGCTGGCGTATGGCCGCCAGGCCGACGGCCCGGTACATAGCCCCGGTATCGAGAAAATCGAAATGAAGTTTCTCGGCAACGGCCTGGGCCACGGTCGACTTGCCGGTTCCCGCCGGACCGTCAATGGTGATAATCATGGGCCTTTGATGAGTTTGAGTTGCACGACGCGGGCCTGCTGAGGGTCCTTGACAATATCGCTGTGGCAGGCGGCCTTGTGGCCCGGGTGGGCCAGGTTCTGGATCTGCTCGGGAGCCAGGGTTCCGCGATTTTGCAGAATCTCCGCTCCGGCTTCGCTGATGCCGGGACTGGCCAGGGCCCGGCGGGCCGGCTGGGCGGCCTGGTCCTTGCCGCTAAAGAATTCGTTTATTTCCTTGCTGATGCGGACCGAGCACCAATCATGTCCGCACATGGCGCAGAAATCGGTATCGACGTCCAAGTCCTCATCGTGATAGGCGCGGGCCAGGTCGGAGTCGAAGCTCAGATCGAAATGCCGCTGCCAGTTGAGGGCGGCCCGGGCCTTGGTCAATTCATCGTCGCGGTCGCGGGCCGAAGGAATGCCCAGGGCGATATCGGCGGCATGGGCGGCGATTTTGTAGGCGATGCAGCCCTGCTTGACATCGTCCTTCTTGGGCAGACCCAGATGTTCCTTGGGAGTCACGTAGCAGAGCATCGCCGCGCCGTGATAAGCCGCGGCGGTGGCACCGATGCAACTCGTGATGTGGTCGTAGCCGGGGAAGATGTCGGTCACCAGCGGACCCAGCACATAAAATGGTGCGCCGTGGCAGAGTTGCCGCTGCAGCTTCATGTTGTATTCGATCTGGTCGAAAGGCACGTGGCCGGGGCCTTCGATCATGACCTGCACGCCTTTGGCCCAGGCCCGCTCGGTCAATTCACCAAGTGTGGCCAGTTCGCGCAACTGTGCCTCATCGGTGGCGTCGGCCAGGCCGCCAGGGCGCAGCCCATCGCCAAGGGAAAAAGCCACATCGTACTCGCGCATGATATCGCAGATGTCGTCGAAGATGTCATACATCGGGTTCTGCTTGCCGTGATGGATCATCCACTTGGCCAGCAGCGAGCCACCGCGCGACACAATGCCGATGAGCCGCTTGCGAACGAAGGGCAGGTGTTCGCGCAACACCCCGGCGTGGATTGTGAAATAATCTACGCCCTGCTGAGCCTGCTTTTCCAATTCCTTGAGAATCAAGTCATAGCTCAGGTCTTCTATCGAACGACCGATGATCATCGAATAGATGGGAACGGTGCCTATGGGTACGGTGCTGGCATCGATGATCGCCTGGCGGCAGGTGTCCAGGTCGCCGCCGGTCGAAAGGTCCATGACGGTATCAGCGCCCCAGCGCTCGGCCCAGCGAAGTTTTTCGACTTCTTCCTCAGTGGCTGACGAGATAGGGCTGGCCCCCATATTGGCGTTGATTTTCGTTAGCCCCGCCCGCCCGATACAAATGGGATCTAGCTTGCGGGTAAGGTGAACGCGGTTGGCGGTAATGATCATCCTGCCGGCGGCCACTTCAACCCGCACTTGCTCGGGGGTCAAGTGTTTTTCCCGCAAGGAGATACGCTTCATTTCGGGCGTTATGACGCCCGTTCGCGCCAACTGAAGCTGAGTCTTGCCCTGCCGATCGGCGGCCGAGGCAAAATCCATGGCAGTGACGCTGGAAACACCCGGCATGCCTGGGGTATCGGGGGAACTATAGGCATACGGCGTTCCCACACGTCCAGGATTGGCAAACGAAGCCGGCGCTGTCCCCTGCCTGCCAGATGATGGGCTTTCGCCCTGCGGCGGCAAGGTCCACGAAGGCGAGCGATCGTCAGAAGAGTTTTGTTTAAGCATAGCAAATCCCAAGGCTGTCTTCCCATCCTCCTGGGTCAGCAACACCTCGGTCAGCACTAGAGTTTAGGGGGCAAGGGTTGACACTGCAAGGAGTGAGCAAAAGAGCGCCCCTACGGGTTGACTTGAAACAAGGCATTGGAATCGGGGCCAAACCAACCGATGCCGGCGGCCTGCACCTGGGCGGTCGTCAGCCCGTATGACCCATTGGAAAACACCAGAGTTTCCGCCGTGACATGGCCATCCGCCCAGGCAACATTGGCGCGCCCTTGATGACGGAAATGGATCGATGGCCAGGCCATATCGGTGCTTGGCGCGCCGGCGCTTTCCTGAATATATGGAGGCTCGCAGAACGAATACTCGGTCACCACAACGCCCGCGCCCAGCGGCTGGGCCATCCCCGCATCGGTAAACATCACCTTGGATGCGGCAGTGGAAATCTCGGCGATCTTGGCACTAGTGGCCGCTGCTTGCGGAGAATAACCATAGAGATCGCTGCGCCCGCCGATATAAACTTCGTTGTAGCCATAACCGCCACAGCCATTTTCGAAATTATTCCCGCTCGCCACGCCAATGGCGGGATTGAACAACGGACAGCTCTTGATCTGGCCGCTGACGCCCAGGTATGGAGCCAATGGTCCACGCGACGGATCAAACGGCTGGTTGGCCAGATCGCGCGTGCCATGCCAGCGAAACCGTCCGCCTTGCCCATCGCCCAGATCGTTGAATATATCCGCCGCCGCTAGCACGTAAGAAGAATCGTTGTCCGTGGCATAGAGTAAATTGGCCAGGGCGAGTTGGCGGATATTTGACGCACAGACCGTCAGTTGCGCCTGCTGCCGGGCCCGGCCAAGAATGGGCAACAGAATGCCCATCAGCAGGGCGAGAATCCCCACCACCACCAGTAATTCGACCAGGGTAAACCCGCATGCAGAGTCTAGTTCGGCCGGACGGACATTTTGGTCGTTTAGCAATGCCATGCCGCTACAATTCCCAGACATGCCCGGTGGCTCAATCCGCAGTGCGGGCAGGCCGAGGGCAGGGAAGCCATTATGCCGCCAGCCGGCGGCGACGATTGCGCAATAGGAGCAGGCCCGAGCCCACCGCCAAAATTGCCCCAGCCACCGGTTCCGGCACGGACAACTCGTTCATAACGCCTACCCCCGCCAGATTGAAGCCTTCCGAGCCGGCCACAGAAGTCCCCGGCCACGGACTGTTAATGATGTCTCCCTGGGAATCGTAGGTCGCGTAAGCCGGGTTGATGTCGCCGGTGCAACTGGTGACCCGCACTGCGATAATGTCGTTCACATTCAGCAGGGAAGAAGCCCCGACCAGTTCATTGAGATCGAACGGCGTACCCCAGCCGGCGGGATCTTTACCGGCCAGATCATAAAGATTCGTTGGATCTACTTCGCCGTAGCCTCCAAGCTGAGTCGTGGTCTGCGTAAGCGAAACCGAAGGAAACTGGAAAAAATGCACGCCGTCCGAACTCACGGAGACCAGCGCCGGCTTGGCCCATTCCAGGGACGGTCCGCTGGAAAAACCGTTGCTGAATACGGCAAAATCGTATCCCGGACCGTTGGTGATTGGCTGAGTGAAGGTAATGGTTGCCGAGCCGTTCTGGCCCAGGGCCACGCCGTAATACGCCGTCTGCGGCTGCGGAGGAGCGCCAATGGGGGCGCTGTTCGCAGTCGAGCTGGCGCCGGCGGCCACCGAGGCCCCGTCGCTTCCGCCATAGAAGGCATAGTTCTGTGGGCTGCCGGCCGACCCGTATTCCGTTGGATTCTCAATGTTTCGCAGCCCGCGAACAATCGTTGCCCCTGCAGCCCATTCGACAATACTGGAACTGGTGGCGGAAACAGCCGTTGAACCGGCTTGGCCACCTGCAAGCGAGTAAGGTCCGGCCACACTGGCCAGTGGCCTCACCAATGGCGCCACCCACAATGCCACGATAGCGTAATAAACAACATACCGCTTCATAAGAACATCCCGTACCAATTCGCGCAACGCGACAATACATAATCCTTCAAGCACGCGCCGGCTCCACAACCTTGTCGGCCTTCAGGTAGTGGCTGACATTTCTATTGCGGGCCGCCTGCAACCGGGCGCCATTTCCGCCGCGCTCGAACCAGCAGCAAAAACATCCCCGCGAGGCTAAGCAATAATGCCGCCGAGGGTTCCGGTACGAGCGTCTCAAAACTGGTGGCGTTGTAAATTGAGCCCGCAGCGCCGTAAGGAACCGCCAGAACCTGATCGGTGGCGGGATTGTAGGCCAGCGAAGAGTAAGCATTGCCGGTCGGATCCTCTACGAAGGCTTGCGTTCCATTGGGACTGAAAACCGTTACCCCCCCGTCGCCACCGACGAACAGGTATGCATCTTTGTCGAAAAACATTCCCGCGCCGCTCTGGGGCGTGGTTATGGTATTGAAAAGCGTACCAGCGCTGAAATCGATAGGCGTGTTCGAAGCAAAGGCGGACGCGAGGTCCGTCAGGCTAAAACTACGAATCTGGCCAGCATCGGCGCCAAAACCTACGTCGGCATAGAGCCGGGTGCCGGCGGAGTTGAGGGCCATGGCCGCCGATGCGCCGGGGATATTGGCAATGACCGCAGTGTTAAGCCCGGTGCCGGAATCGAACACCGAAACCGAGCTTCCGTTGTAGGTGGAATTCCCCTGATCGACGAAATACTTCGACGCGGAAGCGGTGATAGTGGATGAAGATGGCACTGGAATAAGGTCGTCGTTGTAGGCCACGCTGCCGACGGGGGCGCTGGGGTTTCCCCCCGCTTTGGTCAGGCTAAAAATCATGCCATTGTAAGAGCCGCCGCCCCAGCCTCCGTCCCCGTTGCTGACCACGATCTGCGTTCCATCCTGAGAGAAATTGATCGGCCCGGCATCGGCGTTGTTTCCTGCGGGAACTTGGCCGATGGAAGTGAACGATGCGCCGGTCTGTTTCCAGATGCTTAACCCATCCCAGGCGTATAACGTGCCGCCGCTGTCATAACGGATCGAGGTCGAAAAGGCATTGGTGTCAGGATTGGGAAGGGTAACCGTGCCCAGCGGCGCCGGCATGGTCCCGGCGCTGGCGGTGGCCCCGGAAAGGATCAAGCCCAGGAAAATAGCCCGATGCAACATGAAAACTCCGTGCCCCGATTCGCGCGGGGCGATCTCCTGAAACAAAGAACCTTGGTCCTCGTTCAGGGCCATAACCGGGGCGGAGTCTGTTCAGGAGGGAAACAGGTCGAGCCCACGGTGTCCCAAGGCGCGAAGACACAGTGACGCTCGACAGGCAGGTCTTCCGGCTCAGGGTGCTTCCCGTTCGCCTTCCCATCCACCCATTGCGGGCTGGACAGTGGCTTCTTGAACGGAACGCTGGCGAGCTATGGCTCGGGGCCCATTACGGCGGCGCGTCCGCGGTGGCTTTCCCGGCGTTTTCGATAGCCGGGGCACCACACTTCCCTATTCACCTCGCCGGTCGACGTTTCCGTCCATCCGCGAGGCACCTGTCGAACGCCCGTGATTTAACAGTGTCCGAGGATGGCCGTCAAGTCCACGGCGGCATTTATCTTTAGCCCTTCGTTATTCCCCCCCAACGCAGAGCGCGCCTTACAACAAGCTCACCGGATCCACATCCACCGCGACACGCTGGCTGGTGGAGAGATGGCGGTGGCCGCGCAGGGCGGCTAGAACCCGCTGCAGTTCCTGGGCACGCGGGGCGTAAAGGATGATCTGCTGGCGGTGGAAACCGGCAATCCGGCCAATTGGACAGGGCATGGGCCCCTTCATCTTAACGGAGACAGCGGCGGCGACGACGGCGGCGGCTATGTCAGCGGCCAATTCCTCGGCACGGCGACCCAGTTTCTCCATGTCCTGGTCACGGAGAACGATGCGACAGATCCGGCCGAACGGCGGCAAACCAACTTCGCGGCGCAAAGCCAACTCCGCGTTGGCGAAACCTGAAAAATCCTGACGAATGGCCGAGCGGATCGCCGGATCGTCGGGCAAGAAAGTCTGCACGATGACCCGGCCGGCGCTGTCGCCGCGGCCGGCCCGGCCGGCTACCTGCGTGATAAGCTGGAAGGTGCGTTCGGCACTGCGGAAGTCGGGCAGGGCCAAGGCGGTATCGCCGTTAATCACGCCGACCAAGGTGACATTGGGATAGTCCAGGCCCTTGGCGATCATCTGCGTGCCCAGCATCACCTGGATCTCGCCCCGGCCGAAACGCCCCAGCAACGCCTCGTAATCCCGGCCGGAGCGCATGGTATCGCTGTCAACGCGGGCCATGGTCACGCCGGGAAATTTGCGGGCCAGTTCCTCCTCGACCCGCTGGGTGCCAAGGCCAAATAGACTCAACAGCTTGCCGCATTGCGGGCAGACAGGCGGCAGAGGCGTGACCGCCAGGCAATAGTGGCAGTGAAGCTGGCCGGTATGGACGCCTTCGGCGGTGCGACCGGTCTGAGCCCCGGCGGCCGCCGAGCGATGGTAGGTCATCGTGGCATCGCAATACTTGCACTGCACGGCCTGCTGACAGGAAACGCAGTAGACAAAACTGGAGTAGCCACGCCGATTGAGCAAAAGAATGGCCTGATGGCGGGCATCGATCGCGGCGCGAAGCAAAACCTCCAGACGCTGGGACATCAGGTGTACGCCACGGCGGAAACGGGCCTCCTGCTTCATGTCGATCAATTCGACCTGGGGCATCGACAGTCCGCGCACCCGATGCGGCATCGAAAGCAGGCAATAGGGGCTCAGAGCAGCCGGGCCGGGGACGGAGGAGCTGCGGGCCATCTCATCGGTAACTTTCCAATACATCTCCAACGACGGGGTGGCGCTGCCCAGGATCACCGGAACATTCTCGATCTGGGCACGCTTGATAGCGACATCGCGGCCGTTGTAACGCGGGGCGGAGTCCTGCTTGTAACTGGCATCGTGTTCCTCATCCACCACGATCAGGCCCAGATTCGGAAGCGGCGCGAACACGGCGGATCGCGCCCCCACGACGACATCCGCCTGGCCGGAAGCTATCAGTTGCCAGAAGCGATGGCGATCGCCCGGGGTCAGCCCGCTATGCAACACCGCCACCCGGGTGAAACGAGCGGTGAACCGACGGACGGTCTGAGGTGTCAGGGCAATCTCGGGAACCAGCACGATCGCCTGACGACCACGGCTGACAAGCTGACGAATGATCTGCAGATAAACCTCGGTCTTGCCGCTGCCGGTGACACCGTGGAGGAGGTTGACGGAAAAGCCGATGTGTGGGGGGTCGAGGGTCGAGGGTCGGGAGTCAGAGGTCGGGAGTCTGGGACCGGAGGGCAAGAATCGGCCTTCGGCTCTGCCGCTCAGGCTCGAAGAGGGGTTAGGCGAGGGGAATGGGGGAGGCACTTCTCTTTGGCCCTCGCACAGTACACTGGGAGATGGTTCGGGCGAGGGCCGAGTTGGACAGGCGACATCATCCAGGCCAAATCTTGTCTTCATCGCCGCAAAGACCTTCTGTTGCTCTTCGTTAAGCAGGATGTCGGCCTCTGCGCCAGAGGAGGGACGCATGCCGGCGGTAAGACCAGGCAAATCAACTTCGGAAATGATGGTGATGATCCCTATGGCGGCCAGGGAGCGGACGGCGGGCGACTTGACGCCGGCTTCGGAGGCCAGACGCACCATGTCAATCGCCTCTTCGGGCTCAAGCTGAAGCAGCCGGGCCAGGATGGCCCGGCGCTTGGGGCGCTTGGTCTGCTCAAAAATCGCCTGCACGGCAGCGCGGTCCATGGCCAGACGAACCATCTGGACGTATTCCATGCCGATCTTCTTCTTGACCGCCGAGGGAATGATGGATTCGATAACCGTGCCCAGGGGAGCGACGTAGTAGCCACTCATCCAACGGGCCAATTCCAGCAGACGCCCGGTGAGCAACACTCTCTCGTCATCTATATTCAGCAGCGGCTTGATCCTGGGAACGTCGCTCTGGGACCGCAGGGCGATTACATATCCAAAAGCCCGCCGGTTACCGCGCCCCAGTGGCACGCACACGCGTTGTCCGACACGCAGCGAAGCAGCCAGTCGCGGAGGAATCGAGTAATCCAGCAATTTATCCAGGCTGTCCTCAATCGCCACCGCGGCAAAGGAAGCCGCAGCGCTGCGACCGTCTGCCTCGACGGACTCAGGAGGAACGGGGAAGAGTGTAGGAGAAGACATGGGGAAAGGAGAAAAAGTACATTATGCACAAAACGCCGAACGCCCCACCCTCCCGCGGCGTGCCGGGGGCGGAGAATAAGGGCGCCACACGCCGCTGGCCACTCATCACCCGTCACTGGCCACTAATTCCACTGGCTTCAACGCCACCAGCGATTATAATGAGGCGGGCACGGTTCGCAAACAGTTAGGACATCAAGAATGCACTTACTCGGCCATTACCAACGTAATCGTCTGCTCATGGGAGGAAGCATACTTATTTGCTTCGTTTTATGCTGGTGGGCGGGAGAGGTATTCGGGATTCCCCCGCACCGGCGGCTGGAGATCAGTTTGCTGAGTCAGCCTGGAGTGCTGGCGGCATTGATCGTGGTGCTGGTGCTGCTGCTGGGGTGTACTCTGCTGGGCACGCTGATCGCCGGAACCATACGTTTCGATGCGGGACTGTTGGCGGCGTGCTGCGGACTGAGCGCCTTGAGCATGCGCGGCGGGACAATGGGCGACCTGCTGCGGCAGCAGAATATGGCCAGGGGAGCAGCGCCGTCGATTTACTGGGTACTGATCGGGGAACTGACGTTGCTGTACGGCATGCTGGCCCTGACATGGGCGGCCTTGTGGGCACTCCGTCGTGGGCATCTGCTGCGGGAGAACGCCAGCTATGACGACAGCGAGAACGCGCAGCGCACCATCACCGATAAACTGCTGGCGGTGGTTACCCAGGCTGGGGTGATGGTTTTTTGCCTGTTTCTCCTGATGCAAACGGATGCCAAAAAGCAGGTGATGGTATCGGTGTTCCTGGCGGCGTTCGCCGGAGCCGCAGCCAGCCAGAGTATTTTTTCGGTGCGCCTCAGCCCATGGTACTGGTGCGGCCCATTGATCGTGGGACTCTTGGGCTACATGTGGGAGAGATTCAGTCCCGGAGCGATCTGGCAGGCGGGGCAGGTGCAACATGTGTTGGCGCGGGCCCTGCCTTTGGACTACGCCAGCGCCGGCCCGGCCGGAGCGATTTTGGGATACTGGGCGAGCCGGAATTGGGAGAAGAAGGATGAAGAGGATGAGGAGGAGTAATCCTCGGCCATAGGGGAACTACAGATACGCAGCCTTGTGACGCTTGCGCGCCGGCTTCCGGCGCTCTTCACAAGTCTCCCTCATTTCGATGCCATAGTTGATTCCAGAAGGGCCAGTTCGGAGATCAGATCGCCGGCTTGACGCCGCAGCAGATCGGCAATCTGATGCGCAGAACCGGCAACATCATCGAGGGCGGCTTGATAGAGGGAAATCAGAAGATGGGCGGAGGCGACAAACTTGGGAAGCAAAAACTCCTGGGACAAGTAGGCCAGGTACTGCTCCTGAGGCTGGAGGCCGCGCCGACAGAGGCTGCCACCAAGGCCCTGGATCAAATCGGCCAGTGCCCGACAGCGCGCTTCGCTGCCGCGGATCATTCGCCGCAGCGGCTCCTTGGTTTTTATCGTCGTGCGCGTCAGGTATGGCCAGGCCGCCTGGGCGAACTGGAGAATGCTGGTCTGTTCGGCATTGAGAAGATAGGCCAAAACGTCGATTACGCCGGGCGCAGTTGCGAGGATGGGAGATGCGGTGGACATAATTGCGCGGACCAGGGACTGGGAAGAAAAAATGAACGAGAGAATAACGCTAACCGTCAGCCATTATCCGACTTGGAATCTTCCGTCTCTGATTTTCGCCTTGCATCTTTTCCTTTCGCCTTGGCCTGTCGCGTATCAGCGTGCGACAAACACGGCTGGGGAAGAAGGCGCCGAATGCACAACTGTCACAGGCGCAACGCCTGTCACCGTATTCATCTGCGCATAATTCCAAGTCAGATTGGACAGGGGACTGTAGAAAACCAACATCAGGAACAGCACGCCGGCGCAACCCATGGCCAGGGATGATCCGATGGGACTGGCTGCAAAGGAACCCTGGTCGCCGGGAGTCAAGTACATCACCTTTATGACGCGCATGTAATAATACAGACTCAAGATAGTGTTGATCCCGATCGCCACCACCAGCCACCACCCCCAGCCGCCATTCTGGACCAGGAGGGCCAGCAGATTGAACTTGGCGATAAAGCCTCCGAAGGGAGGGAGGCCGACAAGACTAAGCAGGCAACAGGCCATGGCGGCGGCCAGGAATGGCGCGCGCCGACCCAGGGCGGCGTAATCGGCCAATTGCTCGGAGCCGGTGTGACGCTGGACCACGGCTGCGGCGGTGAAAGCGCCAAGGTTCATGAAAAGATAGACGGCCAGATAAAGCAACAGGACCTGGACCGGGGCATTAAGGCCGCCGGTGCTCGTGAGAACGGAGTTGTGGGCCACCAAGACCGATAGGGCACAAAGCATATAGCCGGCGTGAGCGATGGAACTGTAGGCCAGCAAACGCTTTATGTTGGTTTGCACAAAGGCGGCGGTGTTGCCGACCGTCGCTGTTACAGCGCCCAGAATACCAATGAAAATAGCCATGGCACTCAGCGATAGATGCGGTGTATTGTGGTAACCGCAGGCATCGGCGATCAGCATCAGAACCCGCAGCAGCAGCGTCAGGCCGGCGCCTTTGGAAGCCACCGACAGAAAGGCGCTAACATCGATGCTGGCGCCTTCGAATACATCAGGGCACCAGAAATGGAACGGTACGGCGGAGATCTTGAAGCCAAGACCCACCACCAGGCCAATCAGGGCCACCAGCAACAGGGCCGAAGATGCGCCTGAACCCGCGGCCAGCCTGGCGGCCAGGCCCGGGACGGCCTGGCCATCGACCATGATGGTGTTGATCTGAAGCGTCCCATATAGGCCGTAAAGCAGCGACAGACCATAGACCATGATGGAACTGGTGACGGCTCCGAAAAGCACATATTTGAGCGCGGCCTCGGCGCCGACGCGATGAGTTTTGCGGAAACCGGCCATGACATAACTGGGCAGGGAGGCCATCTCCACCGCCAAAACCAGCATCAGCAGATTGGAGGTGCAGACCATCAGCGACATACCCAGGGTAGCGCCCAGGAGCAGCGTGAAAAATTCCGGGCCATCACCCTCGGGCATGGTAAGGGCCGTAGTGCCGGCCCACATGATGACTATGCCCATGACAAACAGCAGCAGCAGTACCTTCCAGAAAACCGCGACAGGATCGCACAATAGCAGGCCGCGGAAGTGGTCGCCGCTCACCTCGGGCCCGGCGCCGATGGCCAGAACACTTATAAGGGCGCAAGCCAGGCCGGCCAGGGCAATCATGGCGCAGATCAGGTTTGACCGTCGCGTAAAAAAAGGGGCCAGGAGGACCGCAACAATGGTGGCGATCAGCCAAAGCTCGGCTACGAAGGGCCGGAGTTGGGTCCAGCCGGGAATGAAGGGTTGGCCTATCGCTAAAAAATGCATGGTTGCTTGTCTAAAAGAGCCGGAACATCGCGCTCAACGTCTGGTCGGTGAAAACAAAGAAGAACACCCAGGGCAGAACGCCCAGGAGAACGGCCATCACGGTCAGGGGCGTCAGGATCAATATCTCACGGCGATCGACTTCGGGGAAACCCTTGTACTCAGGCTTCTCGGGGCCGAAAAAGACGCGCTGTATCGTCCAGAGCATGTAGCCGGCGGTAAGGATCACGCCAAAACAGGCGATGATCGACAACGTCAGCACGCCACTCCGAAAAGCGTGCAGACACAGCGAACTGCGTTCATCAAAAAAGCTGAAGAGCACCTGCCCCCTGGCCAGGGCCTGGAACGACCCCAGCAGAACCATAACCTCGCCGACAAACCCGCACAGGCCCGGAAGCCCGAGATTGGCGAAACACGCAACCGTAGAAAAACCGGTGTAAATGGGCATGGTCGTAGCCAGACCACCGAAGCGTGACAGTTCGCGGTGATGGGCCCGCTCATAGATGACACCGACCACGAAGAACATCATGGCGCTGGTTACGCCATGGGCGATCATCATGAACCAGGCGCCATTGAAAGCGGTCTTGGTCATCACGGCGGCGCCCAACACGACAAAACCCATATGGGAAACTGAACTGTAGGCAACCAGCTTTTTAAAGTCGGCCTGGGCCATGGCCACCAGGGCGCCATATATGATGCTGACGACGCCGACTATGGCGAAGACCAGCCAGAGTTCCTTGGCTGCCGTGGGAAAGAGGGGATAGGCGATGCGGAAGATGCCGTAACCGCCCATCTTCAGAAGGATGGCGGCCAGGATCATGCTGATGGGGGTTGGGGCTTCAACGTGGGCATCAGGCAGCCACGTATGCAAGGGCACAGAGGGCACCTTGATGAGGAAGCCGAACATGAGCAGGACGAAGAAGGTCTTGGCGATGGCGCCGCCCGCCCCGCCGACAAGCAGGGTGGACAGGGCCCGCTGGAATTCGGGTCCGGCAAGGAGGATCAGATCGAAGGTTCCGGCCCCATGGTCGGCGGTGGCGGGGAAGACCTTGCAACTGTAGAGGTAGGTCCCGATAAGCACGATCAACAGACCGATGGATCCGACCAGGGTATAGAGGAAGAACTTGATGGCGGCGTATTCCTTGCGCGGCCCGCCCCAGATGCCGATCAGGAAGTACATCGGCAGCAGCGATACTTCAAAAAAGACGTAGAACAGGAAGAAATCCAGGGAAAGGAAGACGCCGAGGATGCCGGTCTCCAGGAACAGAAACAGGGCGAAATAGCCCTTGGTCATCTTGTCGATCTTCCAGGAAGCTATGGCGGCCAGAACGCAGATGAACGTGCTCAGCAGCACCAGCGAAAACGACAATCCGTCGAGACCGACCTTGTATTGGATGTTGAAGGCGGGAATCCAGCGGCATTCCTGCACCATCTGCACGACCCCCCCGCCTTTGCCGCCAAGATATGCGTAAGCGCCGGAGGCATGCCAGTCGAAGGTGGCCAGCAGCAGCAGCGACAGCAGGAATGTCGCCAGGCAGGCGCCAAGGGCCGTCCAGCGGATGGCGTCGCGGTTTTTGAGCGGCAGCACCGCCAACGCGCCCACGCACGGCAGAAAAATGAGGATCGTCAGCAGGTGTGAGTTTAACCAGTCCATAAGAGTATTGGGTTTGCTATCTTGCCAAAGACCTCAGGAAGTTCTGTAAAGCACGATAATCAGCGCCGTCGCCAGACCAGCGCCCAGGGCTATGAGAAACACGGTAACGTACATGCGGATGCGCCCGGTCTGGGGGACGCGTACGACGAACCCTACGGCTTGGGCGACCTGAGCTGAACCGTTGACCGCCCCATCCACGATAATGGAGTCATTCTGGCCGGCCAGCCACGAAAAGCTGCGCACCGATCGTCCGGCCAGATTCACCAGACCATCCACAACGAGCTTGTCGAACCATCCGCACAAACGCGAGATACCCATGGTTATGCCCAGGAAGACCGCGTAGTACAGTTCGTCGAAGTACATTTTGCGATAGAGCCAGGTGTGTATCCAGCCCAACGGAGCAATGGCGACGAGTCGTTGGGCGATGCCGTACCCTTTCCGGTATATCAAAAATGCCAGGGCGATACCGGCCAGGAAGGCCCACTTGGCGCCGCTCTCGGCCATCTCCACGCCTTGAATGTGCGCTTCCTGGCGCGGCGAATAAACCGGCGGATGGAGAGGCTGGGGCGTATCCTCCCCGCCCCGCTGCTGGGGATCGGCGGTGGGCCACACCGTGTCAAAGCCGTGGAGTGTATGGCCGTTCTGAAAACTGTAATGGCGGGCTTCGGTAATCGAAGCATCCAGCATCCCGGACACCCCAAACCAGTTGTAGCCACCGATAATGCTCAGCACCGCCAGGGCCACCAGCGGCATCCACATTACCGGCGCTTCGTGGGCGTGATCGTACAAGTGTTGATTGCGCGGCTTGCCCCAGAAGGTAAGCGTCCAACATCGCATCATGTAAAACGCTGTCACATAGGCAATAATGACCGGAAGATAAAACAACAGGCGGTAGGTCTTGGAATGACCCTGCTCGCCCGCCAAGGCCGCGAAGGCTCCGGCGTGGGTGAGAATAAGGTCCTTGCTGTAATGTCCGGCAAAGAAGGGAGTTCCGGCGATGGCCAGGACGGCGATGGCGAAAGTAATGGCGGTGACAGGAATCTTGCGAAGGAGGCCGCCGTACTGAGGGAGTTCCTGTTCGTGATGGGCGGCGAAAATTACGCTCCCGGAGCCCAAAAACAACAAGGCCTTGAAAAAGGCGTGGGTGATAAGATGGAAGAGCCCTCCCACCCAGCTTCCTACGCCCATGGCCAGGATCATGTAGCCGAGTTGCGAAAGCGTCGAATAGGCCAGGACTTTCTTGATGTCGCTCTGGGCAATGGCGATGAGGGCCGCCATGGTGAGGGTGGTGCAGCCGATAATGGCGATGAACAACTTGGCGTCGGGGGTGAGGATGGGGAAGATTCTTCCGACCAGATAAACGCCGGCTGCGACCATGGTGGCGGCATGGATCAAGGCGCTGACGGGAGTGGGACCTTCCATGGCATCGGGAAGCCAGACATGCAGGGGAAACTGGGCGCTCTTGCCGATGGCCCCGCAGAAGAGGCCGATGCCCATTATGGTCAGCAGGCCGCCGCCCATCACCACGCCGTTGGACAACGTTATGGCATGGCCTGTGCCAGCCAGGTCGAGGGCTTTCCACACGTTGAACAGCGAGGCATTGCCCAAGTGATAGAAGAGGATGCCGAAGCCGATGAGGAACCCGAAGTCGCCGATGCGGTTGACGACGAAGGCCTTGATGGCCGCATTGGAGGCGGATTTCTTCTCATACCAGAATCCGATCAGCAGATAGGAGCACAGACCTACCAGTTCCCAGAAAATGAAGAGTTGCAGAAGCGTGCCGCCGATCACCAGACCGAGCATAGAGAAACAGAAGAGGTTCAGGTAGGTGAAGAACCTGGCAAAACGCCGATCCTCGCGCATGTAGCCGATCGAAAAAATATGCACGAGCGTCGAGACCAGCGTCACCATCGTGAACATGACGATGGTGAGGCTGTCCACCCAGAGGCCGATATCCAGAAAGCCCTTGTGGAGTTGGCCATCCATGATGCCGGCGGGAATCCAGGCCAGAGGCAGGTTGATGGGACTCTTGCCGGCCCCCCACTCGATGGTCGCGCGCGCGAGCGGATCGAAATAGACGCCGCCGCCAAGCCAGAGCATCATGGCGATGATGCTGAGGACGAAGCCGCTGCCGATAGCCAGCGTGCCCACGTACCCGGCCAGGGGATTGCCCATGCGCTTGCCCAGAAAAACCAGCATCAGGAACGATGCCAGCGGCACCAGGGTTGCGATGACCAGAAGTAGTGCGGGAGGAGGCATAAAAATCCGCTGTTGCGCCGGGCGGCGCCTATCCTTTCAGGTTCTGAGCGCGCTCGACGTCGATCGTCGAGAAATTGTTGTAGTAGTTCAGGAATATAGCCAGGGCGACAGCCGCCTCGGCGGCAGCCAGGACAATCACGAAAATCGCGAAAATCTGCCCGCCAAGCAGCACTGCCGACGCCTGGCCGGGATAGGCGAAATGATTGAACGCCACCAGGTTGACATTGGCGGCATTGAGAATCAACTCCACTCCCATGAGAATGCCGATCGCGTTGCGCTTGAGCATGATCGTCAGCAGGCCACAGATGAACATCAGCATTCCCAGCAGCAGGTAATGCTCCAGACCAATCGCCATAATGTTGCCTGAAAAACCGTTCATAGCAGCTGCTTATCTCCTTCGTCCCTTGGCAAGATACGCCGCGCCGATCATCACCACCAATAACAGGACGCTGACGATCTCAAATGGCACCAGATAATCGCCCAGGAGCGCCAGCCCAAGCTGGTCAATGGGATATATTCGCGAGGTCGGGATATTCACGGCCGCCAGCTTGCCGGCGACGCGATGGATGCTCAAGCCCAGGGTCGCCGCCAGCACTACCGCGACGCCAGAGGCCGCCACCACCTCGATGCGTTTGGGCTCGAAGCGACTGAAAGGCGATTTGCTGGTGAGCATCACGCCAAAAATGATCAGAATGAGCGTGCCCCCGGCATAGACGATAAGTTGCACGGCGGCAAGAAACTCGGCCTGGAGAAGGAAGTACAGTCCCGCCACGCCCAGCAGCGCGCCCAGCAGCGCCACGGCGGTATGGACGATGTTGCGTGAGATGACCACGCCCAGCGCCGACGCTGCCGCTATAATGGCGAAGACGTAGAAAAGAACGGCGGCGATGTTTTGTTCAGAGAACATAAGCATTGGGAGTATTTCCGGCTCTGTCGCGCGACAGAGCCTAACCTCATGGGGCCGTCTCCGGTAGAATTGGCGAGGGATCGGTCAATCGCTGTTTTAGATTCCTGCCGCTCAAAAAAGCTCTAACGACCCAGAGGACAATAGAGCCCAACAGGGCCAACCCGATAAACATTAATACAATCTGTACTATCAGACCGGCATGGGCGCCGCGCCAGGCGCTCCAGACGAAGGGGCGGTAATCATACCAGGGAATTCCCTGCTGATCGGGCACGAGCAACTGCCACAGCGCCGCTCCCAGCAAAATGGCGCAGGCCATCGGCAACAGAACCTTGACGCAGGCGTATAGGACCTGGTCGATGCGCGGCCGGGGCAAGGTCCAGCGCAGCCACATCTGTACGAAAATTATCATCATGGCCTTGAGCACGAAGATGGCCGCCCCGCCCAGATTCAGCAGGAGCACGTATATCGCGTTGATGTGGGCCGGATCCGCCGTCGCATTGTGATAGGCCCAGCCCAGCAACCCGAACGGATCATTCCACCCACCCAGGAACAGAGCCGCCTGTATCCCCCCCACCACGAACATGGCCGCGTATTCCGCGAAAAAAAAGAACGAAAAACGCAGCCCGCTGTATTCGGTATGGAAACCGGCCACCAGTTCCGATTCCGATTCCGGCAGGTCGAAGGGGGCACGCTTGTTGGAGGCCAGGCTGGCTACGAAATAGACGAAGAAAGCCAGGAAAGCAAAGGGATTGCGGAAGATCAACCAGGTGAACAGTCCGCCGCCCTGCAAGTGGCCCAGCGTGACCATATTGAGCGTGCCGGCGGTCATGACCCCGACGATAATGGATATTCCCAGGGGAATTTCGTAGCTGACCATCTGGCAAGCCTCGCGCATGCCGCCGTATATAGACCACTTGTTGTTCGACCCCCAGCCTGCCAGGATGACGCCGACGATTTCCACGCTCATGATCGCCAGTATCCAGAACACCCCGACGTTCAACCCGGGCGCCACGGTGAGGTTGGGCCCGAAGGGGAGGGCCAGAAACGCCGCAAATACGGCGGCGAAGGCGATGTATGGCGCCAGGCGGAAGAGGAACTTATCGGCGTCCTTGGGGATCAGGTCTTCCTTGAGCAATAGTTTGGCCCCATCGGCCACCGATTGGAGCAGGCCGAACGGCCCCACTCTATTGGGACCTGGCCGGCATTGCATATGCCCAGCGACCTTGCGCTCCCACCAGATGCAGAACATCGCGAACACCGACACGAACCCCAGAAGGAGAGACATGCCGACGATATCTTCCAAGCCCGTCTGCCAGAGTGCCGGCGCATGGCCGGAAAATATCTGGAAAAGCGTTTGCGAGGTTGGAGCGTTTATTGCGAACAGCCCTGGCATATAAAACAATCCTGTGCCCGTCTCCGACTTTTATGCCGAAATGCACCAAATCACGGCAGCGGAAGCACTTGGAGCATTTAGTCCAGGCGACTACCGACACACTGAAACCCCTTGTAGCCGCGCGAGAAATGAGTGTCAAGAAGGCATGGTCCGTGGCACCCTCGGGACGTGGGCAATTTTATTTGCCGCCAACCACGTACCTCGGGCGTCCGACCGGCACCGCTAAAGTTAATAATTCTCGAAGAAAGGCTGTAGCCCGCCTGACACGAATTTGTTATAAATATACAAGTCATCTTCATCGCGGAAATGGTCAAGATGGCCGACGGGCCGCAAAACCAAAAGCTGTTGATATTTAGAGGACATATTTAAGTGCGTTTCCGGTTTGGTTCTGCAACCGAGCGCTGGGGCAGAGTTTGCGAAGGAAGGATGGTTTTCCCACGTCCATCAACGAAGCACATCCATCCGTTGGTTCCGATCGAGACGCTGGTCCCTGCCCAGTTGTTGGCTTAGGTGCCTCGGCAGGGGGATTAGAAGCCTTCAGGCGGTTTTTGTCGCATCTGCCGGAAAAGACCGGCATGGCCTTAGTGCTCATCCAGCACCTGGATCCCGGACGCCAGAGCGAATTGACCAATCTGCTGGCCAAAGCCACGTGCTTGCCGGTCGCGGAAGTCACCGACGGCATGGCCATCAGCCCCGCCCATGTCTACGTCATCCCCCCCAACACCAACATGGCTGTCGCCGGACACGTGCTGCGTCTGGCCCCCCGCGGAGCCGAGCAGGCCCCGCACCTGCCGGTGGATTATTTTTTTCCGCTCCCTGGCCCTGGAGTGCAAAGATCGGGCCGTCGGGGTGATCCTCTCGGGAACCGGCTCCGATGGGGCCTTGGGATTGGCCCAGATCAAGGCCAGCAGGGGCATAACTTTTGCCCAGGATGAGGAGTCGGCTGAATACTCGGCCATGCCTTTGAACGCCGTCGCCGGTGGGGTTGCCGATTTCGTCCTGCCGCCGGAACAGATCGCCCGCGAGTTGGCCCACATCGGCCAGCATCCCTACCTCCACCTCGCCACCACATGCCAGGGCGAGGCCGATGCCGACGCGGCATTCGAAAATATCGTCGGCCGGCTGCGCTTAACCACTGGAATGGATTTCAGCGAATACCGCTCCACCACCATCAAACGCCGCATCGCCCGGCGCATGACCCTGCATCAGCAGGAATCGGTGGCCTTCACGAATGCTGGGAGCTGTTGGGGGCTTCGGGCCAGCTTGCCGGTCAGTTCGGCCACACGCTTCCGCAACACTTTATTCTCATCACGAAGCGCCAGGTTCTGGTCTTCCAGAGCCCCGATCCTCTGATTCGCCTTATACATGGCAGGTCGTACAACGTGCAGTTCCGATTCAAGATGGCAGGCCTGGGGCCGGTAGAATTGCATCTGGCCCATGACCTCGTCGTAACGCTTGGCTAGCTGGTCATATTCGATAGTTCTACCTCGCTGCGCACTTTATCGGATCTACAGCAAGGTTCTCTGTTCAAAATCGTCCCGCGGACGGTAAACAGTTACTCATTTGGGGTAATTGTTTACCGTCCCTGAGACATTTCAGGAGCTATCGACAAAGATGTCGGTAAGCAGGCCGGGGTTTTTGCCGGCCCAGGCGTTGCTCAGCAGCGTCTTGATGGTGGCAAACAGCGGCCGGTCCTGCTGGCTGGCGGTTCGCACTACGCTCATCAACACCGCCGTGGCTTGGGCCCCGCGCTGACTGCGGCTGCCGCCGGTGATCTTGCGCATCACCACCGCGGGGCGCAGGGCCCGTTCGGCGGCGTTGTTGTCGGCCGGCACCGCCGCCTCCCAGAGAAAGAGTGTCAGTTCCGGCAGGTGCTTTTTCAGCCGGCCCGCCAGGCGATCGGCATCGGCTTCGCCCCAGTGGGTGTTGGCCAATTCCGCCAGGCGCTGCTCCAGACGGCGGCCGGCACGCTGATAACGGGCCTTGGCCATCTTGCCCTTGGACTTGCCCAGCAGCAGCAGTTCCTTGAGCAGCCGTCGCAGCCGTCGCCGGAAGCTGCCGGCGGCGAAGTCGGAATTGCTCTTGGCAGTGTCCCGCAGTTCCCGCAGCAGATGCACCAGACACTTCTGCTTGCGGCAATCCAAGGCCGCATAGGCGTTGTAGAAGTCGCTGATCAACACACCCCCGAAGACTTCCCCCAGCAGCTTGCCGACCACCTTCTGGCCGCGGCTTTTGTCCACGTGATAGAGGGTGTGCCGTTCATCCAGCAGGGCCCACAGCCATTGATTGTGCCCGTCCACCCGCCAGCCGGTTTCGTCCATGTTCACCGCTCGGGCATGGCGGAGGAAGATCTTCAGGCGGTCGTACTCTCCTTCCAGCCAGTCGCCCATCCGTTCGATCTGGCGGGCCACCGCCCCGGCACTGAGGTTCAGCCCCGGCAGGTCCGCCAGCAACTGGCTGATCAGCCGATAGGGCAGGCGATACTGCACCCGCATCAGGGCGGCGGTGGCCAGGGCATTGATGCCGATCTGGCTGGGAGCCAGATCAGAGGCCGGCGGCTGCTCGGGGGCCCGGCTCTCGATCCAGCGCCGACAGCCCGGGCAATAGCCGCGGAACGTGTTGTAGCAGGTGACCTGCACCTGGGCGGGGATGATGTCTTCCACGATCCGCTGCTGCGCGGTCACCTCCGACAACTGGCAGTGGCATTCGGGGCAACTGGCCTGGCCCTGATTGTCACGCGGCAAAGGAACGTCGATGTGCTGATCGATGTGGGCGGGCGCCGGTCGGTGGGACGCTTTGTGCCCCTCCTTGCGTCCTGGTGTCTTGCGGCGTTTGTCCGGTACATGGCCCTTGACGAAGAAGGGAGGAACCTTGCGGCCGCGGTCCAACTTCCCGCTGAGTTCCTCATTACGCAGCTGCAGCACCTTGTTCTCGGCTTCCACCTTGTGCAGTCGCTCCTCCAGTTGGTCGATGCGCCGCTCGGCCCGATACAGGGCCGGCCCCACCACCCGCAACTCCTGCTCCAGGTGACGGCAGTGGTCGCGGTAAGACTGTGCCTGCTCCTTGAACTCGTCGTAGCGTTTGAGCAACTGCCTGCCATCCATGGCCACGGACTCCTATCGCCAATATCGGCTCGACGGCATCTGGCCATGGAGGTAGAAATGACGGGAAGCGGTAAACAGTTACCCGGCGATGGCCGTCGGGCTGGCTGATCACGTCTGGCCCCTGGCCGAATGGCTCTCTCGCTCTGCCGCCCACTGTACAACCTGATCGGGGTACAAGG